>Stewie_p2__coassemble_1047_pt1 | contig 46078 bp, 41 predicted proteins | sample Stewie_p2__metabat2_high_PE_008 | metagenome-assembled genome bin Stewie_p2 | reverse complement strand
TAACAGACCCTTATAGGGTCAAAGCAAACCACCGGCTAAGCCGGTGGTCGTGATTAAAAACTGTTTATATCTGTATAACACAAAACAGAAATTATGCAGCGTAATACTGGCCTGATCTGAATGTTTTATTTCACGGAGATGGTATAAAATTGTTTAAATGTTTCTCCGGCAGCCAGTGTGTTGATATTTTGTTTTGTAGAAAGCTCATCTGTAAAGCCAGTGTTGTCGCAGCGTCCCATCCAGGGTTCCAGGCAGACGAAAGGAGAGTCCGGTGCGCTCCAGATACCAAAATTCGGAAAGCCCTTACAAGTGAGCTCCACATAAGGAGTTCCATCTGGAAAGGCAATTCCCACCCGGGTTACCTGACTGTTATCAAACACAAGAGTATCGTTGTCAAAAAGCCTTCTGATGATGTGACAGCGTCCGTGCTTCAGAGCAAGCGGATAAGTTTTTCCTTCAAATACAGTTCCATGGGAAAGGTCCAGGAGACTGCAGGTAAGCTCTGATTCATCGTTGAAAGTAAGATAATACTGATCTTGAGAAGTACCTGGAATAGCAGGGACATTAAAAGCAGGATGTCCTCCGATTGTAAAGTACATGGTTTGAGAATCCTCATTGATAACGGTCCAGTGTACAGTCAGGTTTCCTCCGGAAAGTTCATGTGTGATGAGAAGCCGGAAATCAAAAGGATACATTTCCTTTGTTGAATCGGAAGAGGTTACAAGGTGGGTGACAGAGGTCTGTGAGGACTCTGTACAGGTGAATTCCATATCACGGACGAACCCGTGCTGTCCGCAGTGATAGGTTTTTCCGTTAATAAGACATTCATTCTCATAATAACGGCCTACGTTTGGGAACAGGACAGGGGCATGGCGATCCCAGTAAGCAGGATCGGCATTCCATAGTACCTGTCGGTCATTTGTTTTGTCATAGAGTTCAGTCAGCTCAGCGCCAAGATCATTGATCTGCACCCGAAGCTGATCGTTTTCCAGTGTGCGAATCATAATATACCCTCCAATAAAAAATTTGATGTATCAAGTATATCAGATTTCTGAAAAAATAACGAGAAAAACTGCACATATCAATGAAAAAATAATATGTGCAGCTTTTTAATATCCTGTTATTTAATTAATTTTCCACATCGGTTTCTTTTTCAGTTTCCGGCAGTTCTATAACAGCTTCAGTGATTTTATGCTTTGCAACAGATTTTACATGAATGCTCATACCGTTGCTTTCACAGGTGAACTGGCTGCCGTCCTCCGGAATACTGTCAATAATGCTGTAGATAAAACCGTTAAAGGTGTCATAATCCCCTTCCGGAAGGTTAAGATGAAGGGTATCAGCTACATCATCCATTTCTACATCACCGCGAACCAGCCATGAATTTGGAGAAATCTGCTGTATCTTTTCCGTATTTTCTTCATTTTCTTCATAGATATCGCCTACCAGTTCTTCAATCAGGTCGTGGAGAGTGGCAATACCGGACATTTCACCATATTCATCAAGAAGAACAGCAAAGTAATTCCGGGATTGCTTCATGTGATCAAAAAGCTTTGCAGCTTTCATGCTTTCCGGAATGAAATAAGCAGGCTTTACGGCTTTTGTCAGAATGTTTTCTCTGGTACGTTCATCCAGACAGAAGTAAGCTTTTGTATCCAGAATACCAATAATATTTTCTTTGGTTTCCTGACAGACCGGATAGTAGCTGTGACGATTCTGATAAATAATATTTTTCCATTCCTCAAGAGAATCTTCTGTATCCAGGACAATTACATCTGTACGGTGTGTGCAGACCTGTTCGGCGGTAATATCATGAAAATCAAAAATATTCTGAATAAATTCGTTTTCCTGTGTATCAATGACACCCTGGGCATTTCCTTCCATAAGCATCATCTGGATTTCTTCCTTTGTTACCTGTTCGTCGTCTTCGGCAGGATTGATCCCCATAAGCTTCAGAATCAGGTTAGTAGAGCCTGTAAGCAGGGATACCAGAGGGGAGAAAACCTTGGAAACTCCGTAGAGGGTAGGAGCAAGTCCAAGAGAAAGTGCCTCGGAGTTTTTCATTGCAATTCGTTTTGGTACCAGTTCGCCGAATACAATGCTAATATAGGAAAGAACAATAGTAATAATGACAACCGCAATGGAGTTCAGTGTTGCTCTGGGAACCGGAACGCCGATAGAAATCAGGGCATCTACGATCACGCCTGCAAAGTTATCAGATGCAAATGCACTGTTGAGAAATCCGGACAGAGTGATGGCAACCTGAATGGTGGCGAGAAAACGGGCCGGCTGTTCCGTAAGGAGAGAAAGTTTCTTTGCCCGCTTGTTGCCGTCCTCCACCAGATGCCGGAGTTTAGCCTCATTCATGGAGATAACGGCGATCTCCGCACTGGCGAAAACTGCATTCAAAAATGTAAATACAATAATCAGTATAACAGATCCTATCATGATTAAATTTTAATTCCCTTCTGTAAGTTAATAAGTAAACTGCCCCAGGGCAGGTAAAATGACAAAAAGGTATAGCCTATAAGCATGCTCACAGGCTATACCTCTATATATACATAATGACAATGCGGGAATCCATAATATTTATAGTATGATTTTCATCGGAATTGTCTTCCACGCAAAATTCACATCCTTTCTGCTTATTAATGAGAAAGATAGCATATTTCAGGTAAACTGTCAAGAAATAACTTGCTGTTTACGCCGCTCTCAGTTACGGACGAATGCCTGCGAATGGCTACAAAGACAACGGCCTTATGAATATAAAAATACTATTTAATTTAGAAAAGAAATATGCTATAGTTATTCCTGTAATACTATACCCGGGGTGAAGCCGGAGTTATTGGAGAAACGAAGATAACAGGGAGAATGCCGGAAGTATGTGCATGCCACACGCCGGGCGGACTTCCTGTTTTTATTTTGCAGGAAAATCTGTTTGTTTAAAGACAGATTTTCCGGAAAATGGGACATACAAAAACTAACAGAGATAAAGCGGGAGTTAAGGTGAAATAAGAAATGGAAGCAAGAGAGGTATTGACTAAATTTAAACAAAATGAGATCACTCTGGAAGAAGCAGAACATTATTTCCGAAAACAGCCTTTTGAGGAAATGGATTATGCAAAGCTGGATTCTCACAGAGAGATTCGAAGCGGATTCCCGGAGGTGATTTTTTGCAGCGGAAAAGCAGACGTCCATTTTACGCACATATTTAAAAAACTGTATGAAGAAAACGGCGAGGTATTCGGAACCAGAGCGTCCAGACATCAGTATGAACTGGTAAAAGAGATGTTTCCTCAGACGGAATATGATGAGATTTCGCATATTATCAAGATAGAAAAAGAAAAAAAGGAACGTGTGGGAAAGATTGCAGTGTGTACTGCCGGAACTGCTGATATTCCGGTAGCAGAAGAAGCTGCCCAGACTGCAGAATATTTTGGGGCAAAGGTAGAAAGAATCTATGATGTAGGGGTCAGCGGGATCCACAGACTTTTTTCCAGACTGGATGTGATCCAGGAGGCTAACTGTGTGATTGCTGTGGCAGGCATGGAAGGCGCCCTTGCCAGTGTGCTGGGAGGACTGGTGGATAAACCGGTGATCGCAGTACCTACTTCTGTGGGATACGGGGCAAGTATGCATGGACTTTCTGCGCTTCTGACAATGATCAATTCCTGTGCCAATGGGATTGCAGTTGTTAATATTGACAATGGCTATGGGGCAGGATATATAGCAACCCAGATCAACAGGCTTGGGTGCAGAGAAAAATAAAGGAGAGATTTATGGGAAGGACATTATATCTGGAATGTTATTCCGGAATCAGCGGGGATATGACGGTGGCGGCGCTTCTTGATCTGGGGGCAGATCAGAAAGTACTGGAAAAAGCACTTTCCAGTATCCGGGCTGACGGATTCCGTACAGAGATCACCCGGGTAAAAAAGTCCGGACTGGATGCCTGTGATTTTTCTGTGATACTGGATAAAAATCATGAGAATCATGACCATGATATGGAATATCTTCACGGCTATAGCAGGGAGCAGGCACATCATAGCCATACAGATGAGTATACACATATACATGACTGTACAGAGAATGATCATGTACATTTTTATATAGAAGAATCGGACAATGGGGAAGAACCTTCCCATGTAGAAGGAGCGCATCATGGGAAAGAGTTTTCTTACACAGAAGGAGCGCATCATGGGAAAGAGTTTTCTTACACAGAAGGAGTGCATCATGGGAAAGAGCTTTCTTACACAGAAGGAGCGCATCATGGGAAAGAATTTCCTCATACAGAAGAACCAGTCCATGAGAAGGAACACTTTCATACAGAAGAACCAGATTATGAACAAAGACCTTTTCATATCGGGGAATCAGGACATGCTCATGTGCATACTCATGAACACAGAGGAATGAAAGAAATCCGTGAGATTCTTTTGAATGCAGAGATGACAGAACAGGCAAAGGATACAGCGCTTCACATTTTTCAGATTCTGGCAAAGGCAGAGGCAAAGGCTCATGGAGTATCAGAAGAACAGGTACATTTTCATGAGGTAGGTGCAGTGGATTCCATTGTGGACGTTGTAGCAGTTGCAGTGTGTCTGGATAATCTGAACATTACAGAAGTGATCGTGCCAAGGCTCTGTGAGGGAACAGGATTTGTACGCTGTCAGCATGGGATGCTTCCTGTGCCTGTGCCGGCAGTTGTAAATATTGTGCAGCAGAATCAGCTTGCTTTAAAGATCACGGATGTTGAGGGAGAACTGGTAACGCCCACAGGGGCAGCTATTGCAGCTGCCATAAGGACATCCGATCGTCTTCCTGAAAAATTTACAGTAGACAGAACCGGAATTGGGGCAGGTAAGCGGAAGTATGCGTGTCCGGGAATTTTAAGGGCAATGTTGATCACTGCGGAAGAGAAAAAAGAGGATTCTGTGCAGAAAGATGTGATATGGAAACTGGAAACTAATGTGGACGACTGCACGGGAGAAGAACTTGGAAACGTAATGAATCTTCTTTTTGGCGCAGGAGCCAGGGATGTGTATTATACACCGGCTTATATGAAAAAAAATCGTCCGGCATGGATACTGTCAGTGCTTTGTACAGAAGAGGATATTGCTGTTCTGGAAGAAATTCTTTTTCGGCAGACAACCACTATTGGCATTCGGAGATGCCAGATGGAACGAACTGTTTTAAAAAGAGAAATTCAAAAGCTTTTGATGCCAGATGGGATGGCGACAGTAAAGATATGTACCCTTCCGGACGGAAGCAGAAGATGTTATCCGGAATATGAAAGTGTGGCAGTTTTTGCAGCAGAAAATCATATAAGTTACAGAGAGGCATGGGAACGGATCAGGAATTACTGGATAAAAGAAAGGTGAGGCATCAGATGAAAACAGGACTTGTTTTGGAAGGCGGAGCAATGCGTGGAATTTACACAGCGGGAGTTCTGGATGTATTTTTGGAAAACCAGATTCATTTTGACGGAGTGATCGGGGTTTCGGCAGGGGCGCTCCACGGCTGTTCTTTTGTGTCAGGCCAGAAAGGCAGAAGCATCCGGTATTATAAAAAATACAGGAATGACAAACACTTTATGAGTCTGTGGAGCCTGGTACACACAGGGGAAGTTGTGGGAAAACAGTTCTGCTATCATGAAATTCCGGAACGTCTGGATCCTTATGATTATGAAGCTTTTTTTAAATCGGATACCGCATTTTATGCAGTTTGTACTAATCTGGAAACCGGAAAGCCAGAATATATCAGAATTACAGATATGCTGAATCAGGTGGATGTGATGAGGGCTTCAGCGTCCATGCCGTATGTATCCCGGATTGTTGACTGGGAAGGCAAAAAGCTTCTGGACGGGGGCTGTACGGATAGTATTCCGGTCAGTCAGTTCCAGAAAATGGGGTATAAAAGGAATGTGGTGGTACTTACCAGAGAAGAGGGTTTTGTAAAAGAACCGGAAATGGTAAAACTGGCGGAGATTTATTATCACAGATATCCCAGATTTGTAGAGGCTTTGAAAAACAGACATGAAGTATATAATCAGACACTGGCAGATATCCGCACTATGGAAAAAAACGGAGAGGCATTTGTGATCCGCCCAAGTCGCAGACTGACTGTGGGAAGAATGGAAAGTGACATGGAAAAAATTCAGAAGATATATGAGCTTGGGAAAAAGGATGCAAAAAGGAATATCAATGCACTGAAAATGTGGTTGGCTCAGGAAGAGAAAATATAAAAGAAAGGCGTTAAAAAAGAAAAAGGAGATTTTTATGTTTGATACGATAGTAAATGTGATCAATCAGATGGACAAAATGGTTTGGGGCTGGTGGATGATCTTTCTGCTTCTTGGAACGCATATTTTTATGACGATCCGGACGGGATTTATACAGAGGAAGATTGGAAAAGCAATCAGACTGTCTGTGACAAAAGACCCGGATGCGGAAGGAGAGGTCAGCCAGTTTGGCGCTTTGACAACTGCTCTGGCATCTACCATCGGTACAGGAAATATCATTGGTGTGGGAACCGCGGTAGCGTTGGGCGGGCCAGGCGCTGTTTTCTGGTGCTGGATCACCGGTGTTTTTGGGATCGCAACCAAGTACAGTGAATCTCTGATCGCAGTGAAATATCGTGTGAAGACAAAAGATGGCAGAATGCAGGGCGGAGCCATGTATGCCCTGGAACGCGGGTTGAACATGAAGTGGCTGGGAATGATTTTTGCGTTTCTGGCAGGTTTTGCTTCGCTTGGAATCGGCTGTGCCACTCAGGTAAATGCCATTGCCACTGTCTGTGAGGAAAATCTGAATATTGCTCCGGCGTTGGTGGGAATTGTAGTGGCCGCTCTGACTGCTCTGGTTATTTTTGGAGGGATCCGTTCTATTGCAAAGGTATGTGAAAAACTGGTTCCTTTTATGGCAGCTTTTTATATTCTGGGCTGTGTGATCATTCTGGGACTGAATTTTGATTTTATTATTCCGGCAGTAAAAACCATCTGCAGGCTTGCCTTTACTCCGGGAGCCGCAGCAGGCGGTCTGGTTGGAAGAGGAATCATGATGGCAATGCAGTATGGAATCGCCAGAGGACTTTTTTCAAATGAATCCGGACTTGGATCCGCTCCTATTGCCGCCGCTGCAGCGCAGACAAGAAATCCGGTACGTCAGGCGCTTGTATCCAGCACCGGAACTTTCTGGGATACGGTGGTGGTCTGCCTGATGACAGGTCTGGTTCTTGTAACCAGCATTATGAAAAATCCGTCCATTGATATGTCCAATATTACGGACGGAGGAATCCTTACGACTTTGGCATTTCAGCAGATTCCGGTATTCGGTCCTGTTATTCTGGTTGTGGGGATTATTTCCTTTGCTTATTCAACTGTCCTCGGATGGGCTTATTACGGAGAGCGATGTGTGGAATATTTTGCAGGGAAGGCGGGACTGATCCCGTACAGAGTGATTTATGTTATTGTTGCAGCAGTGGCTCCGGTAGTTTCCCTGAATCTGGTATGGACGGTTGCAGATATTCTGAATGCGCTTATGGCAATTCCAAACCTGGTTGCAGTAATTCTTTTGTCAGATGTAATTGTAAAGGAAACAAAAAAATACATAAATGATCTTAATAAAAAAGACGATACTCCGGTAGAAGTGATCGACCGGTAAACAAAAAATCCGTATTGTATGTCTGAAAAATGGCGACAATGCGGATTTTTTACAAAAATATTAATAAAAAAAGAAAATAATATTGCGAAAGAGCTTCTGGTTTTGTATAATGAAGAATGGAAAATACCGTTAAGGAGTAAAAAAATGTTATTTAACTCGTATATTTTTATCCTGTTTTTTTTACCGGTAACTTTGCTGGGATATTATGGACTTCACAAATGTGGCAGACATACTCTGGCAAAGATTGAGCTGGTGTCTATGTCATTGTGGTTTTACGGATACTTTAATCCCAGTTATCTATGGATCATGGGAAGCAGCATCTGTGTAAACTATGTTCTCTCCCAGTGCCTGCAGAAGAAGTGGAAACTGGACAAAAGACAACTTATATTTTTGAAGAGGGGACTTCTGGCCGTCGGTCTTATATTTAATTTGGGACTGATTTTTTATTTCAAGTATTATGATTTCTTTGTTGATAATCTGAACAAAGCCTTTTCCACCAGTTTTGAACTTAAACATATTATTCTTCCTTTGGGAATCAGCTTTTTTACCTTCCAGCAGGTGTCCTATGTGATTGACTCGTACAAGGGAGAAACAAAAGAATATAACTTTGTGGATTATGCACTGTTTGTTACCTTTTTTCCTCAGCTGGTAGCCGGTCCCATTGTACTGCACAATGAGGTTCTTCCGCAGTTTGCAGACAAGAAGAACTGGAAGATTAATTCAGATAATATGTCCTATGGCTTATATTTATTTTCAGCAGGTCTTATGAAAAAGGTAATTATAGCAGACACGCTAAGTAAAGTGGTTAGCTGGGGCTATGGGAATGTGGATACAGGTATTACATCAATGGAAGGAATCCTGATGATGCTGTCCTACACATTCCAGATTTATTTTGATTTCAGTGGATATTCTGATATGGCAACAGGACTTGGATCCATGTTTAATATTAAGATCCCCATGAACTTTAATTCGCCGTACAAAGCAGTGTCTGTGGTGGATTTTTGGAACCGCTGGCATCTGACATTGACCCGTTTTCTTCGTACCTATGTATATTTTCCTCTGGGAGGAAGCCGGAAAGGTACAGTCCGTACATACATTAATATTATTATTGTATTCCTGGTCAGCGGATTGTGGCATGGGGCGAACTGGACATTTATTTTCTGGGGATTTCTTCATGGTCTGGCAAATGCGTTTACCAGAATGTTTAAAAAGCAGTGGGGAAGAATGCACACGGCTCTCCAGTGGATGCTGACATTTTTATTTGTTAATATAACCTGGATTTTCTTCAGGGCGGGAACAATTTCTCAGGCATGGTCTGTGATCAAAACGATTTTCAGTTTCCAGAATCTGAATGTAAGAGCAGGAATGCTCAATCAGTTTCAGCTGAAAGAAATTTCCATGCTTTATAACCATATTCCGGGAGTCAATGAAATTGTTTCATCTATCAGAGGATTTGATGCGCTCCTCTTCCTGGGAGGCTGCCTTTTTATCTGTCTGGCGTTCAGGAACAACCAGGAAAAACCTTTCCGTCCTACGGTGAGCATTGCGCTGGCAACGATTATATTCCTGGTGTGGGGGATTTTATCTCTTTCCGGTATATCGGAATTTCTTTACTTTAATTTTTAAAAGGAGACTGAGATGGACAGCCGTAAATTTATAAAACTTGTGCTTGGAGGAACTGCGGCAGTTTTGCTGTGTGTAGGAGGTGCCACTGTAGTTCTGGATCCGTTTTTTCATTATCATAAGGCGCTGGAAGGGGTGCAATATCCTCTTAATGACGGAATGGAACGGTACCTGAATGATGGAATTATCAAAACCTACGATTATGATGCTGCGATTGTGGGAACATCTATGATGCAAAATTTCAAGACATCGCAGTTTGACAGCCTTTTTGGTACAAAGTCCATAAAAGTGACTCTTACAGGAGAAACCTACTGGACTATCGATCAGGAAGTAAGAAAGGTACTAAAGGAAAATCCAGATACAAAGATTATTTTCCGGTGTTTGGATTATAATAAAATATTTCAGGATGAGAATGTACATAATTATGCTAACTATCCGGAATATCTTTATGACAATAATATTTTTAATGATGTGAATTATCTTCTGAACAAGGATATTTTTCTGAACGATACTCTTGATGTAGTTAAGCATAATCTTCAGGGAAAACCTACCACTACAATGGATGAGTACAGTTTTTGGGAAAAAGAACACCCGGTAGGCAGAGAGAAGGTAATGAAAAGCTATGAAAGACCGGCAGAAAAGACAGACCAGAAGCCTTTCACGGAAAAGGACAGACAGGCAGTTACACACAATGTGGAAACGAATGTACTGGAAACAGTGAGAGAAAATCCGGACACCATGTTTTATTTCTATACGCCGCCGTACAGCATTGCCTGGTGGGATTCGGAATACCGCAAAGGGATGCTTGAACGCTACTGTGAAGCAGAAAAGCTTCAGGCAGAGCTTTTGCTCCCCTATGACAATGTACGTCTTTATACCTTTGCAGATCAGTATGAGATTATAACAGATCTTGATCAGTATATGGATATTTTTCACTATGGTTCTGCAGTCAGCAATCAGATCATCGACTGGATCTATGAGGGAACAGGTCTTCTGACAGCAGACAATTATAAGGATAAAATTGACTCTGTAAAAGAATATTATATGAATTACGACTATGATGACGTGTTTGGGGGAGAGGGAAATGTCTGAACACAGCTTACAGATCATTGCGCATATCCACAATGACTTTCCGGAAAAATTCGGCGTTCCTCATCAGAGCGGATGGCTGAAAGAGCAGAAAGCTCAGATTATTTTTGAGCCGGAATACAGAATGCCGGAAGCTTTCCGGGGAATTGAAGAATATGATTATATCTGGCTGATCTGGCAGTTTTCAGAGGCAGTGGAAAAAGGGTGGAGCCCTACGGTGCGTCCACCCAGACTGGGAGGAAATGTGCGGAAAGGTGTTTTTGCCACCAGATCCCCCTTTCGCCCCAATCATCTGGGACTGTCCTGTGTACGCCTGGAAAAGGTGGAGCGGCATCCGAGCCTGGGAACCATACTTTACGTATCAGGCGCAGACCTTATGAATGGAACCCCTGTTTTTGATATTAAGCCATACCTTCCTTATGTGGAAAGTCATCCGGGGGCGTCAGGAGGCTTTACCGATCAGATTGAGAGGAGTAGACTTACCGTGGAGTTTCCGCTGGGATTACAGGAGAAAATTCCTGCGGAGCAGAGAAGGGCTCTTATTGAGGTTTTGGAAAACGATCCCAGACCGGGATACCAGGAGGATCCAGACAGAGTCTACGGACTCTCTTATGGAACTAAAAATATAAAATTTCGTGTAAAAGAAAAGGTTCTGACAGTCTGCGAAGTTACAGATTATAAAAAAGAACAAAAATCTTTTGACAAATAAAGAATACTGTGGTAAGCTATTTGTAATGAGTTAGCAAATGCTAACTCAAAAATTTATCTTTAAGTTAGTCTTGAACAACAAAGGAGAGCGGGATATGAGTGTTGTAATCGTAGGTGGCAATGAGCGTATGGTATGTCAGTATGAAAATATCTGTAAAGGATATGGATGTAAGGCAAAAGTTTTCGCAAAAGAAAAAGGCACTATGAAAAAGAAAATCGGGGCGCCGGATCTTCTGATTCTTTTTACCAACACAGTATCTCACAAAATGATCAACTGTGCGGTGGAGGAAGCAAAGAGAAAATCTATTCCCGTATGCAGATGCCACAGCAGCAGTGCGTCTGCGCTGGAAAATATTATGAAGGAATATTGTGCGTAAATATCGATAAAATGAAACATAAATTTCGCTAAAATCAAAGAAATACTTGCAAAAATCTTCCTTTTTCAATAAAATAAAAGTCAGATTTTCTATTATGCTGTTTCCGCAAAGGGACAGCTGTTAAATGAAGAAGGGTGAGAGGAAGTATTATGAAAAAAGTGGTGAAATTTGGAGGAAGCTCTCTGGCAAATGCAGAGCAGTTTCGCAAAGTCGGAGATATTATCCGCAGTGAAGAAAGCAGACGTTATGTGGTGCCGTCTGCGCCCGGAAAGAGGTTTTCCGGTGACACAAAGGTAACGGATCTTCTGTATGCATGCTATGACAGAGCTGCCCGGGGAAAAGAATTCGACGGCATTTTTCAGGAAATTAAAGAGCGTTATTATGAGATCATCAGAGGGCTCGAGCTGAAACTTTCTCTGGAGGAAGAATTTGCTCAGATAGAAGCAGACTTTAATGCTCAGGCAGGCACAGATTATGCAGCGTCCAGAGGTGAGTTTTTAAACGGAAAAATTATGGCAGCGTATCTTGGCTACGAATTTATTGACGCTGCATCGGTGATTCGCTTTGATAAGAACGGAAATTTTGACGGGGACAAAACAGACCGTCTTCTTGGCAAACGACTTTCCAAATGCGAACGCGCGGTGATACCGGGATTTTATGGGGCAAAGGAAGACGGAACGGTCCAGACATTTTCCAGAGGAGGTTCTGATGTGACGGGCTCTCTTGTTGCAAGAGCAGTCTATGCAGATATTTATGAGAACTGGACAGATGTTTCCGGTTTTCTTGTGACAGATCCAAGGATTGTGGAGGATCCGGCTGTGATCGAAACAATCACTTACAGAGAGCTTCGAGAGCTTTCTTATATGGGTGCAACCGTGCTCCATGAGGAAGCGATTTTCCCGGTCAGAAGAGAAGGAATCCCCATTAATATCAGAAATACCAACCGTCCTCAGGACAGGGGAACCTTTATTGTGGAAAGCACCTGCCGCAAGCCCAGATATGTGATCACAGGAATTGCAGGAAAAAAAGGCTTCTGTTCTATCAACATCGAAAAATCCATGATGAACAGTGAGGTAGGCTTTGGAAGAAAGATTCTTCAGGTTTTTGAAGACCAGGGAATTAATTTTGAGCATGTTCCATCCGGAATTGATACTATGACTGTTTATGTTCATCAGGATGAGTTTGAAGAGAAAGAGCAGCAGGTGATCGCAGGTATTCACAGAGCCGTACAGCCTGACTTTGTGGAAATGGAATCAGATCTTGCTTTGATCGCTGTTGTGGGACGTGGAATGAAATCTCAGAGAGGAACTGCAGGACGTGTATTTGCAGCTCTGGCTCATGCCCATGTAAACGTAAAAATGATCGATCAGGGTTCCAGTGAGCTGAACATTATCATAGGCGTTGAGAACCGTGATTTTGAAACTGCGGTAAAAGCAATCTATGATATTTTTGTGGAAACACAGCTTTAAATGAAAAATAATCATGTAATAAAAAATTCCAGATTTGTTCTGGAATTTTTTTAGTTCGTCCCGTTTTATTGGGTTGACACAAACGTCTGTTTGGAATAAAATAACTACAAACAAATGTTTGGGAGGCCTATATGGTTATTCAGGAGTCAATGACAATAATGGAAAAGCTGGAAATACTGGCAGATGCAGCGAAGTATGATGTTGCCTGTACTTCCAGCGGCACATCCAGAAAAGGGGACGGAACAGGGATTGGAAACAGTATTTCGGCAGGAATCTGCCACAGTTTTGCAGGAGACGGAAGGTGTATCAGCCTTCTGAAAGTTCTTTATACCAATGAGTGTGTATTTGACTGCAAATATTGTGTGAACCGTGCTTCCAATGACGTGATTCGGGCAAGCTTTACTCCGGAGGAGATCAGCAGGCTTACAATAGAGTTTTACAGAAGAAATTATATTGAAGGTCTGTTTTTAAGTTCCGGGGTAAAGGGATCACCGGATACCACCATGGAGGAGCTGATCCGTTCTGTGGAAATTTTAAGAAAACAGTATCATTTTCAGGGGTACATTCACCTGAAAGCAATTCCGGGCGCTTCACCGGAACTGATCCAAAAGGCAGGCTATCTTGCGGATCGTATGAGCGTAAATCTGGAACTTCCCACTGCAGAGGGACTGAAAAAACTGGCTCCTCATAAAAGCAGGACTACGATTCTCCGTCCTATGAAGCAGATCAGGAACAGAAGGGAAGAAAACAGACAGGAACTGGCCCTTTACCGGCATGCTCCGGAATTTGTGCCTGCCGGACAGAGCACCCAGATGATCGTAGGAGCGGTGGGAGAAAGTGATTTTCAGATTGTTTCAGTTGCAGAGGCTCTGTACAGGCAGTTTTCTCTGAAAAGGGTATTTTATTCTGCTTTTGTAGCAGTAAATGAAGATAAAGATCTTCCTTTGCTTCCCCAGGGACCGCCGATTTTAAGAGAGCACAGGCTGTATCAGGCAGACTGGCTTCTCAGATTTTATGGTTTTCGGGCAGAAGAGCTTTTGTCGGAAAAGCATCCGAATTTTAATCTGTTCCTGGATCCCAAATGTGACTGGGCTATCAGCCATCTGGAATGTTTTCCTGTGGAGATTAACCGGGCAGATTACCGGACGCTTCTTCGGGTTCCGGGAATCGGCGAGAAGTCTGCAAGAAGGATTCTGGGCGCCAGGAGATATCATACGCTGGATTTTTCCGACCTGAAAAAGATCGGGGTGGTGATGAAACGCGCAGTGTATTTTATTACCTGCAACGGAAGGCAGATGTACCCGGTAAAGCTGGATGAGGATTATATAGTAAGGAATATTCTGGGATCAGGCACAGGGAATAATCCTGCAGATACCGGGATTACCTACAGGCAGCTGTCACTGTTTGATGCAGATCTGGCTGCGCCGGGAATGGAAGGGGTGAACGTTTGTGGAGTATAAAAAGAAAATACTGATCTGCGAAGATACTATGGAAGGGATCTTTACGGCTGTTTATGATGGCTGGCGTTGGGCAAATAGAGGATTTTCCGTGGGAATTGCTGTCAGAGAGCCGGATTATCCGGAACTTTTTGCAGAAACTGTGGAGATCGTTTCGGACTCCGTCAAGACCTTTAAGGTTGCCCGAACTATAAAAAACCGGCTTGGAGGGAAGGTTTATGAGGCTGTGTGTTATGCAGCGGTATCTCTTCATCCGGAAAAAGGAACAGCAATTTTTTATCTCCTTCGCAGAGCGTTGGAAAATGGAAAAACAGATACACGGGTGCTGGAAGCTCTGGCAGACCCGGCAGTGAGTCTTGTCTCCTCCCTTCAGGTAAAGGTATGGCATGAGATCCACAGGTTTTATGGTTTTGTGCGGTTTCGAGAGATTGGCAATGGAGTTCTTTTTTCGGAAATCCAACCGGAAAATAATATCCTGGAACTTCTGGCACCCCATTTTTCTGATCGTTTTCCAAATGAAAACTGGATGATCTACGACAAAAAAAGGCAGAAGGTTCTGGCGCATGAGCAGGGAAGAGAATGTACTGTTTATGTACAGGCAGTATTAAATACAGAAGAGATGGATCCGGTGCAGTCAGATGAGTATGAGAATCTCTGGAAAACATTCTGCAGTCATATTACCATATCCGAAAGGAAGAATCCCGGTATTCAGAAGCAATTTGTTCCATTAAAATTTCGTTCAAATATGCTGGAATTCAGCTGAAAAAGTACCTGAAAAACAGAGAAATACATAGAAAAATTGTATAATAAGTCGAAAAATATGAAGAAAATTTGAATACTGTTGACAAATTCTTTACAGGGTGACAAAATATCGCCTGGTGCAGAAAACATTAGGAGGATGAGAAAAATGAAAGAACATCAGATTATGTTAAATGCCACAGAGGATGTAAAGGAATTCGTCAATGCGGCAAGCAAATGTGATTTTGACATTGATATTTCATATAACAGAATTATAATCGACGCAAAATCCCTTTTGGGAATTCTCAGCATGGATCTGACCAGAAAGCTTACTGTCAGATGTTATGGAGAAAACACTCATTTCAATGAAGTTATAGCAAAATTTGCAGTTGCATAAACGATTACAGATGTCAGAGGCGCATAACCTGGGAACAGGTATGCGCCTTTTCAGAATAGGAAGAATTTAGCTTTAATGGAAAAATTTATTAATGGAAGATTTTAGATTTTGGGGGAAGCAGAAAAACTATGGAAAAGAAAATAGTCCGTATTTCTGTCCGTAATCTTGTAGAATTTATTTTGAGAAGCGGAGATCTGGACAGCGGAAGCGGTGTGCAGGATAAGGAGGCAATGCTGAAGGGAAGCCGTATCCATCGCAAAATCCAAAAGCAGATGGGAGGCAGCTACCGGCCTGAGGTTTCTCTGAAACAGGACACGGAATATGATGATCTGATCCTTCGGGTAGAAGGAAGAGCGGACGGGATTTTTACAGAAGAGGAAAGTGTGTGTATTGATGAGATCAAAGGCGTTTATAAAAAACTGGAACATCTGGAAAGTCCTGTGGAGATCCACAGAGCTCAGGCCATGTGTTATGCCTGGATTTATATGCTGCAGAATGATCTGGAAAAAATAGATGTTCAGATGACATATGCTCATCTGGATACAGAAGAAATCCGTCGGTTTCGGGAATCTTTTTCTAGGAAGGAGCTGGAAACCTGGTACCAGAAACTGACGGCAGAATATCACAAATGGGTGTCTTTCAGGCTAAGCTGGCAGGAAAAAAGAAATGCATCTATGGAAAATCTGGAATTTCCCTTTCCCTACCGCAAGGGACAGAGAGAAATGGTTGCCGGAGTTTATCATGCTGTTTCCAGCAAAAGGCAGATTTTTGTACAGGCGCCTACAGGAGTGGGAAAAACCATGTCCTCTGTATTTCCTTCTGTGCGGGCAATAGGAGAAGGAAAAGGAGATCTGCTTTTTTATCTGACGGCAAAGACCATTACCAGAACTGTTGCTCAGGATGCGTTTGAGATTCTCAGGAAAAAGGGACTTCTTTTTCAGACAGTAACCATCACTGCAAAGGAAAAGCTGTGCTTTTGTGAAAAAACGGAATGTACACCTGAGAAATGTCCCTATGCAAAAGGACATTTTGACAGAGTAAATGATGCAGTTTATGAGCTGTGGACGGGGGAGCAGTCCTTCAGCCGCGAAAAGATTTTGGAACAGGCAGAAAAATGGAAGGTGTGTCCTTTTGAAATGTGTCTGGATCTCAGCTCCTGGGTGGATGGGATCATCTGCGATTATAATTATGTGTTTGATCCCAATGTGAAACTGAAGCGCTTTTTTGGAGACGGGGCATCCGGAGATTATATTTTTCTGATTGATGAAGCGCACAATCTGGCGGAACGGGGCAGGGAAATGTACAGCGCCTCTCTTGCCAGAGAAGATATTATGGAAATCAGGAAATATATAAAACCTTACAGCGCACGTCTTTACCGGACTTTGGGACGGGCAGCCAGACAGTTCCTTGAAATTAAAAAGGAGGGAGAGCCGGAAAGAATTCTGGAAAGTACAGGCACTCTGCCTATGACTCTGCTTCAGGCCCAGGGAGAAATGGACAGGCTGCTGGAGGAGCCGCCTTCCCAGGAGGTTGTGGACAGAATCCTTGATTTTTATTTTGAGGTCCGTGATTTTCTGAATATCTCAGAGCTTGTAGATGAGAATTATGAAATTTATACCTCAGAGGGAGAAGATGGGAAATTCAGGATACGGCTTTTCTGTGTAAATCCGGCATCTAACCTTCAGGAATGTCTGAATAAAGGGAAAAGTGCGGTGTTTTTTTCGGCTACCTTGCTTCCAATGCAGTATTACAGAAAAATCCTCAGCACAAGAGAAGATGACTATGGCATTTATGTGCGCTCTCCTTTTGATCCGGAGAAACGGTGTATTCTTACTTGTGTAGATGTAAGCAGCCGGTATACCAGGAGAGGCTATGAGGAATACCGCAGGATCGCAGAATATATTGCCCGGATGGCCTGGCAGAAAAAAGGCAATTATATGGTGTTTTTTCCATCATATAAGCTTCTTGAAGATGTAAAGCAGGTGTACGATCAGGAATTTGCAGCAGATTGGGTAACATGCGTGTGCCAGACTCCGTCTATGAATGAGAGAGACAGGGAAGAGTTTCTGGAAAGATTTAAAGAACAGGGAGAAACCACGCTTTTGGGCTTTTGTATTATGGGCGGGATTTTTTCAGAGGGGATCGACCTTATGGGAAATCGTCTGATTGGGACTGCCATTGTAGGTACAGGACTTCCTCAGGTAAATATAGAAAGGGAAGTTTTAAAAAAGCATTATGACAGGCTTGGAGAAAACGGATTTGATTATGCATACCGGTTTCCCGGAATGAATAAGGTTCTGCAGGCAGCCGGGAGAGTGATACGCACAAAAGAGGATGTGGGCTGCATTCTTCTGATGGACGAAAGATTTAGAAGCGCCGGGTACCGCAGCCTTTTTCCGGAAGAATGGAATGATGTACATATTTGCAGAATGGGAAATGTGGAGCATATTCTGAAAGATTTCTGGAAACGCAATGTGCTTGACATCCAATGAAATTCAGGTATACTGTAAAAAATGCAGCGGTAAAAGATGCTGCTGTTCACACTGTCCGGGAAACTTTTGTCAAAGTAACCTCCAAAGTACCTTTGATGACGGTGTTTTTCGGTATGTATCGGTGTAGTGGCAAAATGTGTCAAAACATCCGGCGGAATATAAGATGTGAACAGTCAGTAAAATACTGCTGATCAGGATAAGTATGGAATACCCCGGTAAATTCTGGGAGAAAGGAACGTCTGATCTTTAAAAGAGATCGGACCATAAAAGATTTATGCCTGGAATATTTTTTCGGCGTGCAGTGACTGCCGGCATTCTCTGTCTGTCCGTGGGACTGACAATGCCCGTATATGCAGCAGAACAGGAATCAGAAAGCATTTTGTCCTCAGTGGGTGAGGCACAGGTAAAGCCTGTTGGAGACGGGGCGGGAACCTATCTTTTAAAAAGTGAGGGATTTTACTGTCTGAAGGAAGATGGAACCAGACATACAGAACCGGCGGTTCATTATTTTGATCATATGGAAATTGACGGAACCGTTCTGGATGGTTTTTATTATCATGATGAGTCAGGCCATTTTGAAGCCGGAAATCCCCGTATTGTTCAGCTTAGTGGACTGACCTGTATGGATCCGGGCAATGAGGGGGCAGAGGCAGAGTTTGACGGTCTGTATATGGCAACTAATCTGGGAAAGCTTACTGCGGCGCCTCAGATCAGATATATGACCGGTCTTACAGTTGATAAGATTTCCTATGAAGGATATTACTTTTTTGATGAAAACGGTAGGATGATCACGACTTCTGGATATCACGAGGTGGAAATGACCTCCAACGGTCAGAAATTTTCAGGAACTTATTATTTCGGAGGAGAGAACGGCGTTCTGGTTCAGGCAGAAGGGACTACTCCGGAGGGATTTCCTGTAGATGATACCGGAAGGGTTTCCGATATTGAGAACCTTGGAATGGATACTCTAAAGCCGCGGCTTGAATCCATGCTCTCTGAATATGACGGAGTCTGGAGCGTTTATGTAAAAAATCTGAATACAGGGGAAGAAATTCTTCTGAACGAAACACCTTTGTACTCTGCCAGTTTGATCAAAGCCTTTGTGATGGCAGAAACCTATGAAAATATGGAAGACGTACTGACACATGAGGAAGCGCTTATGAAGTCAGATCGTGCGGCAGCGGAAAAAAAGGTGGACGATCTTCTCTGGAACATGATCACTGTCAGCGATAATGAGTCCTGCAATGAGCTTGGCAGGTTGCAGTCAGAAAAATATGATTTTCTTGACGGTGCAAAAAAGGTAAACGAATATCTGAAAAAAGAGGGATATGAGAATACTTCCTATCAGAGTACCCTGCATCCGTCTTCTTCCCCGAAACTGAATCTGGGAGGCCATAATACAACAACTGTAAAAGACTGCGGAATTCTTCTGGAAAGGATTTTCCGGGGGGAATGTGTCAGTGAGGAGGCCTCTGCAGAAATGCTCGACCTTTTGATGAATCAGAAAAATACTGCCAAGATTCCCTCTGGGATCAGTGCAGACATTCCAATCGCCAACAAAACTGGTGAAACAGATTCCGATCAGCACGATATGGCGATCGTGTATGGTCCAAAAACAACCTATATTCTCTGTGTAATGTCTGAGGATTTTAAAAGTGGAAGCGAAGCCATTGACAATATCAGGAGTATTTCGGGAGTGGTCTATAATTATCTGAATCTCTCCTGAAAGAAACATAATTTTTTTGCTTGACCCTTATAATTTTTTGATATAAAATAAAAACAGAACAGAAAAAGAAAGGAGATCTGAACATGAACGTAGTATATACAGATAAAGCTCCGGCAGCAATTGGACCATATTCTCAGGCAATTATTTTAAACGGAGTATTATTCACTTCCGGACAGATCCCGGTAGATCCGGCTACAGGAGAAATCGCAGGAGATACTATTGAAGCTCAGGCAGAGCAGGTAATGAAAAATCTGGAGGCTGTGGCAAAGGAAGCCGGAACAGACCTTGCAAACGCTGTAAAAACAACCTGTTTCCTTGCTGATATGGGTGATTTTGCAGCATTTAATGAAATTTATGCAAAATATTTCGTAAACAAACCTGCACGTTCCTGTGTGGCTGTAAAAACGCTTCCGAAGAATGTTCTCTGCGAAGTGGAAATGATCGCAGCTGTTGAGAAATAAGATCTGACAGGAAATAAGCAGAAGCTCAAAATGCATTTCAACGAACAGTAACAGCGTAATATAAGGGAAATCCCCGGAGGGAATCTGGGGGTTTCTTTTTGTGTGGAAATCATGTATAATATCAGACTGTAATAGTATATCTGAAATCAGGAGGAAAGAAATAAATGCGAGTCGATACGGATGACTTTGGCCGACCTTGCAGGTGCGGGAGAGAACATCATACAGAAGTAAAGGAAATCATGATAGAAGAGGGTGCTGTTAAGAAGCTTGAAGAAGCCATGTCAGATGGATTCCTGAAGGAATATATTTCTCCGCTTCTCATCTGCGATACCAATACGCTGAAAGCCACAGAAGAATGTATGGAAGATATTTATGACCGCTGCCAGGTCCTGACACTGGACGCAGAGGGACTTCATGCAGACGAACATGCTGTGGAGATCGTGGAGAATTATATGGAAGAAGATATTGACCTGATCCTGGCAGTAGGAAGCGGAACCATTCATGACATCAGTCGATATCTGGCTTATCAGTACAAAATTCCCTTTATTTCCGTTCCCACTGCGGCCAGCGTGGACGGATTCGTATCAAATGTTGCGGCAATGACCTGGAAAGGTCTGAAAAAAACAGTACCGGCAGTAGCTCCTTTAGCTGTATTTGCGGATACTGATATTTTTGCTCATGCTCCCAAAAGGCTGACTGCCTCAGGTGTTTCAGATCTTCTGGGAAGATATATCTGTCTTACAGACTGGAAGATCGCCAGCCTTCTGACAGGTGAATATATCTGCAATGAAATTATAGAAATGGAAGAAAAAGCCCTGAAAACTGTTTGCAGCTGTGTGAAAGGGATTGCCTCAGGTGAGCCGGAGGATTGTGAAAAGCTGATGTATGCGCTGATCCTTTCCGGCCTTGCCATGCAGATGGCGGGGAATTCCAGACCGGCTTCCTGCGCGGAACATCATCTTTCTCATCTCTGGGAGATGGAAGTGGTAAACGGACCTCTGGATGCCCTTCACGGCGAAAAAGTTTCTGTTGGGACTCTCCTTGTACTGAGAGAATACAAAAGGCTTGCGCGGGCAATAAGAGAAGGGCGCTGTCAGCTGAGAAACTGTGAGGAAGATGCTGCTCTCCTGGAGAAATATTTCGGTTCCAGAGGTATTCTGGAAGCAATACAGAAAGAAAATGACCCGGAGTTGCTCTGTGAGATAAATTCTTCCAGGCTGGCAGACAGTCTGGATGTGATCGCAGAGATGATAGAGGAACTTCCGGAAGAGGAAGAGCTGCTTCATCTGATGGAACTGGCAGGCTGTAAAAAAAGTGTTTATGAGATCGGACTGACAGATGAGATCGTGTCTGTCAGCCTGAAACTGGCGCCCTATGTGAAAAGAAGCCTGAGCTTTTTGAGAATCAGCCGGCTTCTGGATGTGAAAGGAGAATGACCATGAGAGTTGGAATGGGATATGATGTACATAAACTGACAGAGAACCGTGATCTGATCCTTGGAGGCGTGAACATCCCGTGGGAAAAAGGGCTTCTGGGACATTCGGATGCAGACGTTCTGATCCATGCTGTTATGGATGCTCTTCTGGGAGCAGCGGCTCTGGGGGACATCGGAAAACATTTTCCGGATACAGACCCTGCCTACAAGGGAATATCCAGCGTAAAGCTTCTGACACATGTGATGGAGCTTCTGAGACAAAATCATTTTTCTGTGGGAAATGTAGATGCTGTGATCATTGCCCAGAAACCGAAGATGGCGCCTCATATTCCTCAGATGCGCAAAAATCTGGCTCAGGCAATGGGCGTGGAAGAAAACAGAATTAATATCAAGGCAACAACTGAAGAAGGGCTGGGCTTTACCGGACGAGGAGAAGGAATTGCCTCTCAGGCGATCTGTCTTCTGGAAGAAGTTTAAAGTCTTGGAATCAGGAGAAATTGTCATTACCGAAAAACAGAAATCGGAGGAAAGGAATTATGAAGCTTTTTAATACCATGACACGAAAAAAAGAAGAATTCGTGCCTCTGGAAGAGGGAAAGGTAAGAATGTATGTCTGCGGACCTACTGTTTATAATCTGATCCATATTGGAAATGCGCGCCCAATGATCATTTTTGATACTGTGCGCCGCTATATGGAATACAGGGGCTATGAGGTGAATTTTGTGTCCAACTTTACAGATGTGGATGACAAGATCATCAAAAAAGCCATTGAAGAAGGCGTAAGCCCTGAGGAGATTTCAGGCAGATATATTGAAGAGTGCAAAAAGGATATGGCAGGAATGAATGTAAAACCTGCAACCACACATCCGCAGGCAACTCAGGAGATCGACGGCATGATCGAAATGATCCAGACTCTTATTGACAAAGGCTATGCATATCCGGTTGCGGACGGAACCGTTTATTTCCGTGTAAAAAGCTTTAAGGAATATGGTAAGCTTTCTCATAAAAATCTGGATGACCTGCAGTCCGGTTTCCGCGCTCTTCAGGTTTCCGGAGAGGATCAGAAGGAAGATCCCATGGATTTTGTTCTCTGGAAACCGAAAAAAGAAGGAGAGCCTTACTGGACTTCCCCCTGGTGCGACGGACGTCCCGGCTGGCATATTGAGTGCTCTGTTATGTCAAAAAAATATCTGGGAGAAGAAATTGACATTCACGCAGGCGGCGAGGATCTTATTTTCCCTCACCATGAAAATGAGATTGCTCAGAGCGAATGCTGCAATGGCAAAACCTTTGCAAAATACTGGATGCACAATGGTTTCCTGAACATTGACAATCGCAAAATGTCAAAATCCCTCGGAAATTTTCGCACAGTAAGAGAGATCAGCCAGCAGTATGATCTGCAGGTTCTGAGATTCTTTATGCTGAACGCTCATTACAGAAGTCCACTGAACTTCAGTGCAGAGCTGATGGAGTCTGCAAAAAATTCTCTGGAGCGTATCCTGGAGGGAGCAGCCCGTCTGAATGACCGCAAAGCTTCCAATACAGAAGCGGTCAGCCAGGCAGAGAAGAAGCTTCTGGAAGAGGCGGATACTTACCGTCAGAAATTTGAAGCAGCCATGGATGATGACTTTAATACAGCAGACGCTCTGGCGGCAGTTTTCGAGCTTGTAAAATTTTCAAATACAAATGTGGATGAAAAGAGCAGCGGAGAGTTTGCAGGAAGTCTTCTGGATATGCTTGTAAAGCTCTGCGATGTTCTTGGTCTTATTGTTCTTAAAAAAGAGGAAGCTCTTGATTCTGATATCGAGGTTCTGATCCAGGAACGTCAGGATGCAAGAAAGGCAAAAGACTTTGCCAGAGCTGACGAGATCAGGGATCAGCTTCTTGAAATGGGAATCGAGCTTAAGGATACCCGTGAGGGAGTAAAATGGAAACGAATTTAAGTAAGCTGAACGAACTGTTTCATCTGGAGAAACAGGATATCCGAAGTTATTCCCCTCTGACACTGGCTTATATAGGAGACGGCGTTTATGAGCTGATCATTCGGACGATTCTTGTAAAAAAAGGAAACTGTCCGGTAAACCGTCTTCACAAAAAGGCAAGCAGTCTTGTAAAGGCGGCAGCCCAGTCAGGGATTATGGAGATTATTGAAAAGGAACTGACTCCGGAAGAATTAAGTGTTTACAGGAGAGGCCGCAACGCTCATTCTCCTACTATGGCAAAACATGCAACTATGGCAGATTACCGCAGAGCCACAGGCTTTGAGGCTCTGATGGGATATCTGTATCTGAAGGAAGAATACACACGGATAATCACACTGATCCGTATGGGAATCGGGGAGGAAATTTTATGAGCGAGCAGATAGAAGGCCGCAACGCGGTTCTGGAAGCTTTTCGTTCCGGGAGATGCGTGGATAAACTGTTTATTCTGGACAGCTGTCAGGACGGACCGGTCCGTACCATAGCCAGAGAAGCGCGCAAAAAAGATACCATTATCAATTATGTTTCAAAAGAACGGCTGGATCAGCTCAGTGAAACAAGAGCGCACCAGGGAGTTATTGCTCAGGTGGCAGCCTATGAATATTCCACGGTTGAAGAAATTCTGGCAAGAGCAGAGGAAAAAGGAGAACCTCCGTTTCTGGTTCTTCTTGATAATGTAGAGGATCCCCATAATCTGGGTGCGATCATCCGTACTGCCAATCTGGCCGGAGCCCACGGCGTGATCATTCCGAAGAGACGCTCTGTGGGACTGACTTCCACAGTTGCAAAAACCTCAGCGGGAGCCCTTCACTACACTCCTGTAGCAAAGGTGACAAATCTTGTGCGCACCATAGAGGAACTGAAGGAAAAGGGAATCTGGTTTGTGTGTGCGGATATGGGGGGAGAGTCCATGTACAGACTGAACCTTACCGGACCGATAGGAATGATCGTTGGAAATGAGGGAGAGGGAGTCAGCCGTCTTGTGAGAGAGGCCTGTGATTTTACAGCTTCTATTCCAATGAAGGGAGATATAGATTCCCTGAATGCCTCTGTGGCAGCAGGCGTGCTTGCCTATGAGATCGTGCGTCAGAGACTGAAAGCAGAATAAATACGGAAAACGGAGGCAGTATGATCCGCTACGGGCAGTGCAGTGATGAGGAACTGATTGAAAGGCTCCGAAATGGAGAAAGCGAAATCTCGGATTATCTGATGGAAAAATATAAGGGGATTGTCAAAAAAAGAGCAAGAGCCATGTACCTGATCGGAGGAGAAACAGATGATCTGATACAGGAAGGAATGATTGGACTTTTTAAGGCTGTTCAGGATTACCGGCCGGACAGAGAAGCGTCTTTTCGTACCTTTGCAGGGCTGTGCATAGACAGACAGCTTTACAGCGCAGTAAAAAATTCTACCAGGCAGAAACATATTCCCCTGAATTCCTATGTGTCTCTCAGTGAAGAGGAGGAAAGCGGAAGTCTGGAAGGGCTCTGGTCAGAAAATCCGGAAGCGCTGGTGATCGACAGGGAGAATACTGGGATTCTTGAAAAAGAGATCAGCAAAACATTAAGCCCAATGGAAAATAAAGTGCTGGACTATTATCTCCGGGGTTATGGTTATGTGCAGATTGCAGAGATCATGGGAAAAACGCCGAAATCCATTGATAATGCTCTGCAGAGAATACGGGCAAAGATCAGAACCTGCATTGAGAAATTTCAAATATAATATTAACCTTTCTTTTACAGATAAAAAGTAGTACAATAAAATAAGCTTATTTTTTAGGAATATATCATAATGACCAGAAGGTCAGAAATGAAAGGAGCGGTATATTATGGCAAAAAGAAACAAATATTGGGGATTTGTAGCAGTAGGAGCAGTTGCGGCAGCGGCAGCCGGAGCAGTTGCGGCAATGGTACTGAAGAAAAAAAGAATCAGTGAGTTCGATGATTTTGATGATGATTTCGAGGAATTTGAATTCCCTGAAGACACAGAAGAGGAACCGGAGGAGGCAGAGGAAGAGATCCACGAGGCTTTTGCTGCATGGGAGGAAGCTGAGGAAGCGGTAGAACATGCTGCTGAAACCAGTGAAGAGCCGGCAGAAAAAACAGAAGAAGCTACTGCGGAAACAGCTGAGACGTATGCAGATGAAACCGAAGAGAAAACTTCTCAGGAAACAGCCGCAGACGAAACAGAAGATAAAACAGAGGAAACCACTGCAGAAGAAGAGCTGAGCGAAGAAGCTTCTGATGAAAATGCTGCAGAAGAAAAAACAGAATAAAAAGCATACGGGAAACACCGATTCATATGAGGACCATGAGCGCCTGCATTTGAACCGGTGTTTTTTTGCTCTGTGTCAGGTTTTGGGGCGGGATTCTTAAATATCGGGGGAAACGTATTGAAGCAGGGGAAGTCCCCTGTTTTTTTGCTGCATGTCAATAGTTGGGACGGCGTTCTTTGGAAAGTCGCCCCGTTTTTGTATTTTTATCCTGAATTTGTGCAGTAAAGGAGCTTCTGACAGCATACAAAAAATGAAAACATAAAAAAAGATTGTCCACAGTAAATGCCACATATTGTAGAAATAAATTGGATATTGTAAAAATATAACAGAGAAACAGTGCCCAAAAATGTTTTCCCATGTTAAATATGAAAAATGAAATATTTGGTACAGGAAGGCGAGGAAAGAGAAACGTGTATTGTGAAAAATGTGGAACGAAACTTGATGATAATGCCAGATTCTGCCCAAATTGCGGCTCGCCTGTAGAGGCAGAAAACATCCCAAAAGGGAATGGAGAAAATCACAATAATCAAGCAGAAGAACAGGATATTTTTCAGTGGGAAACACCGTCTGTTCCGGATAATCAGCCATCCCCGGGAAGTAAAGGCGGAAATAAGACCACATGGATCGTCAGCATTGTGGCAACAATCGCAATCATACTTGTAACAGGCGGTCTGGTCTGGTATCTGTTAAAACCCGACAGTGCTTCCAATGATGATGTGGTAGTAAATCCCGTTAAATCAGCCATGAAAGAAGATTTTGATGCTTCAGAAGGCTCAGAGGAAATAGAGGAGCGGAAAAGTGATTCCGTAGAAACAACAGAACAGAATGAAGAAGTAACAGAAGAAACAGAGGAGATTCCGGAAACGGAAAACATGGGGATAAAAACAGAGGAAGCTGCAAATACCCATAAAAAAATGCAGGATCCCGTACAGCAGGCAGAAAAAAATCATCCGGAACCGGCGCCGGCGAATGTATCAGAGGAGGTTCCGGCCTCGGCAGTGCTTTATGGGGGCGTGCCGGATGTTTCCTTATTAGAAGAGATTCCGGTTATTTCTGCAAATGCCACCTCCACGATATCTCAGACAAAAACAAACAACAATGCTATGCTACTTTTTGACAAAAGAGATGATACAAGCTGGCAGGAGGGTGTGGCAGGCTATGGAATCAATGAATCGGTAAGCTTCAGCTTTGATGGTCATCATAAGGTAAAATACATTGCTTTTAAACTGGGCAACTGGAAAAACGACAAATACTATTATGGAAATGCAAAACCGAAAACAGTGAACCTTGTTTTTGGAGATTATTCTGGACAGGTTACCTTTACAGGAGAACGGAAGGTAGAATGGGTGGAGGTGTCGCCCTCTGTAAATGCAGACAGTATGAGGCTGGAGATCAAGGATGTGTATCCCGGAACAAGCTGGGAGGATACCTGTATCTCAGAAATTACTGTTTATGCAGAATAAACAGAAGTGAAAAAATAAAATATATGAGGTGAGAGTATGCTTTCAGAGGAAATGATAAGTCGGCTTGTGCTTGAAATCAAACGTTTCCTTCTGGCAGACGCCATGCTTTTAAGTCGCGCGTCAGACGAACAGCTGATGCGGAGAATCGCTGATGTGGCGGACCATAAGCTTGGAAATGTCAGTCTGTCACCACAGGAGAGATCACGAGTAGTACGACTGGTATTCAGTTCCATCCGTGGTCTTGGAATCCTTGATGAGATTCTGGCAGACGACAGTATTACCGAAGTGATGATCAATGGCCCGGACAATATTTTTGTGGAACATGCAGGACGGCTGTACCGTCTGAACAAAAAATTTGATAATGAGCGTCAGCTGGAGGATATTATCCAGAAAATCGTAGGAAAGGCAGGGAAGGAAGTCAATCAGGCAAATCCGATCGTGGATACCAGACTTCCGGACGGTTCCCGTGTCAATGTCGTACTTCCTCCGGTTTCGCTGTCAGGCCCTATAGTTACTATACGAAAATTTTCAAAAACGCCTATGACAGTGGAAATGCTGCTAAAATATGGCTCTCTTACCCGGGAGGCGGCGGTTTTTCTGGAGAAGCTGGTTCGGGCAAAATATAACATTTTTATCAGTGGAGGTACCGGCTCGGGAAAAACAACGTTTCTGAACGCTTTATCCAATTTTATCCCAGGGGACGAACGTATTATCACCATTGAAGATTCGGCAGAGCTTCAGATCAAAAATATAGAGAATCTGGTAAGCCTGGAAACAAGAAATGCAAATACTTCAGGCAGGGGAGAAATTTCCATTCGCGATCTGATCCGCTCTGCTCTTCGTATGCGCCCCGAAAGGATCGTAGTGGGAGAGGTACGCGGAGCAGAGGCACTTGATATGCTGCAGGCTATGAATACCGGACATGACGGTTCTCTTTCTACCGGCCATGCCAATTCCACCAGAGATATGTTAAGCCGACTGGAAACAATGGTGCTTCAGGGCAACGACGGACTGCCTCTTCCGGCTATCCGTCAGCAGATTTCCTCTGCGTTGGATATTATCATCCACTTATCCAGGCTGAGAGATAAATCCAGACGCACCATGGAGATTACAGAAGTCCTTGGATATGAAAACGGGGAGATTCAGCTGAATCCTCTGTTTGTTTTTAAAGAAACAGAGGGAAGCACACTGGAAAAAGTAGAGGGGCATCTGGTAAGAACCGGAAATCCTCTGAGAAATGACTATAAACTGAGACTTCAGGGAGTCAGCAGCAGAATATAGGGGAAGCCATGAAAAAAGAAAAGGTAAAAAAAGAGAAAGCAATAAAAAAGAAAGCAATAAAAGAAAAGCCTGTAAAAATGAAAAAGACAGGACAGGCAAAAGAAAAACATATAAAAGAGGCAAGAGCAAAAAATAAAAAACACAGAAAAAAATATGTGCCGGAAAAGGCGCTTTTCGGACATGCAGATGATTATTACGTGTACCGGATGAACTCTGTGGAAAAAGGTCTGGGGGCCCTGATGGGATTTGGAACAGGATTTTTTGTCTGCATGGTATTTTTCAGGAGTATTCTGTTTTCTGTTATTGCAGGAGGGCTTCTGGCTGTTCCGGGAATCGCAAAATACAGAAATTACCTGAAGGAAAAACGAATGCAGAATCTTCTGTTTCAGTTCCGGGATATGATGGAATCCCTATCCGCCTCCTATTCAGCAGGCAAAAATACACAGGGCGCTTTTCAGGACGCGTGTGCGGATCTGATTTCCATATATGGAGAAAAAGCAGATATTGTACATGAGCTGAAGCTCATCGTCAGCGGTTTGTACAATGGACAGAATATTGACGATATGCTGTCAAATTTTGCCCTGAGAAGTCATCTGGACGATATTGAAAGCTTTGCCACTATTTTTGAGGTGACAAACCGGTACGGAGGAAATCTGAAAAAGGTCGTGGGAGAGACAAGACAGATCATCAATGAAAAAATTGAGACAGAAATGGAAATACGAACCCTTCTCACTGCAAACAAAAACGACCTGAACATTATGATTCTGATGCCGGTTGTTCTGATGCTGATGCTTGGTGGAATGGGCGATATGTCCATTGTGCAGAACACTCCTGTCAATGTGGTGATCAAGCTGACAGCTCTTGCCCTGTTTGGAGGAGCCTATTATATGGGAAGAAAAATTGTTGATATTCGGATATAGGAGAAGAGAACGTGGAATTATTTCAGTTGATACTGCTGGCTGTCACCACACCCTTTGCTTTGATCTGGCTGTTTCTGGCAGCAGCAAAAGGAAAAAAATACAGACAGTACACAAACAGCGCTTTTGCCAGAGAATTTCAGATGAGCGATCTGTTCTGCGTGGGATTTTCTGTGATGGAGATTCTTCATATCAGTACAAAAAGCCGGAGAGCCCAGGCAAAGATCAAGGAGATCTCTGAGATCAAAGGAAAACGGTATGCAGAATATTATTATTTTATTCTGCTGGGAGCAAAAACCACTTACATATTTACCATTTTGATATTTGTCTGTCTTCTGGCTGTGCTTGCTGCCAGCGTGGAGGCGTTGCTTCTGGGATTATTACTGGGAGGACTGGCAATCGCCTATCTGGATTTGTCTTTACAGGATAAGCTGACAGCCCGGAGACAGGAGCTGGTGCTTGACCTTCCTCAGGTGTTGTCAAAGCTGACGCTTCTGGTAAATTCCGGAATGGTACTCCGGGATGCCTGGAAGCGGGTGTCTGTTACAGGAGACAGAGCTCTCTATCAGGAAATGCAGAACACCAGCATGGAAATCGAAAACGGCATCATGGAAACAGACGCTTACCGGAATTTTGCAGAACGCTGCAATGTAAAGGAGATCAGGAAGTTTGCCTCTCTGGTCATCCAGAACCTGAAAAAAGGAAATGAGGAGCTTGCCTATTTTCTGAAAGACCTTTCCGATGAAATGTGGGAGGTAAAGAAAAATGAAGTAAAACAAAAGGGAGAAAAAGCCAATTCCAGACTTCTTCTTCCTATGATGCTGATTTTTATAGGAATCCTGATCATGATTCTGGTTCCGGTATTTCAGCAGATGGGATAATAAACGGCTAAGACCGGTTTATTATAAATGAGTACACAGACATAAGGAGGAAATAAGAGATGATGAGAAAAATGGATATGCTGTGGATCGGAGCAAAAGCCCGTATTCACAATTTCTGGGAGGATTTTAAGACAGAGGAAAAAGGCGCAGCGGAGATTGTGGCGATTATTCTGATCATTGTTGTTGTGATTGCATTGGCAGTTGTTTTTAAGGATAAGATTTCAGAGTTACTGGATAAAGTAATGGGACAGGCAGATAGCTTTGTAGAGAGTGAATCAGGCCTCTGATTTTTAAACAATGAAAAAAAAGGACAATAACACCCAGCGTGGGGCTATTATGGTGGAAGCCGCCATTTATTTTCCTATTACCATTGCCGTTGTGATGGCAGTGATTTATTTTGGGCTGTTTAAAATGCAGGAAAGCTATTTTTTCTTTCAGGTAGAGAGAGCAGCCATGGAGCTTGCCAGAGAGACCGCTTATCCGGGGTATGATAAGTTTACTCCGGATAAGCCTATGGAAAATACAAGAGTGGATTTTGACTGGGAGGATGGCCCCACTGAATCACAGGTAAAAAACTATTACAGCTCCTATAAAGGCTCTGCCTCCAACATTTATCGCTGGGGGCTGGACAGTGAAGCAAAGCAGAGGGCTGCCGCTTATCAGGAAGCACTGAAAAAGCACAGCGCTTTGTTTTCCCTGGGAAAAACAGAAGCCTATGTAGGGCTGGAAAATTCATTTCTCAGTAAATCAGTGCGGGCAGAGCTGCGCTATGTGATTCCCACGCCGGGAATCCTGCGCTTTGTGGGAGTCAGAGATGACATTACGATTTATGCGGCAGCCTACCAGCCGGTAATGAATACTACGGATTTTGTCCGGAACATTGATCTTGCCTGGGATATGGGCAGCTTTCTTTTAGAAAAGCTGGGAATGGAGGGGCAGGCTGAAAAGTTCAGTCAGGCCTTTGACAAGGTAAGTAATATTTTATTTTAGGAAACAGAAGGAGGAGGGAAGCAGATGCGGTTATTCTGCGGAAAACAGGGAGGGTCGATCTGTGTGTTTTTAACCCTGATCCTGGTACCGGTATTATTGTTCAGTGGGATTATTGTGGATGCTTCCCGCCTTTTTGCGTCAAAGACAGTTGTTTCAGGAGCCGGTGATCTGGCTATGAATGCAGCTCTTGCACAGTATGATAAAATGCTGAAGGATTCTTATGGACTGACCGCTATGGCAAAGGATCCCGGTTCGCCCCAGGAGCAGGAAGCCCTGAAGAAAATGTTCTGTGAATCAATCAGCGCCAGGTACCTGAAGCATGCAGACAGTGATGATCTCAGCTCTGTGATTCAGGTTTCTCTTGCAGAGAATGGCTTTGAGGCAAAAGGGGTATCGTCCTCTTCCCTTGCAGACGTGAATGTTCTGCGCCAGCAGATCGTGGAATATATGAAATTTCGCGGTCCTGTTTATATTGCTGACGATATTATAGAAAAATTAAAAAAACTGCCTTTTAAAAATGTAACGAAACAGAAAATATATGTGGACACAAAAACAGATTACGGACAGGCGGCGTCTGAACTCAGTGATCCAATGAAAAAGGCAAAAGAGGCCATTGATACACAGGCTGCTTCTATTGGACAGATTCAGAATTCCGACCCTGCGGGGATGGTGGCAGCATATCAGCAGAAGTCTGTGTTCTGGCTGGCGGCAAAATCCCTGCAGATGTATCTGAATGAAGAGATTACTGCAAATTTTCCGCCGGATACGCCCAATGAAATCTCTTATGAGATGATAGGAAATTATCTGGATGATTCTGTTGTTTTGACAGAAGGCGCTTCCGCATTTCCGGAAGACACCTACAGAAAGATGATAACACTTCTGGCTTTGGACAGCTGGATAAAGGCTCTTGAGCTTCAGCCGCAGACAGGAAAGATCATTACGGAGGAGAATGGCTTTTCCTCAGAGCAGATCAATGCCTATAACAACATTTCCAAAAATATAAAAAACAATATTGCTGTGATGAATCGAAGCCATGACCAGGCTGCAAAAGAATATCAGGATGGTATTAAAAGTCTGGAAAAGAATGCAGATACGATTATCAGCGCAGGAAATGAGGCGGTAAAGCAGCTGAAAAAGATCAGGGATAAATGGAAGGATGTAAAAAAGAAAAGAGCATTATATGACGATGCCCGCACATCACTTATAAATGCAGGGGAAAGTCCAGGCGAAGATGAGGAAGGAGAAAAGATACAAATCAATGAGGAGCAGCTGGAGAACCAGATTGCTCTGCTTGAAGCAAATACAGAAGCTGCAAAGGTATATAAAGAAAATATAAAAAAGTTAAAAACAATACCTGAGACACTGAAAAAACAGCAGGTCAGTGAGAATGAAGGAACATGGCTTGAGCTGAACCCGGCGTCGGAGGCAATCCAGGGATTCTGGACAAACCATAATATTCTGGGAGATGTGGGAGTTCCTGAGACCTCCGGATTACAGAATCCTCAGGCAGGCTTATTTTATCAGAGTTCACTTGAAAATATGAAGGATGAGTCAGCCGATACATCTGAGGAGGGGAAACAGCGAAAAGAACATCAGAAAGAAGCAAAAGAGAAGGAAAAGGTTGCCAATGAAGCAAAAGATAAAATCCTTAACGCTGTAGGGAACGAAAGAAATCTGAAAAAGGATGCAGAGGGATTTCCTGACAGATTCCCCAGCGGTCTGGCAAAGGTAAACGCCAGCGGGAATACAGATCAGAACCCCAATACAGATACTTCAGACGATAATGCGGCGGTGGATGCGGCAAAAGAAAATATGGGATGGCTGGACAGTCTCGCAGCCTGTCTGGACAGCCTTGCAGGCAACGTGCTGGAGCAGGCGTATCTGATGGAATACATATCAGAAATGTTTAACTGCATGACAACAGTTCCCGAAGATAAATCCCTCAGCGGAAGATCACTTTTGGAGGACCATGTGATCATAAATGGTGAGATTGAATACATTCTTTATGGAAATGCTTCCACTGCAACAAATAAATCCATTGCCTATTCCAGCCTTTATGCAGCCCGGCTTGCCATTGATATGCTGTATGTTTTTATGGATAAAGAGAAAAATGCTGCTGCAAATGCCATTGCCGGCGCAGTCAGCAGCGCTTCCGGGCAGGCATGGCTGTACCCGATCATCAAATACGGCTATCTCTGCTGCAGCGCAATTACCCTGGCGGCACAGGACACAGCCAGTCTGACAAGTACGGACAAAAACATCAATGCAGTTCTTGTCTGGCCGGATGAAGATGTCTGCCGTATCAGGTTTACTTATAAGGATTACATGAAGCTGTTTCTTCTGATCTCCATGATGGACGATTCAGGAAAAAACAAGATGGTTGCCCGTGCAGGGGACTGCATTCAGCTGAATATCAGAGAGGAACTGAGCAGTAAATATACCATGGTGACATTAAAGGCAGAGGTGGATGCATCCACTACGTTTTTGCCAAAGGTGCCGGAGTTTCTGGGACAGTCAGCAAGTACGGACAATGGAAAAAGGCGGATCAAATACAGAAGTGTTCTGGCGTATTAACAGGAGAGGAAGATGAAAAAGGAAAGACAAAAAGGTTCCATAACCGTAGAGGCAACGCTTTTTATTCCCATATTTTTGTTTGCATTTATGAGTATTTACAGTCTGGTTTCTTTTGCAAGAGCGCAGCTTCTGATACAGTATGCGGCAGATCAGGCTGCCAGGGAGGTTGCCCAGTACAGCTATATTCTGGAAAAAACAGGTATTCTGAACGCATATCAGGGAACAGGACAGGAGGCGGCCGGTTTTGGCAGCAGCCTGAAAGAAATTCAGGAAAATCTGTCTCTGATCGATGACGCAGCACAGAAGCTTGTATCCGGACAGGGAACTGTGGATGATGCGGTTGGCATGGGAAATGCAGGAAAAGACATATATGACAATATAGAGGGCTATGTGTCCAGTCCAAAGGAATTTATTAACGGAGTGTTCAGCTCTGTAAAATCTCAGAGCTGGGATGCACTGTCCTCCTATATGGTTGGGACAGTGGGAAAATCCTGCGTGCTTCAGCAGCTTTCCGTTGCCTCGGGAACCACAGATACGGATGCATATCTGGAAAGCCTTGGAGTTTCAAATCTCAGATATGATAACAGCTCCTGGTGCAGGGAAGGCTCCAGTGAGGTGAAAATTGTGGTGGATTACGATATAAAAAGCAGTTTTCCTTTTTTTGATCTGCCGCCCAGACATTACCGTGTGTGCGCGTCTACCAGAGTCTGGTCAGGAGCGTAAAAGGAGAGTCTTATGAAGTATTTAAAAGAACTGTTAAAAGAGAAAAAATATGTGCCTGTGATCATTGCGGTACTGGTGGTAACAGAGGCGTTTCTGTTTACATTTTACGGATATCACTGGCTGAAAACTGTGAGATATCTGATCCTGTCTGCCTTTCTTGTTGTTCTGGGATTTATAGATTCAAAAAGAACACTGATTCCCAATCAGCTTCTGATTATGATGCTTGTGGCAAGAGCCATGCTTCTGATTGGCGAGATCGGAGCAGAGCCTGCATGGTGGAAGGAATGTCTGAAATCTGCATTTGGCGGCCTTGGTCTTGGTCTGGTGATTTTTCTGGCAGCCTGGTTTTTGTCAAGAAAGAGCATTGGAATGGGAGATGTAAAGCTTGCGGCTGTGATCGGCTGGTATCTGGGAGGCTCCCTGATCTGGTTTGATCTGGTGGTGTGTCTCAGCTTGTCTGCAATATTCAGTATTGTGCAGCTTTTGCGAAAAAAACTGACCATGAAGGATTCCATTCCGCTGGCGCCGTTTTTTTCAGTGGGAACCATCTTGATTTTGATAATTGGATTTTAGGGAGAGGTTATGAAAAAATTGATGATTGTTGCAGTGGCAGCTCTTCTGGGACTGTCATGGTGGACTACATTTTCATCTGCAGTACAAAAGCCTGCGGAATATCAGAGCTATCTGGCAGAAGCGCAGAAAAATGAGAAAAAGGGAATTTATTATGACGCGATCCTTAACTATCAGAAGGCTCTGGAATACCATCCGGAAAATATGGATATCTATCTGAAGATCGCAGAGGCTTACAAGAATCTGGGAGATGAAAACGGATTTATACAGGCCTGTACACAGGCTATGAATCTGGAGGGAGACGGCGAGCAGGCGGTAATGATCCTGGCAGATTATTACCTGGAAAAGGGACAGAAAGGAGACGCCATTGCGCTTTTGCAGGCACAGATCCAGCAGCAGGAATCCAATGGCTCTCTCAGGGCAAAGCTGAACTCGCTTGCAGGAGGATTTGACTATATTGGAGAGGAGTATGATGAGATTTCCAATGCCTGCGGCTCCTGTATGCTGGTAAAATCAGGAGAGGATCTCGGTATTACAGATCTTCAGGGGAACGTGGTGATCCGCGCTCAGTATGAACAGATGGGCATGTTTGGAGAAAATGGATTTGCGCCTGTTCAAAAGGACGGAACGTGGTATTACATAGACACAAATAATTATAAAAGGCGGCAGCCGGATGAGGAATATGAATTCCTGGGAGTCTGCAATCAGGGCGCTATCCCGGCAAAAAAAGACGGGAAATGGGGATATCTCAATGAGGATTTTCAACCTGTAACTAAATTTGAATATGACGGCGCCACCCCGTTTTTAAATGGATTAGCAGCCTTGAAAAAAGGCGAAAAGTGGGCCATTATCAATACGGAACTTAAGGCAGTGACGGATTTTGGCTTTGACGATATTGTGTGTGATGACTGGGGATTTTGTTCCAGAAACGGAGTGGTTTTTGCAAAAATAGGAGAAAAATATTATCTGATCAACAGTGAAGGCGTGCAGATCGGTGATGAATACGATGCGGTTTCTCCGTTTTTGTCATCCGGTCCCGCGGCTGTTATGCAGGCAGGAAAATGGGGATTTGTCTCTTCAAAAGGAGATCAGGTTTTAAAGTGCATGTTTGAAAATGCTTCAGCATTTTCCGAACTGGGATATGCTCCTGTATGCTCAGGTGGGAAATGGGGATTTATTAAGGAAAACGGAGATTTTGTGGTGGAACCTCAGTTTGAGGGAGCAAAAACCTTTAATAAAGAAGGGGCTGCTCCTGTAAAAGAAAATGGAAAATGGAAGCTGATCCAACTTGATATTTATTAAAATAGGAGGGAAAAAGATGGAATTTATCTATGATTTTGCAGACGGACATACAGCATTCAGCTATGTTTCAAAGAAGAATGAAATTCTTGATACAGAGGTCTGGGATGTGATCAGCAGCGGAGCAGTAAGTAAATATCTGCTTCCGGTTTTTATGAAAAAAGAAAATGACGGATATACCTTTGTTTATGACATAGCCGGGATGATCAATATGATGGCATGGACAGACGGACAAACGAAAGATGAACAGATGGAAACAGACAGAAAGATAGAGGCTGCCGTAAAAGAAGTGCGAAGAAAAGGAATTCCACAGGAGGAAATACTCACAGAAAAGCAGTATATATATGTGGTGGTATCTACAGGAGAGATAAAGCTGATCTGTATTCCTGTGAAGGCAGATACAGAAAAGGCTTTTCATACTAATGCAGGGAAAAGCTTTGGTAAAGCATCCGAATCTCCTCTTCCGCTGATACCGCCGGAGCCAATGGGGGATATGCCGGGAGAGCTTTTTATAGAGAAACCAGTAGAGAGCAAAAGCAGCTGGTGGAGAAGAAAATCTACTGAGAAAAACAGAGAACCGGAAAATATTCCGGCACCGCCCATACCTGAGGAACTGGTTTATGACAGGCAGGAGGTGGATCAGGGAAATGCAGAGTGGCAGGAGAGTGGAATTTCAGGGCAGATAGGAAAGGATACTCCTGAAAAAGATATATGGAAAGAAGCAGAAACTCAGAACGAATTTCCGTATAGAGGTTCATGGAATGGAGAAGAAAAGCAGGATCGCTGGGATCAGCCGGAAGCTGTAAATTCCTGGGGTGATTTGGAAAATCAGAAATCCCTGGAACAGTCAGAATGGTCCAAACCCTGGGAACAGAAAAGTGCTTCACAGATTCCGGATCCGGTGCAGATGTCTGCAGAACCTGTGCCGGAGCAGAGCCTTTCTGATGATGACTCGGAAACGGTACTGTTACGTGACGACGGAGACAGCGAAACCGTACTTTTAAAACAGCCGCAGAAAATTTTGGCGAAGCTTATCCGCATGAATACCCGGGAGATTTTTTCCGTGACAACGGAAAACTGTAAAATTGGAAAAAGGGCATTGATGTCTGATATCTGTGTCCGAAATAACCCAACCATCAGCAGAGAGCATTGTGTGATCCGGTTTCGGGATGGAGAGTATTATATTGAAGATATGGATTCCAGTAATTATACATATCTGAATGGAATCCGTGTAATGCCCGGACACCCTAAAAAGCTTCAGGAAGAAGACAGGATCAGACTTTCTGACGAAGAGTTTATTTTCCGAAAGGGAGAGTGACAGATAATGAAAGAGATAAAAAAGAAAATATCAAAGCCAGATCCCAAAATCCTGATTCCTGTGATCGTGGGAGCGGTCTGTGCGCTTATAGTTGCAGTTGTGATCATTTTTATGAACCCTGAAAATACAACGGCAGGACAGCTTCAGAAAAAGCTGGAGCTTGGAGATAAATATCTGGAATCCGGCGATTATGAAAAGGCAGAGTTTACTTTTCAGGAAGCGCTGAAAATTGATGAAAAATCACCGGATGCAACGATTAAACTGGCAGATACATACAATAAAATGAAAAAGCCTGAAAAGGCTTTGAAGATGCTGAAACAGACAAACAAAAACCTGGAAAATATGCCTGTGGCCAAGCTAAATTCCAATCCGGATGGCTGGAAAAACAAGATGAATATGTACGAAACCGTTTATAAGCAGACAGAGCAGCTTTATCAGGACAGCGGAAACCAGATGCCGGCTGATATGTCAGAAGATGTGATCAATGTTTTTAACGATATACATATATACATCAATGATTATGTAACACCTACACCAAAGCCTGCGAAAAAGCCAGGCAAAAAAGAGGATAAAGAGGAAACGACACCTGCACCTGAACAGGAGGTAACACCGGAGAAAACCCCTGTTCCCGAGCCAACAGTAATGCCGGAGGAAACTCCTGCTCCTGAGCCCACTGTAACGCCGGAGGAAACTCCTATTCCTGAGCCCACTGCAATACCGGAAGAGGATCAGGAAGAAGAATCCACAGTAATTCCTGAAATAAGTCCGGAAGCTACAGTTATGCCATCCAACCCGGAACTTCAGCCGGAACCTGCTCCGGAATCCACTGAAGATCCTTCCGGAGATATGGGAATACCGCCGGCAGTTCCGGATTATCCGGAAGAACCGATGGTTCCCCCGGCAGATCAGAACAATGAAGAGATACCTCCGGCAGAGCAGGAGGGCCAGACAGAACAGAATGTGCCTGTCCCGGAAAATACACCGGATCAGATTCTGGATGCCTTTGCCGCCCAGTTTCTTGCAGAAAGTCCGCGGTCATCTCTCAGTACACCGGCTTCCTATACTTACGGGGATGAATCCGGTATGGCGGCAGCCAGCGGAACACTTGGAGCAGAGAAACGGGATTTTAACGGTGATGGAATGCCGGAACTGCTGGTGATCTCTGTCAGAAACGGACAGCTTGTTCTGGACATCTATACAGCAGCTGGCGGAACAGCGTCCATGGTTTCTTCTGTTTCTTTTGAGGAATGCTTTGGAAAGGCTGTGGAAGGCGTTACATACGGTGGAACACAGACCTGCTTTATCAGAGAAAACGGATCAGGGTTCGATATCGGAATGGCCGGCTATTATTTTGGAATGAATACAGGAGACGGAAATCCCGGAGCCAAAACAGTGGCAGCGATTTATACCATGGGAGCTGATGGAAGCCTTAATATGTCAGCCTCCGCTTCACTGATAAACGGAACCATATCTTCCCCGCAGGAAGGCGGAAAGGACGGATTTATCAGCGCTCTTTCCGGCGCAGGAATGAGCGGCTCCTGGGTATCCGAAAGCGCAGATGTACTTTCAGGAATGGACCTTGTAAACAATCCGGTTCAGGATATGGCAGCAGTACCAAATCCACTTTCAGGCGGACTTGCAGGAAAAGAGCCGGGAGTACAGGATCTTGTTGTGGTAAATGCAGGAATGCAGCCTGGAACAGGAAGCATGAACTTCAGTGTCACAGACAATACTACATGCGGAAAATAAGGGAGAGGACAGAATGCTGAAGCACATATCAGATACCTATGAAATTATAGAAAAAATCGGCGCCGGAAACAGCGGAGAGGTTTATAAGGCATACCATAAAAATCTGAAAAAATATGTTGTACTGAAAAAAATCCGGGCAGAGGTCAAGGATGTTCTGAATAATCGTGCGGAGGCAGATGTACTGAAAAATCTCCACCATCCCTGTCTGCCCCAGGTGTTTGATTTCCTGGAGGCAGACGGAGATGTATACACAGTAATGGACTATATTCCGGGAAATTCTTTCCGGGAATATCTGGATGCAGGTACAGAGTTTAAAGAAAAATCAGTGATTATCTGGGCAAGACAGATCTGTGCCACTTTAAGTTACCTGCACAGCCAGAAGCCACCCATTATTCACAGCGATCTGAAGCCGGGAAATATTATGCTGAAACCTGATGGGAATATCTGCCTTATTGATTTTAATATATCGGCAAGCCTGGATGGAGATACTGCCTGGGTGACCGGATATACCAATGGATATGCGCCTCCGGAACAGATAGAGGCGTTGCGTTATAATCAGAATGAGCTGGATCATTCCCTTTGGAAGACCATTGACAGAAGAGCGGATATTTACAGTTTGGGAGCAGTTCTTTATCACCTTATGACAGGGAAAAAGCCTTCTCAGGATGAAAATGGGTATGTGGAAGACATTCGCAGCCGTGGAATCCGCATCAACCAGGTATTTGCCCATATTATTATGAAATGCCTGGAGCCCAGACCGGAAAAACGTTATCAGTCGGCAGAGGCGCTTCTGGGCGATCTGAGAGGTATTGAAAAAAAGGACAGACGATACCGGGAGCTTTGCAAAAAGCAAAAAGGAATTTATATACTGGTGATCGCCTTTATGGCGGTCAGTGCCGTGCTTACTGTGAACGGATATTTCCGCAGAGATGTGGACCGGAGAAAACAGTATGAGGAACTTGTACGGCTGGAATCTCAGTGTGTGACATCCGGAGAATTTGAGAATTTTGAATCCTATTATCAGAAAGCAGCTGGTCTTATGCCGGAAAGGCTGGATGCTTACTATCAGAAAGCCCTGGCTTTGAACCAGCAGAGACAGTATGGAGATAACATTAATTTTATCAATGAAAAGATCCTGTCCAATCCGGAAATTGAAGTGGGTGCAGAAGCTTTAAATAATGTGTACTATCTTCTTGGAAATTCCTATGAAAAGCAGGAGGATTATGAAAATGCCGCAAAATGCTATGAAAAAGCCATAGAGATCAAGCCGGACAACAGTGATTATTACCGCGATTATGCCATTGCTCTTGCCTATGCCGGAGATCTGGACAAGGCTCAGAAGGCACTTGATACAGCCAGAAGTCAGTGCCTTGATTCCGTGGAAATTGATTATGTACAGGGAGAAATTTTGTATAATGCTCAGGATTTTCAGGGTGCAAAAGAAATTTTTCTGACCTGTATGGAAAAGGTCCAGGATGACTATGTGAAAATGCGCGCCTGTATTATGACATGTAAGTGTATTGATGCGTTGGAGGATGGCGTAGGCGGTTATGATGAGAAGATACAGCTTCTTGAAAAGGCGCGGAAGGAACTTCCTGCAGAATACAATATAGGCGTTCTTGAGACTCTGGGACAGGTATACAGTGACATGGGAAATGACACAGGAGACACTTCTTACTATACAAAGGCAGTTGAGGTGCTAAAACAGATCCAGAAGCAGGGAATGGGAAGTTACGATACAGATTATAATCTGGTTGTTCTCTATCAGAATATGGGAAAACATGACGAGGCTTCTGCGCTTCTGAAAGAGATGCTTGAGGAGTACGGAGAGAATTACCGTACTTATAAAGCTATGGCTTTTTTGGAAGCGTCAAAACAGCAGGCGGTGGATGTAAATCAGCGGAGCTATGGATTGTTTAAAGAATATTATGAAAAAGCGGAGAAGCTTTATCAGCAGCAGCTTGAAAATAATGTAAACGATATGGAAATGGAAAGGCTGAAGCTGATGTATGACCAGGCGGCTGCCAACGGCTGGTTCAGTAGCTGAAAACACAAAATCAGAAAACAGAACTCTGTTATAAGAAGTTGGGAGGAACAAAAATGGGAGCAGGCATTGTAATGATGGTCGGCGGAATTGTGGGAATGGTAGTATGTATGATTCTTCTTTGTATTCTGCCCGGAATGTTTGAAAAACAGAGAAAAAAGCTGCTTAGTGAAATTGAAAATGAGATTTAGCAGCAGGGAGAGAGCATCTGCATATGAAAAATGACAACAGAAGAAAACAGGTAGAACAGTTAATGAAACAAGAAAACAGTCATAAATCAGGAAATACATTGTGGGTTCTGCTTTTTATAGGTATGGTCTGTATGTTCCTTGTAATGGGACTTCTGTGCTATTCCTTTGTGGGAATGAAAAAAGAACTGCAAAAGAACAGACAGGCAGCAGAAAAAACAGAGACTGAAATATCAGAAACCATCAGTCAGATGAAAGAGGAAATCCAGAATCTGAATGAAAAGGTTCTGGCTCAGGAACAGGAAATTGCAGATTATAAAAAGAATGACCGAGTTCAGGGTGAAGCTGTACAGAATCCACAGGAAGAAGAAAATGCAATGATCGGTCCTCCGGCTCGTCCGGCGCTTTCTGTTGATCAGCTTTCTCCGGGGCAGATTATTGACAGTTTTCAGATCCAGGGCAATGAAAATATGTTTTTTAAGGCGTATGAGATTTCAGAAGGAGACGCTGTATATAACAGAATCTACGGAAAATCGTATTATGAAAATGAAAACATAGGGCTTCAGGATCTCAGATACCTGAAAATGCTCCATTATAATTTTAACCATGAAGTGCAGGTAGGCGAAATGATCGTAAACGCTGCGATCAGCAATGATGTACTCAGTGTTTTTCAGGAATTATTTGCAGTGGGGTATGAAATTCAGTCCATGCGTCTGATCGATGACTTCTGGACAGGAGACGGGGATTCTTCTGACAGCAATTCCATTGACAATAACAATACGTCTGCGTTTTGTTACCGCCAGATCACAGGGGGAGGAAATTTGTCCAATCATGCCTATGGAAGAGCCATTGACATTAATCCACAGCAGAATCCTTATGTGTGGAACTCCCAGGGACAGCTTCAGTGGAGCCACGAAAATGCTTCTCCCTATGTTGACCGCACCTGCGGAGATCCTCATGTGATCGTCGAAAATGATGTGTGTTATAATATCTTTGCAAAATATGGATTCAGCTGGGGTGGTTTATGGAGTAATCCGGTAGATTATCAGCATTTTGAAAAAGAATCCTGACAAAATTATGTTGGTATTGGAACGGGGGTTTTCCGTATTGCATGAAGACTATAAAAATTCCCGCAAAAGGTGTCATATATTGCAGGTACAGTTTGTTATATATAAGAATAAGAACGGTATTTTTCAAAGAATAAGATGAATTTTATAAATAGAAGATAATATACACCAAAAAAGGAAGATGGCAGACTGAAATAGAAAATTTTGACTGGAGGGAGAAAATGTACTGTAAGAAATGCGGAGCAGAGACACAAAGCAATTCTGTATATTGTCCTAAGTGCGGTGTTAAGCTGGGAAACGATGAAGAAATGCCTGAAGTTCCATACAGTGATGGACCGGAAGGATCAGGAACAAATGCCCCCTTGTGGGAACCGGGAAGTAATAAAAATAAAAGATCAGAAGATCTACAATATTCGGATGAAACTTCCTGCCCGTGGGACTCAGAGTTTCTGAAATATTCAGGAACACAGGGATATCCGGGGGATCTGGGATATCAGGAAAGGGCGGACGAGGAGAAAACGGGAAAGCGGTGGATAAAGTGGCTTGTAGGAGGAACGATAGGAGTGGTCGTTGTGGCTGCTACAGGAATCCTGGCGTGGAAAATCCTGAAGCCCTCTGAACAGGAAACACTAGAACCCACTGTTAAAATAGGGGAGGCAGTAGCGGAGATAAAAAATGAAAGCTCAGATAAAAAGACTGCTTCGCCAAGTGAAGAAACAGAAAAATATGAAAATATAGAAAGTAAAGACGATATCTCAGTGGCTCTTTCACAGGAGTCAGAGATGGAAGATTCGGAAACGAATGTATCAGAAAGTGAAGGATATACTTTTGAACAGAACAGTGCTTCAGGAGGAGCTTTTCTATTAGAAACAGCGGGACCGGATCTTACCTCCCTGAGAGAGGCAGAAGTGATCACTGCAAATGCAACCTCTGTTTTTTCTCAGTCTGATGAAGACCACAGTCCTATGCTGCTGTTTGACAAAAAAGACAATACATACTGGCAGGAGGGAATAGAAGGACCGGGTAAAGGAGAGAGTGTAAGCTTTGGACTGGACGATACATATCATATCCAGTATCTGGGATTTAAGCTGGGCAACTGGACGGATGATCCGCATTATTCTGAAAGCTCAAAGCCCAAAACAGTAACCATTACAGCAGGCGGCAGTTCCGGGCAGGTGACCTTTGACGGTGATAAAAAAGTAGAGTGGGTAAAAGCTGATTCTCCTGTGACAGCAGACTCTGTTATGCTGAAAATCGATGATGTAGACACAGGAACTGCTGAGGATACCTGTATTACAGAAATTATGATTTATGGAAAATAAATAAAAAACTGCTGGTTCTAAAAAATAAAAATACCCGCCGGACAGATGAAAGAGATCATCAAAGTTCCGGCAGGTATTTTTTTGCTTTATTTTATTGTTTTGCGGAGTTGTTAAGCTTTTGGAAGCTTAAAGGAGCTTTTCAGAGAAACAATACGGTTAAATACCGGCTGTCCCTCTTTGGAATCGTGAATGTCTGCACAGAAGAATCCGTTTCTCACAAACTGGAAGCTGTCATAGCCTTTTGCTTTCATAAGCTCAGGTTCCACATAAGCGGTAACAGTAGTCAGAGAATTAGGGTTCAGGTTCAGAGAACCATCTTCCTTGTTATAAACACCTTTTTCTTCATCTACGATATTTTCGTAAAGACGAACAGTAGCCTGTGCTGCCTGAGAAGCCTCTACCCAGTGGATGGTACCTTTTACTTTACGGCCGTCCGGCGCATTTCCACCCTTGGTAGACGGATCATAGGTACAATGTACCACTCTGACAGTTCCGTCATCATCTGCTTCAAAACCTGTACAGGTAACAAAATATGCATTCATGAGACGTACTTCGGTGCCAAGGAACAGTCTTTTGTATTTTTTCGGAGGATCGATCATAAAGTCTTCGCGCTCAATGTAAAGCTCTTTTCCAAAAGGAATTTTACGGGAGCCCAGAGATTCGTTTTCCATGTTATTAGGAGCGTCCAGATATTCAATCTCGCCTTCCGGATAGTTGTCGATCACCAGCTTGATCGGGTCAAGGACTGCCATCATACGGGGACGTTTCAGTTTCAGATCCTCACGGATACAATATTCCAACATTGCATAATCTACAGAACTGTTGGCTTTGGAAACACCGCAGAGCTCTACGAACATTTTAATGGATTCCGGTGTAAAACCACGGCGTCTCAGAGCTGCAATGGATACCAGACGGGGATCGTCCCAGCCGTCTACAATACCGTCTTCCACAAGTTTTTTGATGTAACGTTTTCCGGTAACAACATTGGTAAGATAAAGCTTTGCAAACTCGATCTGTTTCGGAGGATGAGGATATTCCAGTTCTTTTACAACCCAGTCATAAAGTGGTCTGTGATCCTCAAATTCCAGAGTACAGATAGAATGAGTAATGCCTTCAATGGCGTCCTCAATGGGGTGAGCAAAGTCATACATAGGGTAAATGCACCATTTATCGCCGGTATTGTGATGAGTCATGTGAGCCACACGGTAGATAACCGGATCTCTCATGTTCATGTTTGGAGATGCCATATCGATTTTTGCACGGAGTACTTTTTCTCCGTCCGCATATTTGCCATCTTTCATTTCCTGGAAAAGCTGAAGATTTTCTTCTACAGAACGGTTGCGGTAAGGGCTTTCCTTGCCGGGCTCTGTAAGAGTTCCGCGGTACTGGCGGATTTCATCAGCAGTGAGATCGCAGACAAAAGCTTTGCCTTTTTTGATCAGCTTTACGGCTGCCTCATACATCTGGTCAAAATAATCAGATGCAAAGAAAAGACGATCTTCCCAGTCTGCTCCAAGCCAGTGGATATCTTCTTTAATGGATTCGACAAATTCTGTTTTTTCTTTGGTAGGGTTGGTGTCGTCAAAACGCATATTGAACTTGCCGTTATATTTCTGGGCCAGTCCGTAATTTAAAAGAATCGATTTGGCATGGCCGATATGAAGATAGCCGTTAGGTTCCGGTGGGAATCGTGTGTGTACGGTATCATATACGCCTTCGGCTAAATCTTTATCAATAATATTTTCGATAAAATTTTTGGAAATGGTTTCGTTTTCCATCTCTTTCCCTCCTGAAATGTTCTTGATTAT
>Stewie_p2__coassemble_1033_pt1 | contig 48487 bp, 42 predicted proteins | sample Stewie_p2__metabat2_high_PE_008 | metagenome-assembled genome bin Stewie_p2 | reverse complement strand
ACGGGTTTCATAACCCCATTGGTGCCTTTTGCAGAAAGGCGGATTATAATTATGAAAAAAGATGAACTTTGTTATTTACAGCGTCTGGCAGAATTATATCCCACCATTGGGAAAGCCTCTACCGAGATCATTAATCTTCAGTCTATTTTAAATCTTCCAAAAGGAACCGAACATTTTATGTCGGATCTTCATGGAGAGTACGAGGCATTTTCTCATGTTCTCAGGAATGGTTCCGGCGCTGTGCGGAAAAAAATAGATGATGTGTTCGGCCATACGTTAAGCAACCATGACAAAAGAGACCTTGCCACCCTGATCTATTATCCAAGAGAAAAAATCCGTCTGGTAAAAAAGACAGAGGAGGATATGGAAAACTGGTACAAGATCACCCTGTACCGCCTGATCGAGGTATGCAAGACAACTGCATCCAAATATACCAGGTCTAAGGTGAGAAAAGCTCTTCCGCCGGATTATGCCTATGTGATAGAGGAACTGATTACAGAGAAGGCAGAGGTCCTTGACAAAGAAGATTACTACAATTCTATTGTTAATACTATTATAGAGATCCGCAGGGCAGAAAACTTTATTGTTGCTCTGGCAGAACTGATCCAGCGTCTGGTTGTGGATCATCTTCACATTCTGGGAGATATTTTTGACAGAGGCCCGGGCCCGCATTTTATTATGGACCGGCTGATGGAATACCATTCTCTTGATATCCAGTGGGGGAATCATGATGTTGTGTGGATGGGGGCTGCAGTGGGGCAGAGAGCCTGCATTGCCACAGTGGTAAGAAACAGCATTCGCTATGGAAATCTGGACATTCTGGAGGACGGCTACGGGATCAACATGCTCCCTCTGGCAACCTATGCCATGGAAGCATATAAAGATGATCCGTGTACAGTGTTTGGAATCAAGGGCGTTTCCGATTACCACTCTCTGGAGCAGGAGCTGGGACGCAAAATGCACAAGGCCATTGCTGTGATTCAGTTTAAGCTGGAGGGCCAGCTTCTGAGAGAACGCAGGGAATTTCATATGGAAGATCGCTGTCTTCTTCACAGAATCGATCCGGAAAAGGGAATCATTGTCATGCCGGACGGAAAGGAATATCCTCTCAGGGACAGCCTGTTTCCAACTGTTGACTGGGAACAACCCTATGAGCTTACGGCAGGAGAGCTGGAAGTTATGGAGCGGCTGGAAGCAGCTTTTCGAAACTGTGAAAAGCTTCAGAATCATATGCGCCTTCTTCTGGATGTGGGAGGTCTGTACAAGATCTATAACGGAAATCTGCTTTTTCATGGCTGCATTCCTCTCAATGAGGACGGAAGTATGAAAGAAGTGGAGGTTTACGGAGAAACTTACAGCGGCAGGGCTCTTTATGACATTCTGGAAAGCTATGTGCGCAGAGCATTTTTTTCTGTGGATACAGAAGAGCAGAAAAAGGGAAAAGATATTCTGTGGTATATCTGGACAGGCCCCAATTCTCCTTTGTTCGGAAAAGACAAAATGACTACCTTTGAACGGTATTTTATAGAAGACAAAGAGGTTGCAAAAGAGAAAAAAGGCGCCTACTATCAGCTTCTGGAAAAGGAGGAGGTAGTAGACCGTATGCTTCAGGAGTTTGGCCTGGATCCGGCAAAGAGTCATATTATCAACGGTCATGTTCCGGTACATCAGATTGAGGGAGAAAGCCCGGTAAAATGCGGCGGCAAGGTGATCGTTATTGATGGCGGTCTGTGCAAGGCATACCAGAAAGTGACAGGAATCGCAGGATATACTCTGATCTATAATTCCTACGGACTGTTTCTTGCAGCCCATGAGCCGTTTACCTCGGCAGAGGAGGCAGTTTCCAAAGGAAATGATATTGTATCCAGCCAGATGGCAGTGCATTATTCTTCAAAAAGGCGTCTTGTTGGGGATACAGATAACGGAAAAGCGCTTCGGGAAAGGATACAGGAACTTACCCGTCTGCTTGAAGCTTACAGGAAAGGTATTATAAAAGAAACAAAATAAAGGCTTTACTTATTTTTCCTGTTTTTATATAATGATGCTTGCAGTGAATACGGAAGATCAAACTTAGGGTTGCCGGGAAGAGACGGTAATCTCTCAGCTTCACGTAGCGAAAAAACATAATAAGGAGAGAACAGAATTATGGGCGGAATTTTTGGAGTAGCTTCAAAATCCAGCTGTGTGCTGGATCTGTTTTTCGGAATTGACTATCATTCTCATCTGGGAACAAGAAGGGGAGGAATGGCTGTATATGATTCGGCAAAGGGATTTGACAGAGCCATTCATAACATTGAGAATTCCCCGTTCCGTACAAAGTTTGACAGAGATGTATCAGAGCTTCAGGGAAATCTTGGAATCGGATGTATTTCTGACAATGAGCCTCAGCCTCTGCTGGTACGTTCTCATCTTGGGAATTTTGCCATTACAACAGTAGGTAAGATCAATAATATGGAAGAGCTTGTGGAGCATTCTTTTAAAAACGGAAGTACACATTTTCTGGAAATGAGCGGTGGAAATGTGAATCCTACAGAAATGGTTGCTTCTCTGATCAATCAGAAGTCAACTATGGTAGAGGGAATCCGCTATGCACAGGAAATGATAGACGGATCTATGACTATGCTGATCCTGACTCCTAAGGGACTTTTTGCAGCCAGAGACCGTCTGGGAAGAACTCCTCTCATTATTGGAAAGAAAGACGGAGCGAGATGCGTTTCTTTTGAAAGCCATGCATACATTAATCTGGGCTATGAAGATGAAAAAGCACTGGGACCGGGCGAGATCGTGGCAGTGACGCCTGAGGGAATTGAAACCCTGCAGAAGCCCGGCGATAAAATGCGTATCTGTTCTTTCCTCTGGGTATACTATGGATATCCTACTTCCACCTATGAGGGAGTAAATGTAGAAGAAATGCGCTATAAATGCGGCGATATGCTGGCAGAACGTGATTTTGGGGAGGTAAAGCCTGATATTGTAGCAGGCGTTCCGGATTCCGGAATCGCTCATGCCATCGGTTATGCGAACCGTTCCGGAGTGCCGTTTGCCCGTCCGTTTATTAAATACACACCTACCTGGCCGAGATCCTTTATGCCGACTCAGCAGAGCCAGAGAAACCTGATCGCCAGAATGAAGCTGATCCCTGTTCACAGACTGATCAAGGATAAAAGCCTTCTGATGATCGACGATTCCATTGTAAGGGGAACCCAGCTTCGCGAAACTTCAGATTTCCTTTACAGCAACGGAGCAAAAGAGGTACATATCCGTCCGGCCTGCCCGCCGCTTTTGTACGGATGTAAATATCTGAATTTTTCCCGTTCAAAATCCGAAATGGATCTGATCACAAGAAGAGTGATCGCAAAACGGGAAGGTGACAATGTGGATGAAAAAACTCTTGCGGACTATGCGAATCCGGATTCTGATAACTATAAGGGAATGCTGGAGGATATCCGTAAAGAACTGAATTTTACGACCCTGAAATACCATCGTCTTGACGATCTTGTAGCTTCTATTGATATCGAGCCCTGTAAGCTCTGTACTTATTGCTGGAGCGGCAAGGAGTAAAGAATCGACTTAAGAAATGCGTTCTGAAGGGTACGTGCAGAACAGAGGTGAAACAGAATGAGAAGAAAACGAGAGATGCTGAAAATACTGCTCTGTGTGCTGATTGCAGTTTTTGTGATGGTAAGCGCCGCGGCGCTGCTGCTTGTGGGTTTTCGAACCAGCGCACAGAAGGAGCAGAAAAAACAGGAGGCGCTGGCAGCGCTGGAAAACAGGCCTACCGTTGCCCCTACTCTTGCGGTATCCGCAACGCCTTCTCCGACACCGAGACCTACGGCAACACCAACGCCGATTCCAACTGTAGTGGCGGCTTTTAATCCGGATGATTTCTGGAATGAATGGTACAGTACAGACGGAACTGTGACAATGAATATCTATAATATCAGCCTGGATACCGTATCCTTCAGTTTTTCTCAGACAGACCGCAATCAGACCCAGACAGTGACGGCAGATGTAACGGCTGAAGTTGCCGGCAATGCGGCGAAATTTTATTTTTCCGATTCAGCCGGAAACAATTCGTCCGGGAATTTGATTTTTGACAATGGACAGCTTTATGTGAAGATTGCCACCAGCGAGCCGGTATCTGCTGTCTATCCAAGCGTGAACTGTATTATGAGCCGGAATCAGATTCCGCTTATACCGGATCCTACGGCAACACCAATACCCACTCCTCAGGGACAGAATCAGCAGATCAGCCAGACTGGAGAATATTTCTTCCCGGAAAGCAACAGCCGGTATCTGACAGATGATGAGGTTTCTGTGTATTCGTCAGCTCAGCTTGAACTTGCAAAAAATGAGATTTATGCCCGTCACGGAAGGATCTTTGTAACGCAAAGTATTGCGGATTATTTTAACAGTAAATCCTGGTATCAGGGAACTGTTGATCCCGACACCTTTGATTCTCAGCAGGATTCCGTTTTTAATGAATATGAGATTGCAAATATCCAGAAGATCGAGGAATGGGAAATGCTGAAAAAGGCAGCAGGAAACTGATTATAAACTGTATCAGGAAACAGAGAGGCATGTATGGAAAACCATATATGCCTTTTTTGCATGGATTTTTGCTAAGAACTGAAGGCATTGGAAGGCTGTCCCGATTCTGGCTTTAAGGGCTTTTGGGGCGAATGGGGACTTGTGTTTTCGAGGCAGTCGTTCTATAATAAAAAACAGACAGATTATCTTTTAAATTTTTATTTCTCATACAGCAGTTCTGCTGGAATTTCCATTTATAGTGATTGTTGAAAAGCATAGTTTTATATTTTCGTGGAAACCGGGATCGGGGGTCGGATTTTTGCAGAAAGGAGTGTTATGTTTGCAGCAGTATTATCTGCAGTGATACTTGGCATGGAGGTACATCCGGTACAGGTGGAGGCTGATGTAAGCGATGGGCTGCCATCTTTTACTATGGTAGGTTTTCCTTCTGTTCAGGTGAAGGAGGCTCAGGACAGAGTGAGAACAGCTTTTAAAAATAATGAGATTGCGCTTCCGCCAAAAAGGATCACAGTTAATTTCGCCCCGGCTGACATAAAAAAAGAAGGAGCAGGATTTGATGTTCCGGTAGCGGCAGCCGTTCTGGCAGCTTCCGGCATTTTGGAACCGGAAGTATTAAAGGGAGTTATGTTTGCAGGAGAGCTGAGCCTTAATGGGGAAATTCATGCGATTCCCGGTATCCTTCCTATTGTTATAAGGGCAAGAGAAGAGAAGTGCCGACTGTGCATTGTTCCCTGGGGGAATCTGAGAGAAGCCTGTCTGGTGCCGGATATGAAGATCATTGGAGTAAAAAATTTAAAGGAACTGATTGTTTTCCTGAAATCTCCTGAAAAGTACAGACAGCCTTGTATAAAACAGGAATCAGAACAGCCGGGACAAGAACTGGATTTCAGCGATATCCGGGGACAGGAATCGTTAAGGAGGGCAGTGGAGATTTCTGTAAGTGGATTCCACAATCTTCTGATGATCGGACCGCCCGGAGCAGGAAAAACAATGGTGGCAAGACGGATACCGGGAATTATGCCGCCTCTGACCTTTGAGGAAAGTCTGGAGCTTACAAAAATCTACAGTATCGCAGGGCTTCTTTCCCCTTCAGATCCTCTGGTAAGGCAGAGACCTTTTCGAAGTCCTCATCACTCAAGTCCGGCTCCGGCGCTTGCAGGCGGCGGGCGCAATCCAAGACCGGGAGAGATCACCCTTGCTCACAGAGGCGTTTTGTTTCTGGATGAAATGCCGGAATTTTCCAGAAGAACTTTGGAAATCCTGCGGCAGCCTCTGGAAGACCGGGTGATACGGATTTCAAGAGTATATGGAACCTACACGTTTCCTGCTGATTTTATCCTTTGCGCGGCTATGAATCCCTGTCCCTGTGGATATTATCCGGATATGAACCGGTGTCGATGTACGTCAGGGCAGGTAAGCCGGTACCTGAATAAGATCAGCCAGCCGCTTCTTGACCGTCTGGATCTCTGTGCGGAGGCAGAACCGGTAAGCTTTTCCAGTCTGAACGGAAGACAGGGAGAGGAATCGGATGTGATCAGGAAACGGGTAGAAAAGGTACATGAAATCCAGAGGAAGCGATATCAGAAAGAAAATATCCAGTTCAACGGGGAACTGAAAGGGAACATGATCGAAGTTTACTGCCGTACAGATACTCAGGGAAAAGCGCTTCTGGAAGCCGCCTTTGACAGAATGGATTTTAGTGCCAGAGCATATCACAGGATACTGAAGGTTTCACGGACCATTGCCGATATGGAGGGCTCGGATCTGATAAAAAAACAGCACATAGGAGAGGCTCTGTCCTACCGGGCGTTTGACAAAAAATACTGGGCGTGAACAGAGAAAATAAAAAGTCATAAAAAACTGAGAGAAGGGGTATTTTATATGGAAAGAAATCACTCAGACAATATCAGGTGCATGGAAAAAAGCCAGCCGGAATATCCGGAAAAACTGAAAGTTTACGACAATATGCCGGAAAAGCTCTATATAAAAGGTGAAATGCCGGATCCCGAAAGACCATGCGCCGCAATCGTGGGGGCAAGAATGTGCAGTCCCTATGGAAGAATCCAGGCGTTTCAGTACGCAAAAACTCTGGCACAGGCAGGCGTACAGATCATAAGCGGAATGGCAACAGGGATCGACTCAGAAGGGCACAGAGGAGCTCTTGCAGGAGGAATGCCTACCTGGGCAGTTCTGGGAAGTGGACCGGATGTCTGTTATCCGGCAGCTAACCGGAATCTTTATGAAAGAATTTTAAGAGAAAATGGAGGAATAATCAGCGAATATCCTCCGGGCACTCAGCCGAGGAATTATCATTTTCCTGCAAGGAACAGAATTTTAAGCGCATTGTCAGATCTTGTTCTTGTAGTGGAGGCAAAAGAAAAGAGCGGTTCTCTTATTACAGCCCAATGGGCGCTGGAACAGGGAAAGGCGGTTTTTGCCCTTCCCGGACCTGTCAATGAAGAGCTTAGCAAAGGTTGTCATCGGCTGATCTATGACGGCGCAGGGCTGGCATACAAGCCGGAAGTGCTTTTAGAGGAACTTGGGATAAATTCTAAAAATACCGTGAAATCATCTGAAAAAAAGAACTTAGGACTTGCAAGTGATTTGAATATGGTGTATAGTTGTCTCGATTTACGACCAAAATCCAGGGACAGTATTATGCAGGAAACAGGACTTTCTGCTGAAAAAACAGGGAGTATTCTTGTGGAACTGAACATTCTGGGACTGGTCAGAGAAATCAGCAGACATTATTATGTGAAAATTCAGACATAAGTGATTTTGATAAATAGGAGAGGTAGCATGGCGAAATATCTGGTGATCGTGGAGTCACCTGCAAAGGTAAAAACAATTAAGAAGTTTCTGGGGAGTAATTATGATGTGCAGGCATCGAACGGACATGTAAGAGATTTTCCCAAAAGCCAGTTTGGAATTGATGTGGAAAATGACTTTGAGCCTAAATATATAACCATCCGCGGAAAGGGAGAGCTTCTGGCAGGATTGCGCAAGGCAGCAAAAAAGGCTGATAAAATTTATCTGGCCACTGACCCTGACCGTGAGGGAGAAGCTATTTCCTGGCATCTGATGCAGGCGTTAAAGGAAGATCCGAAGAAGATGCGCAGGATCACCTTTAATGAGATCACCAAAACAGCAGTAAAAAATTCAATCAAACAGCCAAGAGAGCTGGATATGAATCTTGTGGATGCACAGCAGGCCAGAAGAATGTTGGACCGTATGGTAGGCTACAGCATCAGTCCGTTGCTCTGGGCAAAGGTAAAAAGAGGTTTGAGTGCAGGTCGTGTGCAGTCAGTAGCCCTTCGTATCATCTGCGACAGAGAGGAAGAGATCAATTCCTTTATTCCGGAGGAATACTGGAGCCTTGAGGGAGAGTTTAAGATCCAGGGAGAAAAGAAACCTCTTCAGGCAAAATTTTATGGAACAGACAAAAAGTTGCCTGTTCATAATAAAGCAGAGATGGATGAAATCCTGAAAAAGCTGGAAAATGCAGAATATCAGGTGACAGAAGTAAAAAAAGGCGAGAGGATCAAAAATGCTCCCCTTCCGTTTACCACCAGTACCCTGCAGCAGGAGGCAGCCAAAACGCTTAATTTTTCCACTCAGAAAACCATGCGCCTTGCACAGCAGCTTTACGAGGGTATTGACATTAAGGGAAGCGGCACAGTAGGTATTATCACCTATCTGCGTACGGATTCTACAAGAATCTCACAGGAGGCTGATGAAGCTGCAAGAGCATACATCGGAGAGCAGTATGGAGAAAGATATGTGGCAGAGGGCGGAAAGGCAGTAAAGAAGGACCAGAAGATCCAGGATGCCCATGAAGCCATCCGTCCCACCGATATTGCAAGAACTCCGGCAATGCTGAAGGAATCTCTTTCCAGAGATCAGTTCCGTCTTTATCAGCTTATATGGAAGCGTTTCACTGCAAGCAGAATGGCATCGGCACGTTATGAAACCACTTCTGTAAAGATCGGCGCAGGAGAATATACATTTACAGTAGCGGCGTCAAAGGTGGTATTTGACGGTTTTATGTCCGTGTATGTGCAGGATGATGACAATAAGAAGGGAAATGTCCTCAGTCAGAGTCTGGAAAAAGGTATGGAGCTTGAACTTCTGGAATTGAAGCCGGAACAGCATTTTACCCAGCCGCCGGCTCATTATACAGAAGCTTCTCTGGTAAAGGCTCTGGAAGAACAGGGAATCGGTCGTCCAAGTACCTATGCGCCTACCATTACCACTATTATCAGCCGCCGTTATGTGTCTAAAGAACAGAAAAATCTGTATATGACAGAGCTGGGCGAGGTAGTGAACAATATTATGAAGCAGGCGTTTCCCAGTATCGTAGATGTTCATTTTACAGCTATGATGGAAGGGCTTCTGGACTGTGTGGAAGCAGGTACTGTTCAGTGGAAAACGGTGGTACGTAATTTTTACCCGGATCTGAAAAGAGATGTGGATGCAGCGGAGCAGGAGCTGGAAAAGGTAGACATCCAGGATGAGGTGACAGACGTAGTCTGCGATCTCTGTGGACGGAACATGGTGATCAAATACGGCCCTCATGGAAGATTCCTTGCTTGTCCGGGCTTTCCGGATTGCAGAAACACCAAGCCTTACTATGAGAAGATCGGTGTTGCGTGTCCGAAATGTGGTAAGGATGTGGTTTTGAAAAAAACGCAGAAAGGTCGAAAATATTATGGCTGCGAGGACAATCCCGAGTGTGATTTTATGTCCTGGCAGAAGCCTTCTGACAAAAAATGTCCGGTATGCGGCAGCTATATGGTAGAAAAAGGCAGCAAACTTGTGTGCAGTCAGGAAACCTGTGGCTATGTAGAGCAGAAAACAAAGCAGGATGATTGAAAAATTACACAATAAATTTAAAAAGAAAATATTTTCAGAATAGGCAGGCAAAATTGAAAAAACATAAAAATGTCTTGTAATTTTGAAAAAAAACGTGTAATATAAAATCATCAGAACATTTATATAGAAAATACCGGATAGATGAGAAAAGGAGGCCAGTATGAGCGTTCAGTTGTTAGACAGAACAAGAAAGATTAATAAACTTTTGCACAACAGCAGCTCCAGCAAGGTAGTATTTAATGATATCTGCCAGGTACTGATGGAGACTTTGAGTTCTAATATACTGGTGTTGAGCAAAAAAGGCAAGGTACTGGGTGTCAGCTTATGCCCGGGTGTACAGGAGATCACAGAGCTGATCGAAGATAAAGTCGGCGGACATGTAGATACTCTTCTGAATGAAAGATTTTTAGGAGTTTTATCAACAAAAGAGAATGTAAATCTTCAGACACTTGGTTTTGAGCATGTGGACAGTCGGTGTCAGGGCATCATCAATCCTATTGATATTGCCGGAGAACGTCTTGGAACTGTATTTATGTACAGGGATGACAAGCCATATGATATTGAGGATATTATTGTCAGCGAATACGGAACAACTGTGGTTGGTCTGGAGATGATGCGCGCAGTCCATGAGGAAAATGCAGAAGAAGACAGAAAGCAGCAGGTAGTAAAATCAGCATTTAATACCTTATCTTTCTCTGAACTGGAAGCAATCATTCATATTTTTGACGAGCTGGACGGAGATGAGGGTATCCTTGTAGCCAGCAAGATTGCTGACAGAGTGGGAATCACCAGATCAGTGATCGTCAATGCTCTGCGTAAATTTGAGAGTGCAGGTGTGATCGAGTCCCGTTCTTCAGGAATGAAGGGAACCTATATCAAGGTTCTGAATGAAGTGATTTTTGATGAGCTGGAAGAGATCAAAGCTCAGCGAAATAAAAAATCATAAAGAAGTCTGAATAAATGATATTTAAAGAGGCTGTGAAAATTCAATTGAGTTTTTCATGGTCTCTTTTTCCGTAGGGGCTGTTATTTTACAGCCCTTTTTATCTGTCCGTAAACAGAACAGTATGATCGAAAAGACACGGGAAGAAAAATGTCCGGGATACAAATCGCTGGATAAGATAAATCAGGAACTGCAGCTTTGAATGGTCTGTAATTTGAAAACATCTTTAAGCTGTCCTGAAATTTGAACGCATCTGAATTTTAAGCAGTATGCAGTCAGCTCCATATTGATCAATATGGACAATTAGAAATAATCCTGTGAGCCTTCTGGTTTTGGCATTAGATTTATAAAAAAATAAGAAGATAAGAAAAAAAGAGATTAAAAGAGATAATAAGAGATAATAAAAGTATATATATATTTATATGACTGTGAAAAGAGTTGCGAAATGGGAGGCAATTCAATAATATAAGGACAGTGATTAGCACTCAGACGAAATGAGTGCTAGCAACAGAATGTGACAAATAAAAGGAGGAAATAGATCATGAAATTAGTACCTTTAGGTGACAGAGTTGTATTAAAACAGTTAGAAGCAGAAGAAACAACAAAATCCGGTATCGTGCTTCCGGGTCAGGCTCAGGAAAAACCGCAGCAGGCAGAAGTTATTGCAGTAGGACCTGGCGGAATGGTAGACGGAAAAGAAGTAAAAATGGAAGTTGCTGCAGGAGATCAGGTTATTTATTCAAAATATGCAGGAACAGAAGTTAAGCTTGACGGTGAAGAGTACATCATTGTAAAACAGAGCGATATTTTAGCAGTTGTTAAATAAAACACAGATGTGAACACTGAGTGGATCCGCATACATAGAAAGGTGAAACCAGTGAAAATGGTGTTTCTTTAAAAGTTTTGTATCTCATGAAAGACTAGGAGGAATTTTCATCATGGCAAAAGAAATCAAATTTGGTGCAGAAGCAAGAGCCGCACTTGAAAATGGTGTAAACCAGCTTGCAAATACAGTAAGAGTAACACTTGGACCGAAAGGAAGAAACGTTGTTCTTGACAAATCTTTTGGCGCTCCGCTTATTACAAACGACGGTGTGACTATCGCAAAAGAAATTGAGCTTGAGGACGGATTTGAAAATATGGGAGCACAGCTGATCAAAGAAGTTGCTTCCAAAACAAACGATGTTGCAGGTGACGGTACTACAACAGCTACTGTTCTTGCACAGGCTATGGTTCATGAAGGAATGAAGAACCTTGCAGCAGGAGCAAACCCGATCATCCTTCGTAAAGGAATGAAAAAAGCAACTGACACAGCTGTAAAGGCAATTCAGGAAATGAGCCAGACAATCAGCGGAAAGAAACAGATCGCAAATGTAGCAGCAATTTCTGCAAGTGATGAAGAAGTTGGTCAGCTTGTTGCAGACGCTATGGAAAAAGTTTCCAAAGACGGCGTTATCACAGTAGAAGAGTCCAAAACCATGCATACAGAGCTTGATCTTGTAGAAGGTATGCAGTTTGACCGTGGATATATTTCCGCTTATATGTCCACAGATATGGAAAAAATGGAAGCAAACCTTGAAGATCCGTACATCCTGATCACAGATAAGAAGATCAGCAATATTCAGGAGATTCTTCCTCTTCTGGAGCAGATCGTTCAGGCAGGTGCAAAACTTCTTATTATCGCAGAGGATGTAGAGGGCGAGGCTCTTACAACTCTTATTGTAAACAAATTAAGAGGAACCTTCCAGGTAGTTGCTGTTAAGGCTCCGGGATATGGCGACAGAAGAAAAGAAATGCTTCAGGATATCGCTATCCTTACAGGCGGTCAGGTAATTTCCGAAGAGCTTGGTCTGGATCTGAAAGAAGCTACTATGGAACAGCTTGGACGTGCAAAATCCGTTAAAGTTGCAAAAGAAAATACAGTTATCGTTGACGGCTGCGGCGACAAAAAAGCAATTGCTGACCGTGTTGCTCAGATCCGTGGACAGATTGAAGAAACAAACTCTGAATTCGATAAAGAAAAATTACAGGAAAGACTTGCAAAACTGGCAGGCGGCGTAGCAGTTATCCGTGTAGGCGCAGCTACTGAGACAGAGATGAAAGAAGCAAAACTCCGTCTTGAGGATGCTCTTGCAGCTACAAGAGCAGCAGTTGAGGAAGGTATCATTGCAGGCGGCGGTTCTGCATACATTCACGCATCCAAGAAAGTTGCAGAGCTTGCAGCAACTCTGGAAGGCGATGAAAAAACAGGCGCAAACATTATCCTGAAAGCTCTGGAGGCTCCTTTATTCCATATTTCTGCAAATGCAGGTCTGGAAGGCTCTGTGATTATCAACAAAGTAAGAGAGTCCGAGCCAGGTGTTGGATTTGACGCTTTGAATGAAGAGTATGTAAACATGGTAGAGTCCGGAATCCTGGATCCTGCCAAGGTTACAAGAAGCGCTCTTCAGAACGCAACAAGTGTTGCATCTACTTTACTGACAACAGAGTCTGTTGTTGCAACCATTAAGGAAGATGCTCCTGCAATGCCGGCAGGAAATCCTGGAATGGGAATGATGTAATATAAATATTTTATAAAAAGGAATCGGCGTCATAGACGCTGATTCCTTTTTATGTTAGAATAAAAATATTATTAATATAAGCACGAGCTGTGTCTCGTAAGGAGAGTGAATTATGAGTGAACTGTACTCGGAATTCCTTGTGAAAAAGGAATCCACATTTAAGGATGCTCTGATTAAATTCGGAATGATCGGATTGACTGTAGTGGCTGCGGCAGCAGGACTTTTTCTGAATCCGCTGCTTCTGATCGTTGCCATTGGTCTGGGTGTGGCGTGTTATTTTATTATTCCCAAAACAGATCTTGAGTATGAATACCTGTTTGTAAACGGGGAACTGGATATTGATAAGATCATGGCAAAATCAAAAAGAAAAAGAATAAAATCTTTGAATATTACCGAAGCGGACCTGATCGCTCCTCTGAATTCTCACAGAATGGATTATTATAACGGCAACCAGAAAATGAAAGTTCTGGATTATTCTTCAGGGAATCCGGAACATAAAAGATTTGGCATCATCATCCGTGACGGAGGCGAGGCGTGCAAAGTAATCGTAGAACCGGACGATGCTATGGCGAATGCTATAAAAAATTCAGCGCCCAGCAAAGTTTTTTTGGATTGACACCGTATTTTTTTTTTGCTACACTATGAACCAAACTCAAAATATCATGCAGGTGTGAATAAGCACATCCTGTAAAAATTACATACAAGGGAGGAAAAAATACAATGGGTACAATTATCGGTGAAGGCATTACATTTGACGATGTACTGTTAGTTCCTGCGTATTCAAAGGTGATTCCGAACCAGGTGGATGTAACAACCTGGCTGACTAAAAAGGTGAAGCTGAACATTCCGCTTATGAGCGCGGGAATGGACACAGTTACCGAGCATCGCATGGCTATTGCCATGGCAAGACAGGGCGGTATCGGTATCATTCACAAAAACATGTCCATTGAGGCTCAGGCAGAGGAAGTAGATAAGGTAAAACGTTCCGAAAACGGCGTTATTACTGATCCATTTTATTTATCCGCAGAGCATACTCTGAAAGATGCCAATGATCTTATGGCGAAATACCGTATTTCCGGTGTGCCGATCACAGAAGGCAAAAAACTGGTAGGTATTATTACCAACCGTGATCTGAAATTTGAGACGGATTTCTCAAGAAAGATTGGCGAGTGCATGACTTCTGAAGGTCTGATCACTGCCAAAGAAGGAATCACTCTGGAGGAAGCAAAAAAGATCCTCGCAAAATCCCGTAAAGAAAAATTACCCATTGTAGATGATAACTTCAATTTAAAAGGTCTGATCACCATTAAGGATATTGAAAAACAGATCAAATATCCTCTGGCTGCAAAGGATGAGCAGGGACGTCTTCTCTGCGGTGCGGCAGTTGGTATCACATCCAACGTTCTTGCAAGAGTGGAAGCTCTTGTAAAAGCATGTGTAGACGTGATTGTAGTGGATTCTGCTCACGGTCACTCTGAGAATATTTTAAAGGCTGTACGCGAAATGAAAGAGGCGTATCCGGATCTTCAGGTAATTGCCGGAAACGTTGCTACAGGAGCTGCTACCAAGGCTCTTATTGAAGCAGGTGTTGACGCAGTTAAGGTTGGTATCGGACCTGGTTCTATTTGTACCACTCGTGTGGTTGCAGGTATCGGTGTTCCTCAGGTCACAGCTGTCATGGACTGCTATGAGGTTGCAAACCGTTATGGAGTGCCGATCATTGCAGACGGCGGAATCAAATATTCCGGAGATATCACAAAATCTATTGCAGCAGGCGCTAACGTGTGCATGATGGGAAGTATGTTTGCCGGATGTGATGAGAGCCCGGGAACATTTGAGCTGTACCAGGGACGTAAATTTAAGGTATACCGCGGAATGGGCTCCATTGCAGCAATGGAAAACGGCAGCAAGGACCGTTACTTCCAGCAGGATGCCAAGAAGCTTGTTCCGGAAGGCGTAGAAGGTCGTGTGGCTTATAAGGGACACGTGGAAGACACTGTTTATCAGCTGATCGGCGGACTTCGCGCAGGTATGGGATACTGTGGAGCAGAAAATATCGAAGCTCTGAAAACAACAGGTAAGTTCATTAAGATTTCTGCAGCTTCCCTGAAAGAGTCTCATCCTCATGATATTCATATTACAAAAGAGGCTCCGAACTACAGCGTAGATGAATAATCAGGAAATTTTTTCTTGAAAAAAACAAAAAATATGATATGATAATAATAACGACTGCATGACTGGCGGAAAACAGGAGTTACCTGTGGGGAGTGCAGTAAGTGATAAGCCGACCGCCTGGGCAGCCTGAAATACAGACTACCCAGGCGGTTTGTTTTATTTTTAACAGAAATGCGATATGGGGCCAGAACAGCGCGTTTATATTACGATTTTTAGAAAAAGGAGATCAGACTATGGAAATGATATCACTGGAAAATGAACTGAAAAATAATTCTTATCCGGGAAGAGGAATCATCCTCGGCCGTTCTCTTGACGGAACAAAAGCAGTGGCAGCTTACTTTATTATGGGAAGAAGTGAAAACAGCAGAAACCGTGTGTTTGTCACAGAAGGAGAGGGGATCCGTACACAGGCATTTGACCCGTCCAAACTTACAGATCCAAGCCTGATCATTTATGCTCCGGTACGTGTCCTTGGAAACAAGACCATTGTTACAAACGGAGATCAGACAGATACCATTTACGAAGGAATGGACAAACAGATGACCTTTGAACAGTCCTTGAGATGCCGTGAATTTGAGCCGGACGGACCGAACTATACACCTCGTATTTCCGGCGTGATGCACATTGAAGACGGCAATTACAGCTACGCAATGTCTATACTGAAAAGCGATAACGGAAATCCGGATGCATGTCTTCGTTACACATATGCTTATGAAAAAGCAATTCCGGGAGAAGGACGATTCATTCATACATATAAATGTGACGGAAATCCACTTCCAAGCTTTGAGGGAGAACCGAAGCTGGTTCAGATTCCAAACGATATGAAAGAGTTTACAGATCTTCTCTGGAACAGCCTTAATGAAGAAAATAAAGTGTCTCTGTTTGTGCGTTATATTGATATAGAAACCGGTAAATATGAGACAACTATTGTAAATAAGAATAAATAAGGAGAATGCAGTAATGAATGAGTTACAGTTAAAATACGGATGCAATCCAAATCAGAAGCCTTCCAGAATCTATATGAACGACGGAAGCGAACTTCCTATCAGAGTTCTTTCCGGAAACCCTGGATATATTAACTTCTTGGATGCTTTTAACGGCTGGCAGCTTGTAAGAGATCTGAAAAAAGCTACCGGACTTGCAGCAGCAACTTCCTTTAAACATGTTTCCCCGGCAGGTGCTTCTGTGGGACTTCCTCTTACAGAAACTCTGGCAAAGATCTACTGGGTGGACGATATGAACTGGAAAGAGTTTTCGCCAATTGCCTGCGCTTATGCAAGAGCAAGAGGCGCAGACCGTATGTCATCTTTTGGAGATTTTATTTCTCTTTCTGATGTCTGCGACAAAGATACCGCTCTTCTTATTAAAAGAGAAGTTTCCGATGGTGTGATTGCTCCGGGATATACCGAAGAAGCACTGGAGATTTTGAAAGCCAAGAAAAAAGGCAATTACAATGTCATTGAGATTGATCCTGATTTTGTACCGGCTCCTCTGGAACACAAGGAAGTGTTTGGGGTAACTTTTGAGCAGGGAAGACAGGAGCTTGAGATCAATGATGATCTGATCGCGAACATTGTGACTCAGAATAAAGAGCTTACAGAAGATGCAAAACGTGACCTGAAAATTTCTCTGATCGTTCTGAAATATACTCAGTCTAACTCCGTATGCTTTGTAAAGGACGGACAGGCAATTGGCGTAGGAGCTGGTCAGCAGTCCCGTGTACACTGTACCAGACTGGCAGGACAGAAAGCAGATAACTGGTTCCTCCGTCAGAGTCCTCAGGTTCTGAACCTTCCATTTAAAGAGGGAATCAGCCGTGCAGAAAGAGACAACGCCATTGATGTTTATATTGGCGAAGAATACATGGATGTTCTTGCTGATGGCGCGTGGGAGAGAATTTTTGCTGAGAAGCCGGAAGTATTTACAAGAGAAGCGAAACGCGCATGGCTGGATCAGCTGACTGACGTAACGCTGGGATCAGATGCGTTCTTCCCGTTTAGCGATAACATTGAAAGGGCTCATAAGAGCGGTGTGAAATATATTGCACAGCCGGGCGGATCTGTAAGAGATGAGGATGTAATCGCAACTTGTGACAAATACGGTATGACAATGGCATTTACCGGAATCAGACTGTTCCATCACTAAAAGTTATATAATAAGGATATACCAGAACAGGGCAGCCGTAGGAGCTGCCCTGTTCTGGTATCATTATCAATTCGAACTTTTGTGGAACCCTTTGATTTAAAAATATTTTCTAACTGACCATAGATTTTGCTGCCAAATCCTTTTTCTTTATAGCTTGCATCAAGCATGAACAGAGACAGATAAGTTTCTTCTGCTATTATAAAATCACTTACAGCAATAGTGCTATTTTCAGGATTTTTTATGACAACAGATTTGAATCCCATATGCTGAAAGTGCACACAGTTTATTGCCTCCCGGTATTGTTTATCTGGATAGAAAATATAGTGCATGATTTAAAATTTATAAAAATAAAAAACCAGAACAAAACTGTTCTAGTTTAGAAGAGCGATAGACGGGGCTCGAACCCGCGGTCTCGACCTTGGCAAGGTCGCGCGTTACCAACTACGCCACTATCGCATGTGTTAGATTGTCTTGTAAGGTGTTTCCCTCGCTGACAAAACATACTATACCAGATAGAATTGTATTTGTCAAATGTTTTTTTGAAATTTTTTAAAAAATTTCAAAAAAAATTTCGGAGATATCATATGTTAGGATTTTGAGGAGGAATTAATCCTGTTAATGTCCGGCTGTTTCTGTAAAAAACCAGGTACAATCATTTCTCCGGTCAGTGATAAAATTTCGCTGACTGGAGTTTTTTCTGTATGTTTTATAAAAATTTAAGAATTAATAAGAACGTTTTGTGCTAGAATAAATTTATCAACATTTCTGTTGCCGGAGTTCATCCGGTAAATTCCCATTTTATTTTTCAGAAAAATATGAAAAGAACAAACAGGTAATTCGTGTGCCTGGAAAGAGGAGGAGATCATATCGAATTAACCGGAATTATTTTAAAAGGGCGTTATTGTATTGTGGAGAGAATTGGAAGAGGTGGGGAGGGCTCCCTTTATCTTGCGAGAGATCTGGAACTTGGAATATACCGGGCGGTAAAGGAATTGCCTGCCGAGAAAAAACGTGAGGCAGGTCTTCTGCGGCTTTTGGAGCATCCTTCTTTGCCAAAAATGATTGATTATGCAGAACAGAACGGTCATTGTTATCTTGTAATGGAATATATCAGAGGAAAATCTCTGAGACAGTATCTGGATGATGGAAAGGTATTTTCAGGAGAAGAGATTCTGAGTATTGCAGGTACGGTTCTGGAGATATTGAAGTATCTGCATTCCAGAAAGCCTGCAGTTTATTATGGTGATCTGAAACCGGATAATCTGATACTGACAGAAACTGGCAGACTTTATCTGGTTGATTTTGGAAGTGCTGTTCTGGGATATGAAAGAAAAAGTGTGATCTGTCTGGGAACAGAAGGGTATGCGGCTCCGGAGCAGTATCAGGGACAGGTTGTTTCGGCCAGCGATTTTTATGCTCTGGGAAAAACAGTGGATGAGCTGTGTGGGAAACGCAGATTTCTGTATTTTTTCCAGTATCCCGGACTTGGTCTTTTTATCAGAAAAAGTTGTCGCAGCCAGGTGGAGAAGCGCTGGAAATCAGCAGAGGAAGCGGAGAATGTCCTGAAAAAAATAAAACCGTTGTCATGGAAAGTATGGAAGGGAACCGCTGTTGGACTGTGTTGTTTTCTATGTATTGTATCCGCGATAGGATTTCTGGCAATAGAAACGATGCATAGAACGAAAATGCCGGAACTGGAAACTGTCCTATCTCCGGTTACTGCCTGGTATTATTCTATGGATTATCGGTCAGGCGGGAACGGTATCAGAAAAATAATTACAGATCAGACAGAAAAGGCCGGACAGAGACTTCTGAGAATGTATGATGCCTGGGAGCAGCAGGAACAGATACTTACACTTCTTGCTCAGAACAGCGAACTGGAAGGAAATATGGCAAAGGCAGAAGGGTATTACAGAGAGATGCTTCGGGAAAAGGCATGCAGTAAAGGATATTCCCTGTACGGGTTGTTCCTTATCAGGCAGGGAAGGGTAAATGAAAGTGTGGAATTATATCAAATGATGAAGGAGCAGAAATCTTTGAAAAATGATTTTGGGTCAAAGGAGAATATAAAACAATGGAAACAGTATCTGAGCCGTTTATCTTTTGCGAAAGGAGAAAAATAGAGGATGAGTTTCAATAGAAAGAATAGAGAGTATGATGCAAGGAAAAAGAGATGTTCTGAGGGAAAATATCGGACTGGTATTTCTGCATACAAAAAGTATCTGACAGTGATTTTATCGCTTGTATTTATAACAGTATTAAGACAGACCGGCGCTGCTCAGGACCTTGGAGGGTTTCATGTGGAGACACTTCCGGGAGAGAACGAAGGCCTTCCGTCTGACTGGGAAACAGGAAACGGAGGAGAAGAGTTTGGGGAACAACAGCCGTCTGAGGAAAATGGATATGAAGATATCTTTGGGTCAGGCGAAGGAAACTGGCAGGAGGATGTTTATGAAGAACCGGAAAGTGGGGATGGATCCGGATGGGAAAACAGCATTGGAACTACAGAAGAAACAGACGAAGAATATTTAGAAGAACCGGTGAGCCAGGATGTGACAGAACAGTTACCGGAAAATTGGATTGAGGGAGGGGAGTCGGATTGTACAGAAAGTGTCCGGAACAGACCGTCTTACAGGACACAGTTACCAGTGGTAACTGTGTCGCCAACTGCTGCTGTTGATACTGCGTCAGGCCTGGAACCGGAGTTATATCAGACAGAGAAAACAGGAAAAGATAACAGAAATAAGGTACCGGAACGATTCTCGGATCAGCTGAATGTTGTACCGGAGGTTGTTTACTGGAAGGGAACAATAAAAAAGGCGGGAGAGCCTGCACTGAGTATAAAACTAAACAGAAATGTTCAGATTCTTTCCCTGCGGGTCGACGGAAAAGAAACCAGATGGCATCAGGAGAAAAGCAGAATCTATCTTGACATCCCTGAGGAGCAGAAGGAATCAGAAGAAGCATTTCATACAGAAATGGCTTTTCTTTCCTATAACGGAATGGAGAGCGGAATTTACGTGGACGTCCCGGGAAAATCATGATATACTATCCGATAATCAGTAAATAAAAATTCTGAAAATCGGAGGCGTTTATGTATAAAGTAATTTTATTTGATCTGGACGGCACACTGACAGAATCAGGTGAGGGAATCACCAAATCTGTGCAGTATGCGCTGGAGAAACTGGGAAAACCGGAGGAAGATCTGAAAAAACTGGAGGTGTTTGTGGGACCGCCTCTTTTACAGCAGTTTATGACATATGCCGGACTGGACGAGGAAACAGGAAGAAAAGCAGTGGAATATTACAGAGAGCGGTATGCTACTGTCGGGATTTTTGAAAATCGGCCGTATGCTGGAGTAGAAGAGATGCTGGATACATTGTGCGACAAGGGATATATCCTTGCAGTTGCTTCTTCCAAGCCGGAATATTTTGTGAAAAAAATCCTGGATCATTTTGCACTGACCAGATATTTCAGTGAGATTGTGGGAAGTGAAATGAGCGGCAAAAGAACCGGAAAAGCGGAAGTAATCGAGGAGGTTCTGAACCGTTTGAATATGGAGAATCATCGTAATGAAGTTATTATGGTAGGGGATAAGGAGCATGATGTGTTAGGCGCCAGAAAGGCAGGACTTGAATGTGTGGCAGTATCTTATGGATATGGTACAGAAGACGAACTGAAACAGGCGCAGCCTTTAAAGATTGTAGATTCTGTACAGGGGATCACTGATTTTTTCTGCTGACCCCTCTGCATAAACAGAACATTTTCAAAAAAGTGTGGAGGGTGATCTATCCCTGTGGAATTCATTTCCTGATCAGCCAGATTGTAGGATATACGGCTCTGGCAGTTCTTTGTTACGGTATGGGATATGGACTGGAATTTTATCAGTCCCAGACCATTCTGATGACTGGGATTACCGCGCTTCTGACAATGATTCCCTGTATCTGGTTTTATCAGAAGGATAAAAATGCAAGAGTTGCCAGGGGATTGATTCCGGAGCAGCCGGGAAGAAAACTGAAACCTGGAGAAGGAATCTTTTTACTGTTGATAGGAGCGGCGTTTGCTACATTTGCCAATATGCTGGTGGCTTTGCTGCAAAACGTTCTGAATGTACAGGAATATCAGGAAAATATGGCACAGATCACAAACGGAAAAAGCTTTTTTATGCTTATACTCTGGATGGGAGTGATCGCTCCTCTTGCAGAGGAGATTGTTTTTCGATGGCTGATTTATCTTAGACTGAGGGATTATACCCGGATGGCAACTGCAGCAGTGATATCAGGAGTATTCTTTGGCATCTATCACATGAATCTTACCCAGGCTGTTTATGCAGGGATTCTGGGAATTGTGTTTGCGTATTTTCTGGAACTCACAGGAAATCTGTGGGCAAGTGTTCTGCTTCATATGGGGGCAAATATCTGGTCATTGATTCTTCCGGAACTGCTGATTCGGATGCCGGAGGAACAGATGATCACGGTTGCGTTGGGGATTGATATAGTTCTTTTATGCATACTTGGAACAGGTATCAGATATTTTAGAAGACATGCATGTTACAGACGGATGATTTAAAAAAAGGGGATGCAAAAAAACTCAATCGAGTTTTTTTACATCCCCTTTCTGTAGAAAATGTTATTTCACATTTCCTTTTTTAACTGCGGGAAGTAATATGCAGCCAATCCGATTTTAAATAAAAAATAAGAAATACAATGGAACTCAGCGTCCAGGTCAGTGGGTATGCCCAGAAGATTACCTGGATAGATGGAATAAGCTTTACAATAACAGTAATATAACTTACACGGATGATACACCAGCAGATCATCATGACAAACATGGGGATAATGGATTTTCCTGCTCCCCGGAGAAGCCCTGCCAGACAATGGGAAAATGCCAGAAGAAAATAAAACAGAGTCACTGTGCGGGCCTGTTGTACTCCGAAAGCAATAACATCAGGATCGCTATTAAAAGCTGCAATCAGTACAGGAGAGGCAAAGTAGATAATGATTCCTATGCACTCTGCCATGACAAGACTGCAGATAATGCCGAAGCGGGCTCCTTTTTTTGCTCGGTCATATTTTTTTGCCCCGAGATTCTGGCTGATAAAGGTAGTCAGTGACATGGAAAAACAGGTGATGGGAAGAAAACCGAAGCCTTCTATTTTGGAATAGGAACCACAACCGGCTACAGCCAGTTTGCCAAAGTTGTTGATGTTGGACTGAACCACCACATTTGCCAGAGAGATAATGGAATTCTGGATTCCTGCAGGCAGTCCGTTGGAAATGATCTGACGGAGCATGGAGGGATCCAGCTGGATTTTACGAAGAGATACTCGATATTCTTCGGGACTCTTTCTGGTAAGACGGTTCAGGCAGAGAAAGGCACTGACAAACTGGGAAATGATCGTGGCAGCTGCTGCGGCGCCTACTCCCATGTGGAAAACACCTACAAATAAAAGATCCAGACAGATATTTACCAGGGAGGAAAATATCAGATAGTAAAGGGGATGTTTGCTGTCACCCACGGACTGCAGGATACCGACAAAATTATTATAGAGGACAAAAGCCACAGACCCCAGGAAATAGATCCTGAAATATCGGATGGAATTGGGGAGTACATCTGCAGGAGTTTTCATCAGAACCAGAATCTTTGGAGCAAGAAGGAGACCGAGGATCGTCAGGAGAATTCCTGAGAACAGTCCAAAGCCTATAGTGGTGTGGATGGCTTTCTGTAAATCCTTTGTCTGTCTTGCACCGAAGTATCGGGCAATGACCACTCCGGCGCCGATGGCGATTCCATTGAAAAAACCTACCAGAAGAAAAATAAGGCTTCCGGAAGAACTGACTGCAGCCAGAGCATTACTGCCCAGAAAGTTTCCTACGATCAGAGAATCGGCAGTATTGTAAAGCTGTTGAAAAAGATTGCCCAGAAAAATAGGAATGGCAAAAGCCGTCATCCTTTTCCAGATGGCTCCTTCTGTGAGAAGTGTTTTTGAAGAAGTGGCACTCATATGTAAAACCTCGCTTGTTCAGTATTTTAATTTTCTTTTGATTTACTACACTAAATTATACTGAAAATCATCAGGAATTGTCAAGGAAGCGCTGGATTTTGGATTTTTAGGATTTTTAGAGATACCTGAAACCAGGTGACAGATTAAAAGAATATTGTCGATGAGATTTTGTTGACTTTCAGGTAGGAGAAGCATATACTGATAATAGCTAAAAACGTTATGATTCTGACATTAGCGAAAACGAACCCCCCGGAAGTCCACAACACTTCCGGGGGGTTCTATTCCTTTTATGTAAGGTGGCTTAGACCTTTAGACTGTTACTGCCTATTGTTTTTGTCCAGCCATTTGCAGATATAGTAGCTAACTATACCTGCTGCGACAGAAACAAAAAACGTCATGATAAGTTCTGACATTAGCATTCACCTCCTTTCTGCTGGAGGTTCGGCAGCAATAGTATTATATCATTTGCAGACATAAAAGTATGTCATATTCTAGTTTCAAAGTGTGAAAATTTCAACAGTGTAGAGAGAGCTATATAAAGTATTTATACTATGCCTTAGAAATTAAAACAGTACACATAAATAAAAAATAGTAGAAAAAAATGTGATTTTTCCTAGAGTAGACTAAGATTAGTAATTATACTATAAATGAGCAAATTTGGAAAATTGCACAAAACTACACTGCGATTTTTCATAAATGAATCAAAATCATTACTTTCCTTTGCATATTGAAAAAGATAACGATACTTTTCCAACTGAATGGTATCACAGATTTCGTGATATCCAGTTTCAAACGAGCAGAACTTACCAGTACCCACGACACACATACCAGGAAAGAATATTGAGCTGAGATACAGACTGATGCCTTATATTTACTCTAATGCAGCAAGGGTCTGGACAGACGATTACACCATAATGAGAAGTCTGCTTTTTGATTTTGCAGAGGATAAACGTGCGGCGGCGCTGGGGGATGAGTATATGTTCGGCGACAGCCTTCTGGTGTGTCCGGTAACAGAGCCCATGTATTATGAGAGGGAAAATCGTGCCATTGACTGTGAGAAAATCTGGAGCTGCTATCTTCCGGCCGGCACAAAATGGTATAATTTCCACACTATGGGGGTATATGAGGGCGGCACAGAGGTTAAAGCCGATGCATCTCTTGACCATATTCCGGTATTTGTAAAAGCCGGAGCCATCGTTCCCATGGAGCAGAGAATGCGCTATGCGGATGAGGTGGTGGAAACACCCTTTGAGATCCATATTTATCCGGGTGCTGACGGAAGCTTTGTTCTGTATGAGGATGACGGAGACGGATATGCTTATGAGCAGGGAAAATACAACCAGATTTCTCTTATCTGGAAGGATGATGAGCGCTGTCTGACTGTGGGGGCAGCAGAGCATACCTTTGCACAGGGACTGAAGGGACGCGAATGTCGTGTGATTCTGGAAGGGGATAAGGTGGAGAAGCGTTTTGCATATGACGGAAAGGAGCAAAGTATTTCTCTATAAGAGAACAAAGCGGAGCGCTTTTATTTACCAGGAAGGTTAGTACAGAAAGTATTACTTTGTTTCCAAGTAAATAAAAAAGAATCCTGAAATCCACCCTTGCTTCTGAAACAGATCAGAAATATGTGGTGGAATTTCAGGATATCTGAGGAAAATCTTTGATTACAGAGAAAAAATATTGTTCTGGTATGCGGATCGGAAAGATCAGCGTGCCATAAGATAAATTTTTTCCATGTCTTTCATATTCAGCTGTTTGAAAACGCCAATGGTACGGGTGTCTTCAAAACTGCATTTAAAGGCAAGCTCGTGAATCTGTTTTTCATTCAGATCAAGACCAAGCTCCCGGAGGCTGGTAGGCATTTTTATTGAGCGGAAAAAATCTTCCATGGCTTCAATACCTGCCAGGGCTGTTTTTTCAAAGTCCACATAGCAGGGAATATCAAATACATTTGTGGCAAACTGGGCAAAGCGCTCCGGGTTTTCCTGATATACATATCTTGCCCAGCTACCCCAGATGGCGGCAAGCCCGGCGCCGTGGGCAACATCATACAGGCCGCCCAGCTCGTGTTCAAGCTGATGACAGGCCCAGTCGCCTCCTCCTGTTCCACAGCCTGTCAGCCCGTTATGGGAAAGGCTTCCGGCCCACATTACCTCAGCTCTGGCATTGTAATTGCCCGGTTCTTTCATGAGTATTCTGGCATTATAGATCACAGTCTGCATCAGAGATTCGCTGATGCTGTCAGTGATCTCCATGGTTTCCAGATTAACAAAGTATCGTTCCATGGTATGCATAAGAATATCCACACATCCGCTTTCGGTCTGGTACTGAGGCAGCGTATATGTGAGTCTGGGATTCAAAAGAGCGAATCTGGGGCGGCAGAGATCGCTTCTGGTGCTTCCTCGTTTCAGCCATCCGTCCTCGTTTGTGATCACGCAGGATCCGCTCATTTCACTTCCTGATGCGGCAATGGTAGGAATGGCGCCAATGGGAAGACAGTCTTCAGGAACTTCTGTTTTCAGGAAGAAATTCCATACGTCTGTCCAGGGATTGGCAACTCCGTAGCCGATGGCCTTGCAGGAATCTATCACACTTCCGCCGCCTACGGCAAGAAGAAAATCAACCTGTTCTTTTTTACACAGCTCAATTCCCTCACGAACCTTACTGAGTCTGGGATTGGATACAACGCCTCCCAGTGTGACAAAATTTACTCCGGCTTCGGTCAGGCTGGATTTGATCTGATCCAGAAGTCCAGTAGAAACAGCGCTTCCGCTTCCGTAATGGATCAGGACTTTTTTACAGCCATATTCTTTCAGAAGTTCGCCGGCTTTTAAATGCGTATCTTTTCCAAAAATAACCCTTGTAGGGGTGTAATATTCAAAGCCTCTCATAGCAAATGCTCCTTTTATGTTAATACTCTTTCTATTATAAAAAAGATATCACAAATAGTCAAAAAAAATTTAATAAAATTGAAAAAGAATACAAAAAAATTGTATAATGGAGTTGATCGCGGAAGGTATTTCTCTGGTGCTGAAAATCCCTGATAACAGAGAGCAGGCAAAATCCATTATAAAAACACTGACAGATAAATCATCGCTTGCCGGTTAATCAAAAAATTCTTGTTGAATACTGTAAATTATGATATAATAACCAAAGAGTTTGAAGCAGGCACTCTGCGCAACGCAGAGTGTCTTTTTCTATCAAAAACGAAAAAGGAGGAAAGAGAATGAGTGACAAAAAGAAAAATGGAGGTGCGCTTCTGGGTGCTGCCTTTTTGATGGCAACCTCAGCAATCGGACCTGGATTTCTGACTCAGACATCAAAATTTACCAGTGATTTTCAGGCAAGCTTCGGCTTTGTAATCCTGATCTCCATTCTTCTGGCTGCAGTGGCACAGATGAATATCTGGAGAGTGCTCTGCGTGACAGGTCTGAGAGGACAGGAAGTTGCCAATAAAGTTCTTCCGGGACTTGGGTATCTGGTATCTTTCATGGTAGTCTTAGGCGGCCTGGTATTTAATATCGGCAATGTTGGCGGAGGAGCTCTTGGTTTTAATACACTTCTGGGAATTCCTACCAAAGTGGGATATGTACTTGCCGGAGTGCTGGCAATCCTGGTATTTCTCTCCAGAAATGCAAAAGGAGCCATGGATACACTGACAAAAGTTCTTGGAGCGATCATGATCGCAGTTATTTTTATAGTGATCGTAGTTGTAAGACCACCGGTAGGTTCAGCGATTAAGAATACATTTGTTCCGGATGCAGGTGTTCAGGCTCTTGTTCCTGCCATTATCACGCTTCTGGGCGGAACTGTGGGAGGCTACATTACCTTTGCCGGAGCGCACCGTCTGATCGATGCAGGTATTACAGGTGAAAAGAACTTAAAAGAGATCAACAAAAGCTCTGTAATGGGAATCGGTATTGCAACGATTGTGCGTATTTTCCTGTTTCTGGCAGTGCTTGGCGTAGTCGTAAAGGGTGTGACTCTTGATCCTGCCAACCCGGCAGCTGATGCGTTCAAAAAAGGTGCGGGCGAGATCGGATACCGTTTTGCAGGACTTGTTCTGCTGTGTGCGGCGATCACTTCCATCATTGGTGCTGCCTATACATCCGTATCCTTTTTAAAGACCTTCCATCCGGCTATTGAAAAGCATGAGAATGGAGTGATCATTGGTTTTATCGCGGCATCTACACTGATCATGCTGATCCTTGGAAATCCGGCAACGCTTCTTGTTGTTGCAGGAGCTCTGAACGGACTGATCCTTCCGATCACTCTGGGAATCTGTCTGATCGCATCAAAGAAGAAAACCATTATGGGAGAAACATATCATCATCCTACATGGCTTCTGGTACTTGGAATTATTGTAGTTATTATTTCTGCTTATCTTGGAATCACAACCTTTGTATCAAATCTGGGAAGTTTATTCTGAGCATAGTGAGAACGGGGAAAGGTGTGGTCACAGAGGCTTACACCTTTTTCTGATATTTATGAATCAAGGAGAAAAACATGCAGAATATCAGAATTTTAACAGCAGGAGATTCTTCTATTTTAATTGAATTCGGAAAGGAGATCAGTCCGGAGATCAACAGGAAGATTTCTGCTACTATTCAGCTTATGAAGGAACAGCATATTGAGGGAGTGGTGGACATGATCCCTGCCTTCTGTTCTCTTCTGATCAATTACGACCCCCGCGTGATCTCCTATGATGAGATCCGCAAAAGAATGCAGGCGCTGGTAAAGGTAGAAGTAAAAGCGGGAGAGAACCGCAAAAGAATTTTTGAGATCCCGGTATGCTACGGCGGTGAATATGGACCGGATATTGCAAATATTGCAGAACATGCAGACCTGACAGAGGAAGAGGTTATCCGCATTCATTCTTCAAAGGATTATCTCATCTATATGCTGGGCTTTCTGCCTGGTTTTACTTATCTGGGAGGACTGGATGAACGGCTTCATACACCAAGGCTTGCCAATCCGAGAATTCGGATCAGTGCAGGCAGTGTGGGAATCGGAGGCTCTCAGACAGGTATTTATCCTCTGGACTCTCCGGGAGGCTGGCAGCTTATGGGCATGACTCCGGTAAAAACCTATGATCCGGACAGGGAAGTGCCTATCCTGGTAGAAGCCGGAGATTATATCAGGTTTGTCCCGGTAGACGAAGCAGAATATCTTCGTATCAAGGATGCTGTGGAACGTGGAGAATATCAGTGCGTGATCCACGAGGAAGAGGTGTAAAATGGGAATTCGTGTATTAAAAGGTGGAATGATGACAACAGTTCAGGATCTTGGCCGCACCGGATATCAGAGTCAGGGCTTTTCTGTGGCAGGAGTCATGGATGTGCGTTCCTTTAAAATAGCTAATCTTCTTCTGGATAATCCGGAAAACGAGGCGGTGCTGGAAATGACGCTGATCGGTCCAACACTGGAATTTACATCAGCAACCATTATTGCCATTACCGGAGGAGATTTTCAGCCACAGGTCAATGGAGAGCCGGTACCTATGTATACGGCCCTTTATATGAACAAAGGGGATATTCTGAAATTTGGAAGCGCAAGAACCGGAAGCAGAGGTTATATTGCTTTTTCCAGCTATCTGGATATCCCGGTGGTTATGGGAAGCCGTTGTACCAATATGAAAAGCGGGATCGGTGGCTTTAAGGGAAGGAAACTTCAGGCAGGAGATTATATGAATTTCCGGATCAAGAGAAGATATCTTCCGTTTTTCCTTTCCAGAAAGCTGGAGCCGGAAAACTTCGATCAGGATCAGGCGGAAATCCGTGTGGTTATGGGACCTCAGGAAGAACTTTTCAGCAGACAGGGAATTGAGACTTTTCTTAGCAGCGAGTACACAGTGACAAGCGACTTTGACAGAATGGGATGCAGACTGGAAGGTCCGTTTATTGCTCCAAAGGAAACCTCGGATATTATTTCTGACGGAATTGCGTTTGGCTCTGTGCAGGTTCCTTCTCATGGAAAACCGATCATCCTTCTTTCTGACAGGCAGACAACCGGAGGATATGGAAAGATCGCCACAGTGGCATCTGTAGATATCCCGGCTGTAGTGCAGAGGAAAACGGATCAGAAGCTGCGGTTCCGGGCAGTTACAGTGCAGGAAGCTCAGGCTCTTTATCTGAAGGAAATTGAAGAACTGGATGCCATGAGAAAAATTATCCATCAGCCCTGCAAAGAGGTTCTGGACTGCAGACTGGTGGCAAAAAGACTGAGGAAATTATTTGAATAAAGTTTTGTATGGGACAGTACTGTGAGAACAGTATCCTGTACTTTCAGAAACCAACAGAAACAGAAAATGCAGCAGAAAAGGAGAGATACGAATGGATTTAGAAAAAATTGAAGGACTGGTAAAAATAATCGAAAATTCTTCTCTGACAGAATTTACTCTGAAAGAGGGAGATATGAAGATCACAATGAGCAAGCTGGATCATCCTCCTGTAGTGGCAGCCGGAATGCCGATGCCGACTGCTCCGGCAGTACCGGAAGTAACAGTGGAAGAAGCAGATCCGGAAGATGAAAAACTTTTTATCACTTCTCCGATCGTGGGAACCTTTTATTCAGCTCCGGCGCCGGATGCCCCGACTTTTGTAAAGGTGGGAGATCAGGTGAAAAACGGACAGACGGTATGTATTCTTGAAGCAATGAAGCTGATGAATGAGATCCAGAGTGATTTTGACTGTGAGATCGAGGCAGTTCTTGTAAGCAATGAGCAGAAGGTAGAATACGGACAGCCTCTGTTTCGTGTAAAAAAATTATAAAAGCCGGAGGGAGGCCTGAATATTGTTTAACAAAATTTTGATTGCCAACCGGGGAGAAATTGCTGTCCGGATCATCCGTGCCTGCAGGAATCTGGGAATACGAAGTGTGGCTGTCTATTCCAAGGAAGATGCCAAAAGCCTTCATGTACAGCTGGCAGATCAGAGAATCTGTATTGGAGAGGGACCTGCCAGAAACAGTTATCTGAATATGGACAGGATCATCCAGGCAGCCAGAAATATGGGAGCGGACGCCATTCATCCCGGATTTGGTTTTTTGTCTGAAAACAGTGAGTTTGTCCGCAGATGTCAGGAAAACGGAATCACTTTTATAGGTCCGGATGCAGATGTGATCGATAAAATGGGAAATAAATCCCAGGCAAGAAAAACTATGATGGAAGCAGGAGTTCCTGTAGTGCCGGGAACAAAGGAACCGGTTTATGATGCAGAAACCGGGCGGAAGCTGGCCGGTGAGATTGGATATCCTGTTATGATCAAGGCATCTTCCGGAGGCGGCGGAAAAGGAATGCGGGTGGCTGCTTCAGAAGATGAGTTTGAGTTTCAGTTTAATGTGGCGCAGAGAGAGTCTGCCAATGCCTTTGGCGATGACACCATGTATATTGAACGGTTTGTGGAAAATCCCCGTCATGTGGAAATACAGATTATGGCAGATAAATTTGGAAATGTTGTGGCGCTGGGCGAAAGGGACTGTTCTGTCCAGAGAAATCATCAGAAGCTGATCGAGGAATCTCCGTCTCCGGCCATTACAGAAGAAATCAGAGAAAAAATGAATCAGTATGCGGTACTGGCTGCAAAAACTGTAAACTACACCAATGCAGGAACCATTGAGTTTATTGTAAGCCCAAAAGGTGAATTCTTTTTTATGGAAATGAATACCCGAATCCAGGTGGAGCATGGTGTGACAGAAATGGTTACAGGTACAGATCTGATCATTGAACAGATCAGAGTTGCTATGGGACTTCCTCTGAGCTTTGGCCAGGAGGATGTGAAACTGCGCGGTCATGCCATTGAGTGCAGGATCAATGCGGAGATCCCGGAAAAGAATTTTATGCCAAGTCCCGGTGTGGTCCAGAATCTTCATCTTCCGGCAGGCAACGGAGTGCGGGTGGATACCGGGCTTTATACAGGGTACCGGATCCCTTCTGAGTATGATTCCATGATCGCAAAGGTGATCGTCCATGCGCCGGATCGTGAGGCAGCTCTTCAGAAAATGCGTTCTGCGCTGGATGAGATGCTTATCGTAGGGGTGGAAACAAATCTTGATTTCCAGTACCAGATCATGAAGCATCCGGTATTCTGTGAGGGAAAAGCAGATACAGGATTTATAGAAAGTATGATGAATATTAAATAGGAGTGAGGGCGTTTATGTACAAAGTAGATTTAAACAGTGACCTGGGAGAAAGCTTTGGCAGTTATACCATTGGAAATGATGAAAAAGTGATCCCTCTGATCACCTCAGCCAATGTAGCCTGCGGCTACCATGCTTCTGATCCTGTTGTGATGGATAAAACTCTTGGCATGGCAAAAGTAGCCGGAATTGGTGTGGGAGCACATCCGGGATTTCCGGATCTGATGGGATTTGGAAGAAGGAATTTAAGTGTCAGCCCTGATGAAGCCAAGGCATATGTTCTGTATCAGCTTGGAGCGCTGGACGCATTCTGCAGAGTCCATCATATGAAAATGCAGCATGTGAAGCCTCACGGAGCTCTTTACAATATGGCTGCCAGAGATTATGAGTTGTCTTTTGCAATCTGCCAGGGAATTAAAGAGTTTGATCCGGAGCTTATTGTTCTGGCGCTTTCCGGCGGCGAGCTTGCCCGGGCGGCAAAAGATCTGGGGCTTCGCACTGCGCTGGAGGTTTTTGCGGACCGCGCTTATGAGGAGGACGGTTCTCTTGTAAATCGCCGTAAAGAGGGCGCAATGATCACAGATGAGGATCTTGCGGTTTCCCGTGTGGTGCGGATGGTAAAAGAGAAAAAGGTTACAGCCATTACAGGAAAGGATATTCCTATTCAGGCAGATTCTGTGTGCGTTCACGGAGACGGAGCAAAGGCTCTGGCCTTTGTGGAAAAAATCCGCAGAGCTCTGACGGATGAGGGTGTGGAAATCTGCGCCCTTGACAGGATTGTGTAAATGTGAATAAAATAAGACAGAATCAGTTCAGAGCTTCTGGAGGGTTCTGTCTTACTTATTTTAAAAACAGGAATTTTTTTCTGTGACAATATCACGGAAATTTTTTCATGAAAACAGTATATTATAGAAAAGGCAGGTGAATGGAAATGGAACATGTAGTGATCATTGGCGCAGGTCCCGCAGGGATTTCCGCAGCCCTTTATACAGCCAGAGGAAATCTGGATCCCCTTGTGATCCACACAGGGATCGGAGCCCTTGGAAAAGCAGAAAAAATAGAAAATTATTATGGTCTGGAGAAACCGCTTTCCGGGCAGGAGCTTTTTGACAGAGGAATTTCCCAGGCGAAGGCTCTGGGAGTAAGAGTAATGGAAACCCAGGTTCTGGGGATCAGCGGATTTGATACTTTTACGATCCGGACAACAGACGGAGAGATAGAAACCGAAAGTGTGATCCTTGCTACAGGAAGTAAACGGGCAGCGCCCTTCATTCCGGGACTCAGGGAATACGAGGGAAAAGGTGTCAGTTACTGCGCCATCTGCGATGCCTTTTTTTACAGAGGAAAACAGGTTGCAGTTCTTGGAAACAGCGATTTTGCCCTCCATGAGGCAGAACAGCTGAAGAATGTGACTCCTTCCGTAACAATCTATACCAATGGCGAGGAGCCTGAGTTTTCAAGAGAGCATGATATTCAGGTGAATACCATGAAAATCCAGTCGGTAGAAGGTGAAAATACTGTTTCCGGCCTTCGGATGGATCAGGATATGAGCGCTTTGGATTGTAAGGACCGAAAGGATTCTTTTTACCCGGCTGATGGGATTTTCGTAGCGCTTGGAACTGCGGGGAGCGCAGAAATTGCCCGCCAGATGGGAGCTGAACTGACAGAAAAAGGAAATATCAGAGTAAACCAGGAAATGGAAACAACGATTCCGGGACTTTTTGCAGCAGGAGACTGCACAGGCGGTCTGCTTCAGGTAGCGACAGCAGTTTCAGAAGGCTGCGTGGCAGGAATCAGTGCAGGAAAATATATTCGAAGAAAATTCAAAAAATAAAGGAGCGATTGATTATGGAAATTACATTAACATCACAGAATTTTGAAGCAGAGGTACTTCAGTCAGAAAAGCCGGTTCTGGTGGATTTTTGGGCAACATGGTGCGGACCGTGTATGCGCCAGGCCCCTATTGTGGAAGAAATCGCAGCTGAGGGATATACAGTAGGGAAGGTTGATGTGGATCAGGAGCCTGCTCTTGCTCAGCAGTTTCAGATCATGAGTATTCCTACCCTGATTGTATTTAAGAATGGAAAAGAAGCAAACCGTATTGTAGGGCTTACCTCCAAGAATGACCTGCTTGCGCTTCTCAATGACTGAAGAGATCAGCGGGGAGTCTGACATATGAAAATTTTGCTGGCAGCATGCAACGCAAAGTACATCCACTCTAATCCGGCAGTGTATGATCTCAGAGCGTTTGCATCTGAATATAAAGAACATATACTTCTTGGGGAGTATACGATCAATCAGACAAGGGATGAGATCCTGAAGGATATTTACAGAAGCGGTGCAGAGGTGGTCTGCTTTTCCTGCTATATCTGGAATATTTCTTTTATCCGGGATCTGATCCCTGACCTCAAAAAAATACTTCCGGGTACGGCTTTCTGGGTCGGTGGCCCGGAGGTTTCTTTTGATGCGGAAAATTTTTTAAGGGAAATGCCGCAGGTGACAGGCGTTATGGTAGGAGAAGGAGAAGAAACTTTTCTGGAGCTGACCCGTTATTACATAGAAGGAAAAGGAGTACTGGCAGATATCCGGGGTATCGCATTCCGGGAAAAGGGTCAGATTTTTCACAACGGATGGCGGGATGTGATGGATTTAAGCAGAGTACCTTTTGCCTATGAGCAGACAGAAGATTTTGCAAACAGGATCATTTATTATGAGAGCAGCAGGGGATGTCCTTTTTCATGCAGTTACTGTCTTTCATCTATTGATAAAAAACTCCGATTCCGTGATCTTGAGCTTGTAAAAAAAGAACTTCAGTTTTTCCTGGACAAAAAAGTTCCTCAGGTAAAGTTCGTGGACAGAACCTTTAACTGTAAACATGACCATGCAATGGAGATCTGGAAATATATTCTGGACCATGACAATGGAGTGACGAACTTTCATTTTGAAATATCTGCGGATCTGCTTCGTGAGGAAGAGCTGGAACTGATGAGCAGGATGCGCCCGGGACTGATCCAGCTTGAAATCGGGGTTCAGTCCACAAATCCGGATACCATCTGTGCAATCCACAGGAATATGGATCTGAAAAAACTGGAAACATCTGTGGCACGTGTAAAAAGTTTTGGAAACATTCATCAGCACCTGGATCTGATCGCCGGACTTCCCTATGAAGATTATGAAAGCTTCCGCCGTTCTTTTGAACAGGTTTATCGTATGAAACCGGATCAGCTTCAGCTGGGATTTCTGAAAGTGCTGAAAGGATCCTCCATGTATCATGAGGCGCAAAAATACGAAATTGTGTATAAGGAAAAGGAGCCTTATGAGGTTCTGTCTACCGCCTGGCTTTCTTATAAGGATATTTTGAAGCTAAAAATGGTGGAAAGTATGGTGGAAGTGTATTATAATAGTGGTCAGTTTCGGAAAACACTTTCCTGGATCGAGACGTTTTATCAGGATATGTTTTCTTTTTATGAAAGTCTGGGAGCCTATTATGAGGAAAAAGGATATGAAGAGGTTTCTCATTCCAGGCTCAGGCGTTATGAGATTCTTCTGGAATTTCTAAAAGAGAAGACTCAGCTTTCCGTAAATACAGCAGCTCAGTATATGGTATATGATCTTTATCTGAGAGAAAAGCTGAAAAAACGTCCGGTGTTTGCTTCGGATCAGAAACCTTATGAAGCATCTGTGCGAAATTACAGGAAAGCAAACAAGATTTCAAAAACCGCTCATATTGAAGTATTTGAGGATGGAAGCGCAGTTCTGTTTGACTATGAAAAGCGTGATCCTCTTACAAACAATGCCCTGGCGGAACTGATTTTTCCGAAACAGAACTCAGAAAGTAATGTATAAACAGAAATGAGATCTGTAACATAAAAGAGGTGACAAAAATGGGAATGTTTAATCCGAAAAAACGTAAAATAATTACAGCAGTGATCGCTATTATCCTTGTGCTTGCCATGGTAGTTCCAAGTATCCTGTCCATTCTTGCCTGACAGAGGAAATAAAAATGAAACTTGGACAAAAAGCAATGGAAGCATTAAAAGCTGAGATCACAGGTGAGCTGAAAGCAGGGGATGATCTGGTTGTTGTGGGAGATATTGCCCTGTCGGGAACTGCTCTGATTGCTGAAAAGGAAAAAGAAACTCTTAAATGCTATTTTTCAGAAGGTTTTCTCTGGGATGCGCAGAGAAGTCATTCTCTCTATGGAGCATATGAACTGGAGATTCTTCCGGGAAAATGGGAAAATCTTACCTGTGAGCAGCTGAATGAAAAAAATAAAGTCCGCGCAGAAAAATCCTCTGTGTGGAAAGCTGCCCGGAATATGGGCGCAGATGCACTCTGTGTTCTGGGAACAGGCGGCGTGCTTGCCGGACTCTGGAAAATGGCAGAGGCCGGGGAAACAGGAATTCAGGCAGATCTCCGTAAAATTCCTGTCCGTCAGGAAACCATAGAAATTTGTGAAAGGTTTGATCTGAACCCTTACAGACTTTTTTCTGAAGGGGCATTGCTGATCGGCACTCCAAACGGGACAGAACTTGAACTGTTCTGCAGGCAAAAGGGGATTCCTGCTGCGGTGATCGGGCAGGCTGTAAAAGGAAACGACAGGCTGCTGTACAGCGGAGAGAACTGCCGATACCTGGAACGGCCGGCAGAAGATGAACTTACAAAATTTTCCTGGGGAAGTTCCTGGAAAAAGAAAGGTCTGCTTCCGGGAAAACATAAGGAGAAACAGAAATGCTGAATATCGTACTTCATGAGCCGGAAATCCCGGCAAACACCGGAAATATCGGAAGGACCTGTGTGGCAACAGGAACCAGGCTCCATCTGATCGAGCCTCTTGGCTTCAGTCTCAGCGAAAAGGCATTAAAAAGAGCCGGAATGGATTACTGGAAGGATCTGGATGTTACCACTTATCTTGATTATGAGGATTTCCTGAACAGAAATCCGGGAGCAAAAATTTATTATGCCAGTACAAAAGCGCCTCAGACTTATGCAGAGGTCAGCTATGAGGAAGACTGCTTTATTATGTTTGGCAAGGAAAGCGCAGGCATACCGGAGGAAATTCTTCTTAAAAATCAGGAACGCTGTGTGAGGATTCCAATGATCAATGACATCCGTTCCCTGAATCTCAGTAATTCAGTAGCGGTGATCCTCTATGAAGCGCTGAGACAGCAGAATTTCAGTCATATGCAGCTGGAAGGTCAGCTTACGAAATATCACTGGAAATAAAAAATCAGACAGAATGCTTGTCTGTGAGAAGATTCTGTACTGAACAAAAATAAAAACTCTGAGATACATTCTGAATGTGGAATACCTCAGAGTTTTTGTTTTATAGAAAATTATACTGGAAAAACTTCTCTTTTAAAATACGCCCTGTATATTCATTATACAGGGACAGATCTGGAAAGAAAATGAAATAATTTTCAGAATATTTACAAATAAGAACTAAAATAAAAAAGAAAACCATTGATATTTATATAAAATATACAAATAATAATTGAAAATACATAGAAAAGATGGTAATATAATAAAAATATAACTTTGATAGACAGAGAAGATTCTGTATATATGGATAATGAACAAATTTTATGAGAATATAGAAACGGGATATTCTCGGATGTATAAAGGAGGCAGGGATATGGAGCTTGAACAGTATCGTGTGTATTCTGAAATGGCAAGAGGAATCCGAAAGGCTCCTCTTGTTTTGAAAAATGCGAATATTTTTTATGCACATTCAGGTGAATTCCGTAAAGGCGATGTGGCTGTTGCAGACGGGCTGATCCTTGGAACAGGAAGCTACAGCGGAGAGAAGGAGACAGATCTTACCGGAAAGTATGTCTGCCCGGGCTTTATTGACAGCCACCTTCATCTGGAATCCACTCTTGTGACTCCGGGAGAGCTGATCCGCCAGGCTGCGCAGTGTGGAACCACTACATTTATTGTGGATCCTCATGAATCTGCCAATGTGTCAGGAACAGACGGGATTGATTATATTCTGGAGCAGACAGAGGCTGTTCCGGCCAATGTGTATGTGATGATGCCCTCCTGCGTACCTGCAACTCATGTAGATGACAATGGCTGCACTCTGACGGCAGGAAAAATGAAAGGATATCTGGACAATCCGAGAATTTTGGGACTGGGAGAGGTGATGGACGCTGTTTCCGTGATCAATGGCAGTGTTTCCATGCATGAAAAGCTGGGACTGTTTCAGAATCGTATCCGGGACGGCCATGCGCCGTTTCTGGCAAAGGGAGAACTGGCCGCCTACGCTTTGGCGGGAATTTCAACGGACCATGAATGTGTGGATTATGAATATGCCATGGAAGAGTGCAGAAACGGTATGCAGGTTCTGATCCGGGAAGGCAGCGCGGCTCGCAATCTGGAGGCTATTATAAAAGGTGTTGTAAAAAACAATACAGATACTTCAGGGTTCTGTTTCTGCACAGATGACAAACATATTGAAGAAATACGGAGAGAGGGACATATTAATTATAATGTAAAACGTGCGGTACAGCTTGGGCTGGCTCCGGAAAAAGCTCTTAAAATGGCAACAATCCAGGCTGCCCGGTGTTATGGATTAAGGCATCTGGGCGCAATCGCTCCGGGATATCAGGCTGATCTTGTAATTCTGGATAATCTGAAGGACATGAACGTGCTGGAAGTCTATCATAAAGGCATTAAAATCCAGAAAGATGAGAAAGCTGAGATTCGTCCCTGTGCGCCATCTCTAAAAAATACAGTTCATTTAAAGAATTTCAGTGAAAATGACCTGAGACTTATACATACCGGTGAAAAAGCTCATGTGCTCCGGATGGTGGAGGGGCAGATTGTAACAGAGGATCTTGTGGAGGAGGTTCCTTTCCGGGAAGAAGGCGGAGAGAGGTTTTTTGCTGCAGACAGTGTTTACCAGAAAATTGCAGTGATTGAACGTCATAAGAATACAGGAAAAACAGGAGTAGGTATTGTAAAAGGCTTTGGAATCACAGGAGGCGCCATCGCGTCAAGTGTTTCCCATGATTCTCACAATCTTATTGTGATCGGAGATAATGACAGAGATATGTACCTTGCTGTACAGGAGCTTTTGCGAACTCAGGGCGGATATACTCTGGTGCAGAACGGAAAAGTTTATGAGACACTGCCGCTTCCGGTTATGGGCTTGATGAGTGATGAAGGATATGAAAAGGTAAACGCCCTTCTTGGAAAGATGATCCCCAGAGCCTATGAAATGGGCATAAAAAAAGGGTTTGATCCTTTTATCACGCTGTCCTTTATGGCGCTTCCGGTTATTCCTGAGATACGTGTTACTCCAAGAGGAATTTATCTTGTAAAAGAGGACAGAATCCTTTCCAGTCCTTTTGAAAAATAATTTTATCAACCCTGGAAGGATAAGAGAATATTACCGATAAATGAGGAAAAGCACGACAGGAAATAATTCCTATCGTGCTTTTTCCAGAGTAAAAATAAATTCTGTTCCAATGCCTTCTGTACTGATCACATTAATGTGCTGATCGTGGGCATGAATGATCTCTTTGACAATAGACAGTCCCAGACCGGTTCCTTTTTGATCTTTTCCTCTGGAAATATCGGTTTTATAAAAGCGTTCCCAGATTTTGGAAAGGCTTTCTTTTGGGATGCCGATTCCATGATCCTTGACAGAAACAAAAATTTTTTCATTTTTTTCGGTTGTTTCTATAATGATGGTTGAATGATCCGGGCTGAACTTGATAGCGTTGTTCAGCAGATTATGAAGTACCTGCTGGATCTGTTCCACATCTGCCCTGGCATACAGTTCTTTTCCGGAAAGGATCAGTTCAAGGAGAATATGATGTCTGGTGCAGTCGCCCTCGTAAGTGGCGGCTGCCTTTTTTATGGCGTCATTGATATCAAAGGTCTGAATGTTCAGGAGACGTTTGTGGATATCCAGTTCATTCAGGGTGAGAAGTCCTTTTGTAAGTTTTTCCAGACGGTCAGCCTCATAGGCAATGATCTTCAGGTATTTGTCCTGCATTTCCACGGGGATGGTTCCGTCCATCATTGCTTCCACATAACCTTTAATGGAGGTCAGAGGCGAGCGGAAGTCATGGGAGATATTGGAAATAAACTGTCTCTGATATTCTCCGTTCCGGTTCATTTTATCTGCCATGTAGTTTAGGTTATTGGCCAGATATCCAAGTTCATCATCTGTATACGCAGGGATTTTATAGGTAAGGTTGCCTCCGGCATACTCGGTAACTCCTTTTTTGATCTCTGAAAGCGGTTTGTATACATGCTGACGGAACACGATCAGGATCAGAGACATCAGTATATAGACAAGCAGGAAAAGAAACTGAAGCACAAAAAGATATCTGCCCCGCTGCTGGTAAAGGCTGCTCATCATGTAATGGATGGCAACATAGCCTTTTGTAGTCATGTTGTCCGTAATAGGAGTGATTACACTGAGACGTGCATCGTCTTCAAAATATCCGTAAAAATACCCAACCTGATAATAGGTGCTTCCCCAGATGGATGGATCAAAATTTTTAAGAGGAATCGGGTCTTCCGGTGCAATATCCTTTCGGGTACTCAGAACAACTTCGCCTCTGTCATTGATGATCCAGATAATGGTATTGGGATAGTCGGCAACCATGGTAAGTTTTTCGCGGATGCTGTCAAGGCTGGAAGCGGAAATATTGTACCGGATATCTTCATTTTCTGAGATGCGGCAGGCACTCTGATAGAGATCTGCACTGATATCTTTTTCCAGCATAGATTCGATCATATGGGAGCCTAACAGTGTGACCAGCAGAAAACCCAGGAGACCTACAAGAAGATAGACTGCCATGAATTTCCGGGACAGTTTTTTTTTCATCTGCTTTTTACCTCAAATTTGTAGCCGATACCCCAGACCGTTGCGATGCTCCAGCCGGGATGATCTTTGATTTTTTCACGGAGTCTTTTAATGTGGACATCCACAGTTCTTGTATCTCCGATATATTCATAGCCCCAGATGTGGTCAAGAAGCTGTTCTCTTGTAAAAACCTGGTTGGGAGAAGATGCAAGAAAATAAAGCAGCTCCAGCTCCTTTGGGGGCATGTCTACCTGTTTTCCCATATAGGTGACAGAGTAGTTGGTAAGATTGATGGTAAGGTCGGGATAGGATACTGATTTTCCGCCGGAAGCAGCAGACGGCTGTCTGACCTTAAAGCGGCGGAGAACAGCCCGGACACGAGCCACCAGTTCTTTTGCATCAAAGGGTTTGATGATATAATCATCTGCTCCCAGCTCAAGTCCAAGAACTTTGTCAAAGGTTTCGCCCTTTGCAGAGAGCATGATAATGGGAACATCCGAGGTATGACGGAGTTCTCTGCATACCTGATAGCCGTCAATTCCGGGCAGCATCAGATCAAGAAGAATAAGATCCGGGTGAAAAGAGTCGAATTCCCTCAGAGCCTGTTCTCCGTCATTTACGATTTTTGTTTCAAAACATTCTTTGGTAAGATACAGAGAAATCAGTTCTGCAATGTTATTATCATCATCGACGATAAGAATTTTCTGTTTGGATGTCATTAGACAACCCTCCCTCTGTTATTTAAAATCTACAATAGTCACGCCTGCGTCACCTTCTCCGAATTCGCCGAGACGGAAAGAGGAAACATGCTTCTGGCGGCGCAGATAGTCGTGGATTCCCTTTCTCAGGGCTCCTGTTCCCTTTCCGTGGACCACACGGACACTTTTCAGGTGAGCAATATAGGCATCATCCAGGTATTTGTCAAGTTCGGCAATGGCTTCATCTACGGTGCGTCCAAGAAGATTGATTTCTGTGGAAACGCTGGCAGATTTTGACATACGGATCTTTCCGGCGCCTGTTTTCTGAAGAGAAGGCGTGGTGATTACCGGCTCATCTACAAGTTCCAGATCAGAGAGATGTACTTTGGAACGGATAATTCCCATCTGCACAAAGAGGAAACCTTTGGAATCCGGACGGCTTCCCACAGTTCCTTTCAGATTCATACTGAGGACCTTAACAGAATCTCCCGGATGGATATCCTTGGCAGTAAGCTGCTTCTTCGGCTTTTTTGTTTCCTGCTTGTCGGACATATTTTTTTCCGCTTTGTTCATCCGTTTGCGGAGCTCCTGGCGCTCTTTTTCCACGGCAGCCGTATCCACATTATTTTTCTGGAATTTATGGAACAGCTTCATGGTCTGGTCTGCGTATTCTTTTGCATCCTCAAGAACTTTGTGAGCCTCTTCATTTGCCTGACGGAGAATACGGTCACGCTGTGCGTCCAGTTTTTCCTGGCGGGATTCCAGCTGTGCTTTGAGGGTTTTGATCTCCTCTTTGTAACGTGCGATCTCCAGTTTTTCGTTTTCGATGGTAACACGGTTTTCTTCCAGAGAAGAAAGGACATCCTCAAAGGATTCGTCCTGCTCGCTGATCTGTTCCTTTGCTCTTTCAATAATCTGATCGGAAAGTCCAAGCTTGGAAGAAATGGCAAAAGCGTTACTTTTTCCGGGAATACCGATCAGAAGGCGGTAGGTAGGACGCAGGGTTTCCACACTGAATTCACAGCAGGCATTTTCCACGCCCGGAGTAGAAAGAGCGTATACTTTAAGCTCGCTGTAATGCGTAGTCGCCATGGTGCGCACACCTCTTTCATGCAGGTAGGAAAGAATGGAAATGGCAAGCGCTGCGCCTTCTGTAGGATCCGTTCCTGCGCCCAGCTCGTCAAAGAGAACCAGAGAACGGGAATCTGCCTTTTCCAGAAAGGATACAATATTGGTCATATGAGAGGAGAATGTACTCAGAGACTGTTCGATGCTCTGTTCATCTCCGATATCTGCATAAATTTCATGAAAAAGAGCCAGCTCACTGCGGTCAAGAGCGGGAATGTGAAGTCCTGCCTGGCCCATAAGCGTAAGCAAACCAACGGTTTTCAGAGAAACTGTTTTTCCGCCGGTGTTGGGACCTGTGATAATAAGAAGGTCAAAATCATCTCCCAGACGGATATCAATAGGAACTACTTTCTTTTTGGGAATCAGGGGATGACGGGCTTTTTTCAAAAGCACGCGGCCCTCCTCATTAAAAACAGGTTCACTTCCGTTCATATCCATGGCAAGACCGGCTCTGGCAAAAATAAAGTCGAGCTGTACCATCAGCTCCAGGTTCAGAGAAATGGTTTTACGTTCTTCTGCAATCTGTTCACTTAAGCCTGCAAGAATGACTTCAATTTCTTTTTGTTCCTGAAGCTCAAGCTCACGCATGTCATTATTCAGTTTTACCACAGCCATAGGCTCAATAAAAAGGGTGGAGCCGGTGGAAGACTGATCGTGGATCATACCTGGAACCTGTCCTTTGTATTCCGCTTTGACCGGAATACAGTAACGGCCGTTCCTCATAGTGATCACGGAATCCTGAAGGTAAGTGCGGGCGCTTCCGTTTACCAGTCCGGAAAGCTGTGTATGGATCCGGTCATTGGTTATTTTCATATTCCTTCGTATCTGGCGCAGCGCAGAGCTTGCGTCATCACTGATCTCATCCTCTGAGAGGATGCATCTTCTGATCTCTGCCGACAAAGGTGTCAGAGGGGACAGCTGTTCAAACATACTGTCAAGAGAATCAGAAGGAAGGTCGCTTCGGTCACCTCTGGAATATGCCTTTACCCTGGAGGTGTTTTCCAGAAGAGAGCAGACAGAAAGAATTTCCATAATGCTCAGAGAACTTCCTATTTCCAGTCGTTTCAGTGAGCCGCGGATATCCTTTACACTTCCAAAAGAAACAGAACCTTTCTGAAACAGACGGGTCAGAGCATCTTTTGTCTGAGTCTGCATGAGACGGATCTTATTTATATCAGTAGAAGGCAGAAGTTTCCGGCACAGCTCTTTTCCCATAGGAGAAGAAGCCTTTTCTGTAAGCTTTTCTATGATTTTTGGATATTCAAGTGATGTTAATGCTTTTTGATTCATAATATTTGTCGCTGCCAGAAGCAGCATCTCCTGTAAATTCTGATAGTATTTAGTCTTTTATCATATCAGATTCTGATGTTTTTTTCCAGATGAAACACAGAATCGGAAATAAAATTATTCTGATAAACTTATCATACATGATTTATTTCATAATGAAAAGGAAAAAGTATGTTTTTGTTAATAAAAAGTTCATAAATTTTTGCTAAAATACACTTAAATTATCTGGTTTATGGGAGAATAGTTATGGTTGATAAAAAGGATCAGGACTATCCATTTATAAAAGAAACAATAAAAGAACGACCCATAGATAAAAAGACAGTGTTACGCAGACTGGCAATGGCTGCTGTCTGTGGAATTGTATTCGGGATCTGTGCAGTTGTAACAGTTATGACTTTTATGCCTGATATTTTCAGGCAGCTTGAAAAAGAAGCAAAAAAACCGGAAATGGTCCAGCTGTCGCCTCCGGCCCAGTCAGATTCTGTACAGAAAAAAGAATCACAGACTGCGGAAACTGTACAGCAGACAGAAACAGAAGACGGGGAATCGGCAGAACATCTGAAAAAAATATACAGCACCATCAGAGATATTGCAGAGGAGCCCCGAAAGGCGTTGGTCCATGTGACAGGACTTACGGATACCGAAGATCTTCTGGATGATTCTCTTCTTACTTATGGGGATGAAGAGGGAATTGTTTTTCTGAAAAACAAGGATGCTTTCTACATACTAACAACATCGGATGAACTGGATAAAGCAGAAAAGTTTAAGATTACGTTTTCAAACGGAGTGATGGCAGAGGGAACTTTGTGCGGCGCAGATCCTCGTACCAACCTGGTGGTTGTCAGGGTTCCGGTAAGGAATATAGAGGAAGAGTACAGAGATGAGATCACGGCAGTTACGTTATCTTCCGAATCCAGCCAGCAGCAGACAGAGCCGGTGATTGCCATCGGAAGTCCAAATGGAGATACCAATTCTCTTATTTATGGAAATATCACTTCTGTTTCAGGGAAACTTACCATTCCGGATGCAGAATATACGCTGATCACAACAGATATGGCTGCCGGAAATGACGGAGGCGGTGTCCTTCTGGACATGGATGGAAAGATGATAGGTATTATTCTTTCCCATGAGGATGAAGAAAGTACGGTGATCCGCGCAGTGTCCGTGGCACAGCTGGGGGTTCTTATGGAAAAACTTTCCAATGGAAAATCCATCTGTTATGTGGGACTGATTGGAAGCACAATTTCTCAGATGCAGTCTGAAAGCAGAGGCATTCCCGGAGGAGTTTATATTGACCGGGTGGAAAGCAATTCTCCGGCTATGGCTGCAGGTGTCCAGAGCGGCGACATTCTTCATAAGATGAATGGCAGGGAAATAACCACAATGCGGGAATACAGCGAGCTGCTTCAGAATATGAAGCCGGGGCAGCAGGCAGAACTTACTGTGTACCGCAAAAATCCGTCAGGACAGTATGTGGATGTGGAACTTGAAGTACTGATAAAACAAAAATAGAGAGGCAGAAAAAGAAATGCGTTTTATTAATGAATTACACGAAGGCGACAGAATCAGCGGAATTTATCTGTGCAAACAGAAACAGTCAGCAGTGACCAAGAACGGGAAACCATATGACAGCGTTATTTTACAGGATAAGACAGGAACGCTGGACGGAAAAATCTGGGATCCTAATTCCCTGGGAATTGATGAATTTGACTCGCTGGATTACATAGATGTTGTAGGAGATGTCACAAGCTTTGCAGGGGCCATGCAGGTAAATATCAAACGTGTGCGAAAAGCCGGAGAGGGAGAATATGATCCGGCAGATTATCTTCCGGTCAGTGAAAATAGTACAGACGATATGTATCGCCAGCTTTGCGACATGATCGGCACCGTAAAAAACTCTTACCTGAATACTATCCTCAGGAAGCTGTTTGTGGAAGATCAGGAGTTTATAAAAGCTTTTCAGGGTCATTCTGCGGCCAAAACAGTCCATCATGGATTTATCGGAGGTCTTATGGAGCATACGTTAAGTGTGGCAAGGCTCTGCGATTATATGGCAGGTGCTTATCCTCTTCTGAAAAGAGATCTTCTGATCACAGCAGCCCTTTTACATGATATTGGAAAAACAAAAGAGCTTTCTGCGTTTCCACAGAATGATTATACAGATGAAGGCCAGCTTCTGGGACATATCATCATTGGTTCCCAGATGATTCATGATCTGGCAAAAGAAATTCCGGATTTTCCGGAAGTGTTGGAAAATGAACTGATTCACTGTATTCTGGCTCATCACGGGGAACTGGAGTATGGTTCTCCCAAAAAACCTGCCCTTGTAGAGGCGGTTGCTCTTAACCTGGCGGACAATACAGATGCCAGAATGGAGACACTGACTGAGATTTTTGCGGCAGATAAAGGCAAAAAAGACTGGATTGGATACAATAGATTTTTTGAATCAAATTTAAGAAGAACAGGAGAAGTGTAATCCTCATGGAATATCGTAAAAATGATATAGTTACGTTAGATATTGTGGATTGCGGTACAAATGGTGAAGGCATCGGCAAAGCTGATGGCTTCACTGTTTTTGTAAAGGACGCAGTCATTGGAGACAGAGTTACAGCCAAGATCATGAAAGCAAAAAAGAACTACGGATATGGAAGGCTTATGGAAATCCTGACCCCTTCTCCAGACCGTGTGGAACCGGTATGTCCCTCTGCCCGTCAGTGCGGCGGCTGTCAGCTTCAGGCGCTTTCTTATGAAAAGCAGCTGGAATTTAAAGCGGCTAAGGTTCGTGGACATCTGGAACGGATCGGCGGTTTTACGGACCTTCCCATGGAGCCTGTCCTTGGTATGGAAGAGCCGTTCCATTACCGCAATAAAGCACAGTTTCCGGTAGGGCGGAACAGGGATGGCAAAATTGTCACCGGTTTTTATGCAGGACGTACACACAGCATCATTGAAAACAGAGACTGCGCCCTTGGAGTTCCCCAGAACAAAGAGATTCTGGATCGTGTGATCGGCTATATGGAAACCTATGGTATTTCTTCTTATGATGAGGCTACGGGGAAAGGTCTGATCCGTCACGTTTTTACTCGCTGCGGCTATCATACAGGAGAAATCATGGTCTGTATTGTTGCCAACGGCAGTAAGCTTCCATATCAGCAGGAGCTGGTGGAATCTCTGAGAGAAATTCCGGGTATGGTCAGCATTACACTGAATATCAATAAAAACCGTAATAATGTGATCCTGGGAGAAAAAATCCAGGTTCTCTGGGGACAGGAATATATTACAGATAAAATCGGAGATATTTCCTACCAGATTTCTCCGCTGTCTTTTTATCAGGTGAATCCTCAGCAGACATGGAAGCTGTATTCCAAGGCTCTGGAGTATGCAGACCTTCACGGAGAGGAGACTGTGTGGGATCTTTACTGCGGCATTGGAACCATCTCACTTTTTCTTGCGCAGAAGGCAAAATTTGTTCGCGGTGTGGAAATTGTGCCTGCGGCCATTGAAGATGCCCGCCGCAATGCTCGACTGAATGGAATCCGGAATGCAGAATTTTTTGTGGGAAAGGCAGAAGAAGTCCTTCCGGATTACTATGCAGATTATGCCGCACACCATCCGGGAGAAAACGCCCGGGCCGATGTGATTGTTGTAGATCCTCCCAGAAAAGGCTGCGATGAAGTGTTGCTTGATACGATCGTAGAAATGCAGCCGGACAGAGTCGTGTATGTAAGCTGCGATTCCGCCACCCTGGCAAGGGATCTGAAGTACCTGTGCGAGAGAGGGTACCAGGTGAAGAAGGTGTGCCCGGTGGATATGTTCCCGATGACGGTGCATGTGGAGACGGTTGTCTTGTTGGGTAGGAAAAAATCCACCGAGGATATGGTATATGCGTATGTGGATTATGAGCCAGAAGATGATACGTATTTACAGGGCATGAAAGGCAATGCAACGTATCGGGAAATAAAGGAATGGATAAAGGCAGAATATGGAATGTCCGTATCTTCTCTTTATGTAGCACAGATAAAAGACAAATGTGGCTTTGAGAAGCGTCAGAATTACAATATAGGCGAAAATAAAGCTCATGTGCCGAATTGTCCGCCTGAGAAGGAAAAAGCGATTTTAGAGGCATTTAAACACTTTAGAATGATATAAAAATAGCAAAAGATAATTTGGAAAAAGGAGACAATGTTATGGAGTATTTGTATCATTATACGAATATCATAAATATGCGTGATATTCTTGCGTCAGGTAAGTTGGCATTAACACCGAGTAATTTAAAGGAGCCTACGGATTTGCATGTAGGCGTTGATGCGTTCGGTCGTAGAGCGTATGTATCAGATACAGATAAGTATAAGCCTGTGGTATGGCTTACGGATTCTCAATCACCTTCGGGGCATGGACTTGAGATGCAGAATGCACATCCTTTGACATTAAAAACAAGGATTCGTTTTGTTTTAGAAAAAAAGCCTGATTATTATGTCTGGAATGCGTGGGCAACACGTAATCGTATGAATAAGAGTTATCGGCGTAGATTGACAAATGGAATGGATTATCTATCATGGTATGTATGCGAACATGAGATTCCTTTATCTGATGTGTTACGTGTGGAAGATGTAGTGACAGGAGAAATCTATTATCCAATTTCTGAAAAATAAAAGAATGATTGGAAAGACAAGTCTGAATGACTTGTCTTTTTTGTGTGCTTAAAATAGATATTTTTATCTATAAAATCAGAAATCCTGCACTGGCACTGGATAAACGCACGATTGAAAAATAATTAAAAAAGTGGGTAGGAAAATATAACGAAATGTGATATAATATAGAAAAATAGAAAAAATATCAGAATAAATAGAAAACAAACAGGAGGTATAAAACTATGGCTGCCAATAAAACGATTGGAAATATTCCATTGGGTGAAAAAATGAATCTGTCTATAGCAGAAGCATCTGTTTATACAGGAATTGGACAGGTCACATTGAGAAAATGGTTAAGAGAGCCGGATTGTCCATTTTTGATTTGGGTGGGTCCGAAGAAAATGCTGGTTCGCCGACAGGAATTAGAGGATTATATTCATTCTAAGACTATGTTCTTTGACAAAGAAGAAAAGAAAAAGTAAAATACAAAGAAAAAACAGCTACGAATGGGCGTTCGTAACTGTTGGTT
>Stewie_p2__coassemble_1021_pt1 | contig 50004 bp, 49 predicted proteins | sample Stewie_p2__metabat2_high_PE_008 | metagenome-assembled genome bin Stewie_p2 | reverse complement strand
GGAATCCGTGCATGCATCGCAGAAATTTATGATGAAGCAACAGCAGAAGCAATCCGTATCCAGTACGGCGGATCTGTAAATGCTGCAACAGCTCCGGAACTGTTCGTACAGAACGATATCGACGGCGGCCTTGTTGGCGGGGCTTCTCTGAAAGAAGAGTTCGGAAAGATCGTAAACTACAAATAAATAATATTTGTAATCTAAAGTGATTAAGAAAGCACCGCAGAATGTCCGGTTTTGGAAACATAATTTCAGAACCGGAATATTCTGCGGTGTTTTGCTTATCTGTCAGGTAGAGCCTTTGGGGAATCCGGCAGATGGCATGGAAGTGTGAATTTCTGAGTGAAAGGAATCTGATAAAAAGATAAAGGCTGTTTTCTGTGAATTGTCAGGAAAATAAAATCGCAGGAATTTTTCGGGGAAAATCCTTGAAAAATTCCTGATTTTTGGTAGTATATAATAGGTAATAACAAGTAAAGTAAGACTCTGCGTTTATGCAGAGAAATTATACAAAAAGGAGAGCATTATGAGCAAAAAACCAACTGTTTTAATGATCCTTGACGGTTATGGACTGAATGACAGACATGACGGCAACGCAGTATACGAGGCAAAGACTCCTGTTATGGACAGCCTGATGGCAGAGTATCCTTTTGTAAAAGGAAATGCAAGTGGACTGGCAGTAGGACTTCCGGACGGTCAGATGGGCAACTCTGAAGTCGGACATATGAATATGGGCGCAGGCCGCATTGTATATCAGGAGCTGACAAGAATCACAAAAGAAATTAACGACGGGGATTTCTTTAAGAACGAAGCGCTTCTTGCAGCAATGAAAAATGCAAAGGACAATGATTCTGCAATTCATTTTATGGGGCTTCTTTCTGACGGCGGTGTTCACAGCCACAATACACATCTTTACGGACTTCTGGAAATGGCAAAGAGAGAAGGACTGAAAAAAGTTTATGTACACTGCTTCCTGGATGGCCGTGATACACCTCCGGCTTCAGGTAAAGGATACATTGAAGCACTGCAGGCTAAGATGGATGAGATTGGTGTAGGAGAGATCGGTGTTGTTTCCGGACGTTACTATGCAATGGACCGTGATAACCGCTGGGATCGTGTAGAGCTTGCCTATAAGGCTCTTACCCAGGGCGAAGGCGTAAAGGGAACAGATGCGGCAGAGGCTGTGCAGGCATCCTATGACAATGAAAAAACAGACGAATTTGTACTTCCTACTGTAATCGAAAAAGACGGAAAACCGGTAGCAACTGTTCAGGATCACGATTCTGTTGTATTTTTCAACTTCCGTCCGGATCGTGCCCGTGAGATCACAAGAGCTTTCTGTGATGATGATTTCAAAGGCTTTGAACGTGAGAAGAAGCTGGATCTGACTTTTGTATGCTTTACAAATTATGATGAGACGATCCAGAATAAGATCGTAGCATTCAATAAGGTACAGCTTCATAATACCTTTGGCGAATATCTGGCAGCACATGATATGACTCAGGTTCGTATTGCAGAAACTGAAAAATATGCTCATGTTACTTTCTTCTTCAATGGCGGCGTAGAAGAGCCGAATAAGGGAGAGGACAGAATTCTTGTAAAATCTCCGAAGGTTGCAACCTATGATCTTCAGCCGGAGATGAGCGCACCTCAGGTTTGTGACAAGCTGGTTGAGGCAATCAAATCTGACAAATATGATGTAGTGATCATCAACTTTGCAAATCCGGATATGGTAGGTCATACAGGTGTGGAAGCAGCAGCAGTCAAGGCTGTGGAAACAGTTGATGAATGTGTGGGAAGAGCGGTAGAGGCTCTGAAGGAAGTAAACGGACAGATGTTTATCTGTGCAGACCATGGAAATGCAGAGCAGCTTGTTGACTATGAGACAGGAGAACCATTTACTGCTCATACAACCAATCCGGTTCCGTTTATTCTTGTAAATGCAGATCCGAAATATACTCTGAAAGAGGGCGGATGTCTTGCTGACATTATTCCGACTCTGATCGAGCTGATGGGAATGGAAAAACCGGAAGAGATGACAGGAGAATCCCTTCTGATCGAAAAATAAAACATAAAACTGAGACAGGGTGCAGGCAGATATTGTCAAAATATAAAGCCGAACTTCTCTGTCAAGAAAAGTCCCTGAGCAATGCGGGAAAACCTGTGCTGCTCAGGGTTTTTTTGCATTAAGGATAAAAAAAACAATGCAGGATACAATATAAGTATTGTCTGCCGTTATAATAAAATTATGGAAATCCTGGTATATTGTGAAAAAATATAGGGCAGATATGGTACAAATACCATGAAATATGTTATAATATGAAAGATTGAAGATTCGATATGCAAACAGAGGTTGTTTTTGATGTTACAGTCTAGGAGAATGGAGATAGATGAGCAGTAAAAAAGAAAGAAATGATGTGGGATCCGGGCCTGGAGAAAGCATTGATTTTGAAGATAAAATTAATGCGGCAATGGATAAGATCATGAAAGACCCTGAGGGAGAAAGCAACAGTTTCCAAAAAGAATACGAACCGGAAAACGGAGAGTATGAAACCGGGAAATACGAATCAGAGGAAGAATACGATTCCGAAGATGAGTACGGTCCGCAGGATGGATATGACACAGAGGCAGAGTATGATTCCGGCGAATATGACGAAGAAGGATATGATGAGCCGGAGGAAGAGAATGTCCTGAATACTTACCAGAATGGAAATACTTCGGGCAAAGCAAAGTCAGCAAGGCCTCAACCTGTAAAGTATGTACCTATGGATGACATAGAAGAGAAACTGGCATTTCTTCCGGAGAATAAAAAGAAAAAGCATAAAGGACTGAAAATCACAGGGCTGGCAGCTGCTATGGCAGTTGTTGTGGCAGGGTGCGTTTATGCGGGAATGTCCTATTATTATTCAGATCGCTTCTTTGAAGATACCTGGATCAACGGAATCGACTGTTCAGGCAAGACAGCATATGAGGTGGAAATGGCTCTGGCAGATAAGGTACAGGATTATTCCATTCAGGTATCATCCAGAAATCAGGAGCCTCAGGTGATCACAGGTGATCAGATCGATTACAGGTATCTTTCTACAGGAGAAACACTTCAGCTTCTGAAAGATCAGAAGCCCTATAAGTGGATCAGAGGCTTCTACGAGCCCAAAAGCTATACAGTGGCAGAAAATGTAGCCTATGATAAAACTCTTCTCCAACAGCAGGTTACCTCTCTGAACTGTGCAAAAACCGAGAATCAGACAGCGCCTGAAAATGCATATGTGGCTTTCAGGGACAATCAGTTCCAGATCGTGCCGGAAACAGAAGGTACTCAGCTTAACGTAAAGCAGGCTTACAGGATTCTTGACCAGGCTGTGGCTGACACACAGGCATCTGTTGATTTTGGAACAACGCCGGATGCATATGTGGCAGCAGAAGTAACTCAGAATGATCCGGAACTTCAGTCTGCGCTGGAGGCCTGCAATAATTATACAAAGGCAAGCATCACATATACCTTTGGAGATCAGACGGCAACGCTTGACGGCAATATGATCAAGGACTGGCTTCAGTTTGATGAGAAAGGTCAGCTTCTGATGGACGATAATACGTTCCACCAGCACATTGCAGATTATGTGGCACAGCTTGCAGCAACCTATAACACAGTAGGAACAGAACGGGAATTTCATACAACCAGTGGACGGACTGTTTATGTATACAGCTCTGTTTATGGCTGGGCCATCGATCAGGCAGCAGAGGCGGCGCAGCTTGCTCAGGAGATTCAGTCGGGAACTCAGACAACACGGGAGCCGATTTATGAGCAGAGAGCCAATTCTCATGGCTTAAATGATCTCGGAAATACCTATATTGAAGTAGATCTCAGCAATCAGCATATGTATTATTATCAGTCAGGCTCTCTGATTTTTGATTCGGATTTTGTATCCGGAAATATGAGTTATTCAGACAGACAGACTCATGCCGGTATCTTTACCTTATATTCAAAGACAAGCCCATCGGTTCTTCGTGGAGACAAAAAACCGGACGGTACTTACGAATATGAAGAACCGGTAGATTACTGGATGCCTTTTGACGGCGGAATAGGGTTCCATGATGCGCCCTGGAGAGATGCTTTCGGAGGAGATATTTATCTGACCAGCGGTTCACACGGATGTATCAACCTTCCACCGGAAAATGCAGCAGTTCTGTACAGCATTATTGACTATAATGTACCAATCGTATGCTTTTACTAAAGACAATGGAGGAATAACAGAGAAATGAGCAGATCTTTTGATTTTATCCTTGCAGGAGCTTCTTTGATCGTGGGAATTATGCTTCTGACAGGACATGGTGACTTTTTTATGAAGGGCGGAAACTCTCAGCTTCGCAAGGCAAAATATGATGAGGCTAAAATGGCAAAGGGGTCAGGCGTAGCTTTAATCCTGATCGGAATTGCCACACTGATTGATTCTTATACAACAACCGTTGCGGCGAAGGTCGGATATATTATAGTTCTTGTGATCATTATGGCAGGACTGATGTGGTATCTGAAAAAGAAATGTATGAAAAGCTGAATTGACAGTCAGAGTGAAATAATAAAACAGTCATAAGAAAACGGGGAGAATGTGATTTAGAATTAAACCACATTTTCCCCGCTTTTTTTAATCAAACAGCCGTATCAGATCAGAAGGTTTACTGATCCAGTAGTTCGGTTCCGGTACATTTCCAAATCCATAGGAGGCAAACACAAAGGGAACACCAGCCTTCTGGCAGGAAAGGAAATCTCCCATAGTATCACCTACATATACAGTGTCTTTCAGATGATAAGTATCCATAAGCTTCCGGATCGTATCATGCTTTTCCAGACCTGTATCGCCAAAGCACAGATGTCCTCTGAAATATTTTCCAAGTCCGGAAGATTGCAGAAATACTTCAATATATCCTTTCTGACAGTTGCTGACAATGTAAAGAGGATATTTTTCAGAAAGAGTTTTCAGAGTTTCGTCCAGATCTTCATAAAGAGGCGCGCATGTTTTAAGAAGAGCCTCGTGTTCCGCCTGGCAGCAGGCATTTATGATCCGAAGCTGTTCTGCTTCTGTTTTGTCCGGTAATAACTGAGCTGCAATAGCCGGAAGTGGCTGGCCGAAAAGTCCCGTCAGCCTTTCAGCGGTGATCGTTATATTCATATGTTCTTTATTGTGCAGATATCTGTCCCAGGATTCTGCAACAATTTCCGTGGAATCCCACAGAGTTCCGTCTACATCAAAAATAATACTGTCCATAAAATTCCTTCCTGTATGTAAATATATAGTTTTTGGCGATCTGATTTCTGCTTTAACAGTTTGGATTATACACAGAGGAGATACAAAAATCAACCTGTCAGCAAAGAAAAAAGACATTTTTGCATAGTTGCAGGACAGATAAAAAACACGGAGGTTATTTCGAGTAACATAACATTGGAAAGCTTTCTGCAGAGATTCTGGTGTGAATTTCTGAAAATATCAGAAAAGGAGGAAATACGAAATGAAACGAAAAGTTCTTATGGCTCTGGCAATAGGAGCAGGATGCTGTCTTATTACAGGAAATGTTCTGATAGCACAGCCTTCAACTTCTCAGTGGGAATATGTAGAGCAGACAGATGATGGTATGCTTGTGTTCCGTATGGGAGAAATTGAACTGAAGGTTCCAGAAAACTGGAAAGATTCTTATGTGCGTAAAGAGGATAACGGAGGTGAAGCCTTTTATCTGAAGGATTCTGATGCAAAAGAAAAAAATAAACTGTTCTGGTTAAAAGACAGCGAAGGGCTCCAGGCTTTGTGGGATGAAGAATACAGGGCTAAATGGGAACCCCAGAAGGATAATTCTGATTCAGAAGATCAGAAAACAGAAGACGACAGCGATAAGTCCCAGAATGATTCACAGGGGCAGGAGAATCAGAATTCAGAAGATAATTCTGATTCCACAGAGGAACAGGGATTTCGGTTTGCATATGAAAAAGTATTAACAGATAAAATGATAACAGAGATGCTGGGAACTTTTTATGATACGGGAGCCCGTGTGATTTTACGTCATACACAGCAGTATGATATGTACAGGTTTCTTTCCTGGCATCCGGATTATGTGGACGAAAGAATGAAAAGGGAACAGATTTTAGCTGTCATACACAGGAAAGGGGAGACAAAAACACAGAAAAAAATACATGATTATGAAATATAGGATTTGCTGGAAAATGATATTCCATATTTTCGTGCAGAAGGAAGAGATCGTTGTATTTATACGGGAGATGGGAAAAGAGTGAATGACTATTTTCTTATTTCACCTTATGAAGCATGGAAAATCCACATGAAAGATTTAGGAAAAAAAGACTGCCGGCATCAATGTGATCTGATCTGGCTTTCTATGACAATGCAGAGAAAAAGCAGAAACAGTTCCTCTAAGATCTGTTCTGGATTTGTGTAGAAAGAACAGGTAGTAAGACACATAAAAAATATCATTACCTGGATTGTGGATACAGCAGTCATTGCGGAGGATGGAGCAGGATGGATCGGCTTGCAGTTTTTTGAAAATGGTTTATGGAAAATGGTTCCTGCAGGAATGTACCTGTATGAGGGGATTTCCGGAATTGCATTGCTTCTTGGGGAGTATTTAAAATATTTTCAGGATGAAAAAGCAAAGGATATATTTAATCTTGCTGTAAAAAGGTTGTGTGTTTATACACAGGAACTGGAAACAGGACTGGTGAAGAGCGGTATAAGAACAGGAATAGTCGACGGAGAGTGTTCTATTGTATATACTTTTATGATTTTATATGAGATTACAGGGGAGAAAAAATATCTGCATTATGCAGAGAAACATTTTACTGTTATAAAAAAATATTTCGCACAGGATGCCAATTATGATCTTTTAAGTGGAAATGCGGGAGCAGCCATTGCAGCTCTGAAGCTGTATCAGATAAAAAAAGAATGTGCGGAACCGGAAGAACAGTACCTGACAGAGGCTGTTGAGATTGAAAGAAAATTATGGGATTGCAGGCAGGACATGGAAAATGGCTGTGGATGGACGATTTTCAATGTAAAAAAACTCTGGCAGGAATGGCTCACGGAAACAGTGGATTTTTAATGCTTTATGCTGCTCTGTATCAGATAACCGGAAACAAAGAATACCTGAAAAAAATAAATTTGCTCTGTGAGTATGAGAACAGTCTGTACTCAGAAGAAAAAGAAAACTGGTTGGATCTCAGAGCCCCGGAAAATGAAAAGAAGGTAATGAATGCGTGGTGCCATGGGGCGCCCGGAGTTCTTCTTGCCCGTCTGCAGATTGAAAAGATAAAAGAATATCAGGGAATAGAAGAAGATGTAAAAAGAGCTTCATACAGTCTGTTTTATGGAAAAGAGGATGGGAAAATCTGTATTTGCCATGGACTGGCCGGGCGTCTACTGATTATGAAGAAATATCTGGAACAACATAAACAGTCTGAATTCAGAGAGATTTATAATCAAAAAGTTCAGGAGTTGATTTTGATGTTGGAACAGAAAGATGATTTGAATGTTTCGGAAACCCGGAATCCTGCATTTATGAATGGAATATCAGGAGTTGTATATGCTCTGCTGAAAATATATACTGAGATGAAATAAATAATAAGATCCGTATCAGATAAGCCTCACAGAAAACTGTGAGGCTTATTACGTTATCTTTCACGGAAATATTCGGTGATCAGCTGTTTTTTGGTACGATTTACATACTGGCGCGAAACATGAAGTATTTCTGCTATTTCGGAATCAGTTTTATACTGGAAGAAGAAAAGAAACATAATCTGCCTGCGCATTCCTTTTTCGGTAATGTTTTGATATAGTTACAGATGTCATAGTAGGATTCATCAAAAGAGGAAGGTGCAGAAAGCATATCAATGGAATAGGTAACTTTAATCGTTGATGTGCTGTTTCTGCCAGAAGCGGGAAACGGGGTTCTTGGCCGCCTGCGCCAGCTCCGGGTTGTCCCGCAGGGATTTCTGATACACAAACTCGGCGTTGGCGGCAATGGACTTTCGCTCGGCCTTGGCGGCGGTCCGGTACCGTAATTGCTGGGGCGAAATGTTCAGCCGTTCCGCAAGGATTTTGCGGTCGCCGCTGGCCTGATTGAGCAGGCAGATAAAGTCGCTGTTTTCCAAAATGTTCTCAATTTCCGGGGAGGAAAGCAGGTCTTTCACATTCTGCGTCGCACCTGTGGGAATCCCGCCCCACTTACGAAAACGCTTCCAAATCTCGCAGGAAAAGGCCGCCGTCTGTTCCTCACGCAAAATCAGGTGGAACTCATCACAGAAATACCATGTCGCCTTACCCTTGCTGCGGTTTTGGGTGACGCGCCCCCAAATCTGGTCTTGGACAATGAGCATACCGATTTTCTTTAGCTGCTTGCCCAGCTCCTTGATGTCAAAGGCCACAATGCGGTTTTGAATGTCGATGTTGGTTCTGTGGTTGAACACATTTAAGCTGCCTTGCGTATCTCCAGATACTTCATCAGCAGATTGGGAAGAAATATTGCTTCCTCCGCCGCTTTTTGTGCAAGCAGTTCTTTCCGTTTTTCGCCCAGCTCGGTAATCCAGCCTTTGAGGTTTTGGATAAGTTGCCGGATGGACTTCATCAGACTGTTGGCGGCTCTGATTTCCCGGTTCAGGTTTCCGATATTCGTCTGGATACCTCGCTTTTCCATCTGCCGGACAGCAGCCCCCTCATGGACAGTAGGGACAATATCAAGTCCCTGTCTGGCATAGGAACGCAAGTCCACACGCTCCGGTCGGTCATTGGCTTCCAGATAGCGGTTCTGGATGACTTCCCATTCATGCCGCCAGATTTCACAATACCTCTGGTCGTTCCAGTCCACCGTATCCTCCTTGTGGCTTTTCCACCTGCCGGACGGAAGTTTTATCCGTTCCCCGTTTTCATCAAGGTCATAAACCTTGCGGCTCTTGGGAAGCCATTTCCCATGTTCGTCCATTGCCCTCATAGTGAGTAAGACATGGGCGTGGGGATTGTGTCCCGGCGGATGGGGGGCATGGACAGCAAAGTCAACGATCATGCCTTTGGAAACAAACTGCTGTTCACAAAACTCCCGGACAAGGACAGCGTACTGGTCAGGCGGTATCTCTCTGGGAATGGTAAGCACCCACCGCCTTGCAAGCTGGGAGTTCCATTGCTTCTCCACCGCTTCGGCGGCATTCCATGAAATCATTGAACGGTATCGCCCCGGCGAAGATGACCCACATTTGAAAGTGCTGCAAGCCGCCCATATCAGTGATGATGAATATTTCAGCCATATGGTTCTGGATGACCTAAACCTGATTATCCGGGATATTCGGGAAACCCATAAAAAGGACAGTGAGAGTGCGCCCCAAACCACCGTTGCCGATGAACTGAAAGAAAATCTGGAAGCAGTCGAAAATTTCAAGGGCAGTCGTTTGGAAAAACTGGCAGTGCTTTACTGCAAGCAGCTCGGTATCAACTATAAAAATTTATCGGAAGAAGAATTTCGCTGGCTCATTCGGATTCTACAAAAATCAAAGAAAATGGGAACACCTATCAGTCAGAGGAAAAAACGGTAAAGAAAAAACGCTGTTGCATGGTTCGTTGGCTTCCATGTAGCAGCGGTTTTTGCTGGAATTATTCGGTTGAATTTTTAGAACGACAAACTGGAAATTATTCAATTCTTTGTGTGCCTAATTGTAATTGTTCAAGGGACGGCATGAATTTATAGTTGATTCCAGAGTACAGAATCCGGAGCAGATTTACATTGCCAAGGAAACCCACGAAGAAATCCATACAGCTCTGCAAATGATTGAGGAACGAGAGAAAGCCTACCTCTGGTATCGCTTTGGCTTTGAGGACGATGTACTCCATCCCTTGAACGAAACAGCAAAACATTTCCACCTGTCAGAAAGCAGAGCAAAGTCCACGGAAAAGCTGGCATTGGATAACTTCTGGCTGGAACTGCCGTGGTGGCTTGAATAACCACTCCTCATCTATATTGCAGTACCAGTTCAAATTGTGTACCCTGTGATGTACTTTGAAGAATTCGGACATCTCCGCCATGTCTTTTTGCAATTTCACGCACAAGAGCAAGCCCCAATCCTGCACCGCCAACAGCACGGTTGCGAGAGGAATCCACTCTGAAAAAAGGGTCGAAAACCTGCTCCTGTTTGGCAGATTCTATTCCAATACCAGAGTCTGAAATCAGGATTTTGGCAAATTCTTTTTCTGCAATGATTTGAATGGAGACCGTTCCATTTGCCTGATTGTATTTAATCGCATTTTCGACTAAATTAAAGATAGCACGATAAATCAGAATATCATTTCCCATTATAGATGCATCGCCAGGTAATTGTATCAGCTTAACATGGCGATCGATGGCAAGCTGTGTTAAATCACAAATTACTTCTTCAGAAATATCTGCCAGAGAAATGTGATCTGTTTTGGATGCCGTTTGCGTTTCTGTCATTTGCAGCAATGTTGCAATCACATCGGAAAGACGGTCTGTCTGATTCTCTATCCGTTCGAGAACTTCTTCATAGTCTGTAATTGTTGGGTCAGGCTGCTTCTGAAACACCTCGATATTCGTTTTCACAATTGCAATGGGAGTTCGCAGTTCATGAGCTGCGTTTGCCGCAAATTGTTTCTGCGCAGAAAAAGTTTTGTCCAATCGTTTCAACATCTTATTGAAAGAGTCTGCCAAATGTGCAATTTCACAGTTCCTGCTGTTGAGCATAATTGGCTCATGGAGATCATTTGCTTCAATATCTTCAATCTTTTTTTCGAGCTGCTTCAACGGCTTCAAAGAAAATCCAACAACGAAGTACGTAAGCGTGCTTCCGATGATTGCAATGACCATAGTGATAAAAACGCTTTTCCACTTGAAATGTGTTTGTGTATTTTTAATTTCTACAGAAACATCCTCTGGGATATCCACAAAGAAGCCCTCAGAATCTTGAAAATCCTCACCGGATGGGATGCCTTGAAAATTGACTGTTACGGTATCACCAATAGAATCCATGTAAAAGATTGCATATTTGCTGATCAATACATTGAGCAGGGTACAGGTTGCAATCACCAAAAGGGCTGTGAATATCGTTAGCTGCCACTGCAATGAAATTTTTCTTTTCATATTTTTCCCCTCCCAGTACATATCCCTGTCCGACACGATTCAAAATTGGATCATACCCAAGTGCCTGCCGCAATTTCTTGCGAAGAGCAGAAATGTGTACTCGAATCGAGTTGCTGAAAGCATCTACACTGCTATCCCAGACATGCTGAATCAATTCCTCCTGGCTCACAGGTCTTCCTTGATTCATCATAAGATATTCTAAAAGCCCCAGCTCCTTCCGAGTAAGCTCCAATTGATTGCTTCCCGCATAAGCCGTTCTTTTTTTCGTATTGAGCGAGATTTCCTTATATTGAAGTATAATGTCATGCTGTACCACTCGTCTACGGGTTAAGCTCCTTACCCGTGCTTCTAATTCTTCAAAATGGAAAGGTTTGCAAAGATAATCGTTGGCACCAGCATCCAGCCCATCTACCTTATTCTGCAATTCTCCCCTTGCAGAGAGGATCAATACATTGGTTTCATCGTCCTCTTGTCTTAATTGTTTTAGAAGATCCATCCCATCCATACCAGGGAGATTCAAGTCCAAAACAATTAAATCATAGGTTTCTACCTGGATTCGTTTACTAGCTTCTAAACCATCGAAGCAAACATCAACTTCATATCCGTCCATTCTAAGTCCCTTTGCAATCGTTTCGCAGAGGGACTTTTCATCTTCTATTATTAGCAAGCGCATCTTGTATATCCTTTCTTGTTAGAGCAAATGATTACTTCTCACTATAGCATAGAACACATCCCTTTTCAAATTTCGAAAAACGAAAAAGCAGTAAAAAATTCTCATCTTACTTGTATCTTAACAGGAATTTTATATACCCTATGCTATGCTGTATCTCGTTATTAAAAGAAGCAAGGACTATCGTTGAAGGAGGTGTGCTATGAATCTTGTAAAAAGGAATTGGAAGCAGTTTCTTCTCCTTGTTGTTGCAACGGCTTTTGTCTGTTTCGGCGTTTATCGTGGAGAGGTAGATACTGTTTTTTCAAAAGCAATTCGATTGTGCTTAGAATGTGTAGGAATAGGGTGATTGATTATGCGGAAGCTGAATTTTAAGAAATTTATTTCAAAAAGAAATACGATACAAATGTTAGCTACACTCCTGACAAACATCCACCTTCCGAACTTTTTCAAAGGAACAATCTATACTGGTAAACTCAAGAGTGTCTGCGTTCCTGGATTAAATTGTTATTCCTGTCCGGCTGCTGGCGGTGCTTGTCCAATCGGGTCGTTTCAGGCAGTCGTGGGTTCATCCAAGTTTCATTTTTCGTATTATATTACAGGAATTTTGATTTTCTTTGGTGTGCTGTTCGGAAGATTTATTTGTGGATTTTTATGTCCATTTGGATGGTTTCAGGATTTGCTTCATAAAATACCGTTTAAGAAATTTTCAACCAAGAAACTGAAATTTCTAACTTATGTAAAATACATTGTGCTATTGGTTGCGGTACTCATGCTCCCCATGCTTCTGACAAATTCTACGGGAATGGGAGATCCCTATTTTTGTAAATATATCTGTCCTCAGGGGATTTTGGAAGGTGGAATTCCGTTGTCCATCATAAATCCTTCCATTAGAGAAGCATTGGGACCATTATTTAGTGCTAAATTCGTTATCTTAGCAGCCTTTATCTTTTTGAGCATTATTTTTTACAGACCATTTTGCAAATGGATTTGTCCTCTTGGAGCACTGTATTCCCTGTTTAACAAAGTGTCCTTTTGTCAGTATCATGTTGATCAGGATGCTTGTGTTTCCTGCGGAAAATGCAGCAAAGTATGCAAAATGGATGTAGACATTACAAAGAACCCCAATGATTTCGAGTGTATTCGTTGTGGAGAATGTGCGAAAGCATGCCCTACAAAAGCGATTACCGTATCTTGGGGAATTTCAAGACAAAAAACAGAAAATAAAAAAGGAGCCATTCAAAATGAAAAAAACTAAACTCATGATTTTCCTGATTGTATCTATGTTTGTTTTAACATCTTTTGTGGGATGTAGTGCCGAAAATAACCACCAGAATACCGACAACAGTCCTTCTGAAAACATGACCTCTGCATCAGAAAGCTTTCCTAATTTTCAGGGGATGGATTTTGATGGTAATGCAATCAGCGAATCTATTTTTGAAGAAAACAAGGTGACTGTCTTGAGCTTCTGGTTCAATGGCTGTACCGCCTGTGTCAATGAAATGCCTGATTTGGAAGCCTTTAATCAAGAGCTGAAAGAAATGGGCACTGAAATTATTGGAGTGAATACAGAAGCAGCAAATGGCGATCAGCAGCTCCAGGAAGCAAAGGATATTTTGAAAAAACAGGGCTGTACCTTCCGCAATATCGTGATTACAGAGGGAGAGGAAGCCCAAAAATTTGTAAGTAAAATTATGGCATTTCCTACAACTATTTTAGTGAACCAAAATGGGAAAATCATCGGAGAGCCTATTACCGGCAGCATTGAGTCTAAAGAAAAACAGCAAAAAATTGTAGAGCTGATTCAAAATGCAATATCCGATTCTGCTATGGAACAAGAAGTGACAAACATGGATACCTCAGTGGGAAATGAGAGCAACAATGCAGAGGCATCCACAGATATGAGTCCAGAGCTTACTGTACTATATGATGATTTGAATGGTGTATTTTCGGAACATTATGATTTGTGGATGAAAGTTTTAATGAATGCGCCTAAAGACAAAATTGATCAGATAGATGTGGAAATAAGCTACCCTGAGTATTTGACAAAAGCGCTGGAAAACACCGCCGATTTAACACCGGAGGAAATCGAACAAATATCCAAGGATATTGAGAAAATTGGTGAAATTAACAGCCAGATTCAACAGTTAGAATCTGAATCTAACAAATAATATATTGTTATAAAAAGGTTTCCATCCATTTACTAAGTAAAAAATCCGTCCTGATTTTAATCGGACGGATTTTTTATGTTATACGATAATCAGGATTAGGAAGTCACATTAGATCATCCCAAAATATTTGAACGCTTCTCGGATCGCTTCCTCTTATCTTTTTCATAATATCACCATCCCATCAAATCCAAATTGTGATGGTGTTTGGGTGCAAAAAAGCCGCCGTACACAGCGGCAGCTTCACAATCCGCAGACGGCCCGGAGTTACTGGCCGTCCCGCCATTCCAGCACAGCCAGCGAAAAAATCTCGCCCCATGCTTCACATAGTCTGCGGTCTATTTCCCTTACAAGTTCTTCGGCTTCCCCGTCCGTGGGCGGGGGGTATCATGTTCCGCAATCCACTGGCACAGCACCGCAGCGGAAATGATCGCCCGGTAGATTTCCTGCTCATACCTGAAATAATCTGCAAATGTCCATTCGTCCGAGTGTCCCATCGGTCACGCTCCTTTCTCTATGGCCGCTTTATTCTGCGGCAAAATCTTCATCCGACAGCTCAATGTCGTAGAGGTCAAAGGGTTCGTCCTCCGTTATTACGCGCCGCTTTTTCCGACGCAGGGACGACAGGTAGCTGTCCACATCAAAGGTATTCTTTTTGTCGGCGTCCGAGAGGTATTTATAGCGGGGGTGGCGGGTGATGTCGTATTTCTCACTGAAAAACGGCCTCACACCGCGCACCTGCAAAATACACTTGCCTCCGTCCATCGTTGCAATTTCGTCTTGGCTCATCAGCTCCTTTCCGAGTTTTTGGTAGTTCAGCCCGTGGGAGGTCTGCGCGCCCCGGTTCTCGCTCTGGTTGTAGCCCCGGTTTTTCTCCACTCGAAAAACTGCCATCTCGTCGTCCACTCCTTTCACTTGAAATTTCACCGTGCCGTCAAGGGCGGCGAGCTTGCCCGGCTGGTAGGGACATTCCTCATACACACAAAACTGGTACTTCCAGTGCGGGCGGTAGAAACGGCAGGTGCCGCAGTCCTCCGGCGCTCCGGCCTCGCCGCTGTCAAAATGATCTGCGCCCGGCCTCGTCTGCATGAGCTGTTCAAAGGCCCGGTCGCTGCCGGAAGTAAAGTACATAGGCGGTCGCCTCCTTTCTGGTTTTGGGCAAAAGAAAAGCGGCGTCCTGATCTCCCCAAAGGGGAAAAGAGAACGCCGCCGTCTGCGGTGTCGTATTCAATTTTCGATGTGTCACTATTTGGGCGGTGGGCTTCACGGGAGGCAGAAGCGTGTCAAAGCTCAATCCGAAAGTAGTAAATCGGTAGTGAATTCAGTTCTTATATCCCGTAAAATGCCCGTATTTCCGGGCTTTTTGGAGATGATCAGAGTTGTTGTATTAATGATATGATTGTTTCCATAAGATTACCTCCTTGTAAGTGGAAGTAGTGAATAGAAAACAAAACAGAAACTAAAAAATGAAAAAACAAGAAATTTGAAGAAATGGCAGAATTAAATTGATATATAGCGCACCAGGTGATTATAAGCACAGGGAAAATGGGAAAAGAGATGTGACGGGGAATCTGAATTTTAATGGAAAAAGGGAAAAACATGTGATACAATAGAGCCACTTGATAACAGCAATGAGGTTACAGAGATGAATTACAGCCATACGGTAAAAGCAAGATTTCTGGACAGGCCCAATCGTTTTGTTGCTCATGTGGAGCTTGACGGGCAGACAGAAACTGTGCATGTAAAAAACACAGGAAGATGCAGGGAACTTCTGGTTCCCGGATATGAAGTGATCCTTGAGGAAGGACAGAACCCGGCGCGAAAAACCAGATATGATCTGATCAGCGTGTGCAAGGAGGGGCGGTGGATCAATATGGATTCCCAGGCGCCCAATAAGGCGGCAGAGGAATGGCTTTTAAACGGGGGATTTTTTCCGGAGGATATTTCTGTGTACAGAGAAAAGAAATACGGAAATTCCAGGTTTGACCTTTATATTGAGTCGTCTGTCCGAAAAGCCTTTATGGAAGTTAAGGGAGTAACGTTAGAAGAGGATAATATTGTACGCTTCCCGGATGCGCCTACAGAAAGAGGGGTAAAGCATGTGCGGGAGCTGATCCGGTGCATGAAAGACGGATATGAAGCGTATCTTCTTCTGGTAATACAGATGAAAGATGTGAGATATTTTCAGCCAAACTGGAAAACGCATCCGGAATTTGGAATGGTTCTGAGAGAAGCGGCTGAAGCAGGGGTAAAGCTTCTGGCTTACGACTGCCTGGTAGGAGAAAATTTTATGGAAATCTGCAATCCGGTTTCCATAAACCTGGAGGTGCCTGATGGAGAATAAAATTTCTGTAGTTCAGGGAAATCCGGACAATCATACAGGCAATATGTGTTCTGATCAATTCACCCCGAACGAAAGTAAAAATCCGCCGGTGCTAAGCGGGATAGTTTCCCCTCTTATTAAATGGTACCGGGAAAATAAAAGAGTCCTTCCGTGGCGGGATCAGAACAATGCCTATTATACCTGGGTGTCGGAGATCATGCTCCAGCAGACCAGAGTGGAGGCAGTTAAGCCGTATTTTATAAGGTTTATTACAGAACTTCCGGATGTGGCGGCGTTGGCTTCCTGCCCGGAAAAGAAGCTTATGAAACTGTGGGAAGGTCTGGGATATTATAATCGTGTGAGAAATATGCAGGCTGCAGCCTGCACCGTGGTGGAAGAATATGGAGGAAAACTTCCGGAATCCTACGAAAAGCTTGTGTCGTTAAAGGGAATTGGAAGTTATACGGCAGGGGCCATTGCTTCTATTGCATACGGTATCCCTGTTCCGGCTGTAGATGGAAATGTTCTGAGAGTTGTGTCAAGAATTACTGAGAGCAGAGAAGATATTATGAAGCAGTCAGTTCGCAGGAAAATGGAACAGACTCTTAAAGAAATCATGCCCTCGGACTGCCCGGGAGATTTTAACCAGGCCCTGATGGAACTTGGGGCTGTGATCTGCGTTCCTAACGGTCAGCCAAAATGTCAGGAGTGTCCGGTACAGAAAATCTGCAGGGCGCATCTGCATGATACAACAGAGGATATTCCTGTAAAAACTCCGAAAAAAGCTCGAAAAATAGAAAACAGAACAGTGCTGGTGATCCAGGACGGAGAGAGGACTGCTATACAGAAAAGACCGGATAAGGGACTTCTTGCAGGTCTTTATGAACTTCCAAATGTGAAGGGAATTCTTTCTGCGGAGGAGGCAGTAAAAGCTGTGGAAAAAATGAACCTGGAGCCTTTGCATATTGAAGAGCTGGAACCGGCAAAGCATATTTTTTCTCATATTGAATGGAGAATGACCGGATATCGGATCCGGGTTTCTTCTCTGGAAACAAACCGAAATTCAAAACTTATTTTTGCAGATAAAAAGCAGTCTGACAGGCAGTATGCAATTCCTGCCGCATTTGGCGCTTATGTAAAGTACATGAAGGAGGAAACAAGATGAAATTGTTGAGTATTGCGATCCCCTGTTATAATTCAGAGGCTTATATGGAAAAATGTATTGATTCCCTGCTGGTGGGAGGAGAAGATGTGGAAATCCTCGTAGTGGATGACGGATCTTCAGACAGAACCGCAGAGATCGCAGACGCATATGCAGAAAAATATCCTACCATTGTAAAGGCAATCCACCAGGAGAACGGCGGTCACGGCGAAGCGGTAAATGCGGGAATACGCAATGCGACAGGCCTTTATTTTAAAGTGGTGGACAGTGACGACTGGGTAAATGCAGAGGCGTACGCACAGATTCTGAAAACGTTGGAAGAGCTTATCAGAGGCTCAGAATCTGTGGATCTTCTGATCAGTAATTTTGTTTATGAGAAACAGGGAGCAAAACGAAAAAAAGTTATGCAGTACAGGCGCTGCCTTCCTGTAAATGAAGTTTTTGGCTGGAATAAGGTACATATGCATAAAGGAAAATATCTCCTGATGCACTCTATGATCTACAGAACCAAACTTCTCCATGACTGTGGTCTGGAGCTGCCAAAGCACACATTTTATGTGGATAATATTTTTGCTTTTGAACCTCTTGTGCATGTGAAAAAAATGTATTACCTTGATGTGAATTTTTACAGATATTTTATCGGACGTGAGGATCAGTCTGTGAACGAAGCTGTGATGATCAGAAGGATCGACCAGCAGCTGCGGGTAAATCGTATTATGGTAGATGTGTTCCACAGATGCAAAAGCACGAATCGTCACCTGAGAAAATATATGCTCAGTTATCTGGAAATCATTACCACGATTTCTTCTGTAATGCTGATCCGGGCAGAAACCCAGGAGGCTCTGGACAAGAAAAAAGAACTTCTGGAATATATCAGAGAGGAAGACCGCTGGATTTACCACAGACTGCGATGGGGGATCATGGGCTGCGCTTCCAATCTGCCGGGAAAAGGAGGCCGCAAAACTTTTATTGCAGCCTATAAGCTGTGCCAGAAATTTTATGGATTTAACTGACTGGTTTGCCGGGAAGGATCACCTGGACAGGCTCTTGTGCCAGTGATGCTGTGAATTTTTTGCAGATGCCTGCAGATTCTCCGTCCTTATGTACGGCAAGCGGTTTTGAACTTCGCACTGTGACTGTTTTGCAGCGAAGCAGATGAACACCCCGGAAACCAGTATGTTTGCCAAAAATAGAAAGAAAAAGACAGAAGATCAGAGTGGGGCGGCGCATACCTTCTACAATGATTACATCCAGAAATCCGTCATTGGAATCAGCTTCAGGACAGAACCGGAAGCCTCCGCCCTCATATTTATGATTCATAACTGCGGTGAGAAATACTTTTTCATAGAAGTGTTTTTCACCGCTTTCTGTTTCTATGGAAATTCCTACAGGGGGAAACAGAAGAAGCTGTTTCAGTCCTATAAGCAGATAGGCGAATTTTCCAAGATGAATACGGTTCAGGATTTTTTTCAGGGAAGAGCGATTGATTTCATGGCAGACAGCAGCGTCAAAGCCAATTCCGCAGCTTATGGCAAAACGGCAGTTTTGTCCGTTGGCAGTAAACTCTGCAACATCCATGGGTGTACATGCTGTGTCGGACAGGATGATATCCAGGGCTTTCATTGGGTTTTTTGGCAGATTCATACTACGGCAGAAATCATTGCCGGAACCGGTGGGAATATAGCCAAAGCGCACAGAGCAGAGGCTGGGGATTCCGGAGAGCACTTCCTGGATTGTTCCGTCTCCGCCAACAGCCACAAGACAGATAGAAAGAGGTGCAGCATCAGAAGAACATATGGAAGCTGCAAGTTTTACGGCATGTCCCGGATATTCTGTAAAGTATGCTTTATACTGGACGTGCTTTTTATCCAGCACAGACTGAAGCTCAGACCAGATACGGGCTCCGGCTCCTGAGCGGGAATTGGGATTGATAATAAAATAATACATGGTTTCCTCCGAAATTATTTCTGTTATCATAGCATTTTCGACAGGAATTTACAATAATTTAACATGGGTTGTACAGGAAATTTAACGGAAGACTTTTATACTTCATATCAAATGAAAAAATCTGGAGGTATACAGATGATCTACCTGGTAGAAGATGATGAAAGTATTCGCGAACTTGTTGTATATACATTAAAAAGTCAGGACCTTGATGCAAAAGGCTTTGCGAAGCCGTCTTTATTCTGGAAGGAACTGGAAAATGAGGTTCCTTCTTTGATCCTTCTGGATATTATGCTTCCGGAAGAGGATGGGATTTCTATCTTAAAAAAACTGAGAGCAAGACCTGATACTCGCAAACTTCCTATAATTATGCTGACTGCAAAGGGAAGCGAGTATGATACTGTTATGGGGTTGGATAGCGGAGCCGATGATTATATTCCCAAACCTTTTCGCATGATGGAGCTGATTTCCCGTATCAGGGTGCGGCTTCGGAGACTGGAAGATAAAGGTGCAGAGGAATACAGAATCGGAAGTCTTTATGTATGTCCGTCCAGACATGTTGTGACAGTAAATAAGGAGCCTGTAAATCTCACACTGAAGGAGTATGAAATGCTGTGCCTTCTTCTGAAAAACAGTGGAATGGTTCTTTCCAGAACTCAGCTTCTTAATCAGATCTGGGGCTATGAATTTGACGGAGAAAGCCGTACGGTAGATGTTCATATCCGAACTTTGAGACAAAAACTGGGAGAGGCAGGAGATCTGATCGAGACAGTGCGTGGAATCGGATACAAGATGGGAAAATAGACCGGGGCTTGTCCTCTTTGTTCTTCCTGTGTTACAATCCTTTTATGATAAGAGTAAAAGGCACATGGATATGCCTGAAATAATATCTGAAAGGAAATTGTATGAAATCATTAGTAATTGCGGAAAAGCCTTCTGTTGCAAGAGATATCGCAAGGGTTCTTCATTGCAGCCAGAAAGGAAACGGCTGTCTGGAAGGAAAAGATCATGTAGTGACCTGGGCGCTGGGGCATCTTGTAACTCTGGCTGATCCGGAAGAATACGACAAAAAATATATGAAATGGGAGATGAATACCCTTCCTATGATGCCGGATCATATGAAGCTTGTAGTGATCCGTCAGACAGGTAAACAGTATAATGCAGTAAAAACTCAGCTTTTCCGAAAGGATATCGGAGATATTATTATTGCCACAGATGCAGGAAGAGAGGGTGAGCTGGTTGCCCGTTGGATCCTGGACAGATCCGGCTGCCGCAAACCTATTCGCCGTCTGTGGATATCTTCCGTTACAGATAAGGCCATCAAAGACGGATTTCAGAACCTGAAGGATGGAAGAGCTTATGACAATCTTTACCGGGCAGCAGCGGCAAGGGCAGAGGCAGACTGGCTGGTTGGAATAAACGGTACAAGAGCGCTTACCTGTAAGTATAATGCTCAGCTTTCCTGCGGACGTGTGCAGACACCTACGCTTGCCATTATTGCCATGCGTGAGCAGGAGATCAGGAACTTTAAACCAAAGGAATATTTTGGTATTACGGTAAATGCAGGGGATATCACCTGGACATGGAAGGACAAAAAAAGCGGAAACTTCCGTACGTTCAGTAAAGAACGGGCAGAAGAAATTGCAGAAAAAATAAACGATAAAGCACTTACTATCACCGCTGTTTCCAAAAAGCCGAAGAAAACATATGCACCGGGACTTTATGACCTGACAACGCTTCAGAGAGAAGCCAATCAGAAATACGGATTTTCTGCAAAGGAAACTCTGAATATTATGCAGCGTCTTTATGAAAATCACAAGGTTCTCACATATCCGCGAACAGATTCCCGATATATCGGGAAGGATGTTGTTCCCACGATTAAAGAAAGGCTGAAAGCCTGCGGTACCGGTCCTTACCGGAAGCTGGCAGGAGCTTTGCTGACCAGACCGGTTCAGGTAAACGGAAGCTTTGTAGATGACAAAAAAGTAAGCGATCATCATGCCATTATTCCCACAGAGCAGTTTGTGCAGCTTGACCATATGACAAATGAAGAGCGAAAAATTTACGATATGGTTGTGCGGCGTTTCCTTAGTGTTCTCTATCCTGCGTTTGAATATGAGCAGACATCCATGGAGGCGGAGGCAGAAGGCTTCTGTTTTGCTGCAAATGGAAAAACAGTGGTAAATCCCGGCTGGAAAGAGGTTTATGAAGGAGATTACCGGGACGAGGAAGACAATGAGGAACAGGAAATAAAAGATCAGAGCCTTCCGGTAAGAAAGCAGGGAGAAAAACTTAAAATAGAAAATCTTCGTCTAAAAGAGGGAAAAACGAAGCCGCCTGCAAGATTTACAGAAGCTACCCTTCTTGCAGCCATGGAAAACCCGGTAAAATATTTGTCCACAGGAGATCGCCAGGCAGCAAAAACACTGGGAGAAACCGGGGGACTTGGCACAGTTGCAACCAGAGCAGATATTATCGAGAAGCTGTTTAAAAGCTTTATGATGGAAAAAAAGGGCAATGAAATCCATCTGACTTCCAAGGCAAAACAGCTTCTGGAGCTTGTCCCGGAGGATCTGAAAAAACCGGAACTCACTGCAGACTGGGAAAGGAAGCTGTCTGATATTGCGAAGGGAAATCTTCGTCAGGATACCTTCCTGAGAGAAATCAGGGAATACACCTGTGAGATCGTGGATGAGATAAAAACAGGAAGCGGAACCTTCCGACACGATAATATTACCAATAAAATCTGCCCAGACTGCGGAAAGAGGCTTCTGGCAGTGAATGGAAAAAACAGCAAAATGCTGGTATGTCAGGACAGAGAATGTGGATACCGGGAAACTGTTTCCAGAACCACCAATGCCCGCTGCCCAAAGTGTCATAAACGAATGGAAATGATCGTGAAAGGCAAGGAGGAAACCTTTGTCTGTGCCTGCGGCTATAAAGAAAAACTTTCATCTTTCCAGGCAAGAAGGAAAAAAGAGGGAGCCGGTGTAAATAAGAGAGAGGTACAGAAATATCTGAGACAGCAGCAGAAGGAAGCAAAAGAGCCGGTGAACAACGGGTTTGCACAGGCTCTTGCAGGAATAAAGCTGGATTAACGATAAGAGACTGCAAAAGAGAGGAGCGGTAATGGAGAAATTCAGTTTAAAAAATAAAATACTGATGGGTGTTACCCTGTTTTCCATGTTTTTCGGGGCGGGAAATCTGATTTTTCCGCCTTTTCTGGGAGCGCAGGCAGGAACGCATACATGGATTGCGTTTTTGGGATTTGCAATCAGCGCAGTAGGACTTCCGATTCTGGGAGTGATCGCAGTAACAAAATCAGGAGGTTTGGAACATCTGGCATCCAGAGTTCACCCTAAGTTTTCTTTTGTATATATTATGATTCTGTATCTGGCGATCGGGCCCTGCCTTGCGATCCCCAGAACTGCAAGCACTTCTTTTTCCATGGCAGTGGTGCCTTTTATGCCGGAAGGCGTTTCAGCAGCGATTCCGCAGCTGCTTTATTCACTGGTATTTTTTGCGGCTGCGACAGCGGTTGCCATGCATCCGGAGAAACTGACTGAATATCTGGGAAAAAGACTGACGCCGATTCTTCTGGTACTGATTGTTGTACTTTTTGCCGCAGGCGTGATCATGGCAGCAGGAGGAAACGGTATCCTGGATGCGTCAGGAGCAGAACCGGCAGAGCTGTATGTAAAAGGGGCGGCAGTTCAGGGATTTTTGGACGGATATCAGACCATGGATACGCTGGCAGCGTTGAATTTTGGCATGATTGTTGCCTTGAATATTCAGGCAAAAGGGATAAAAAAAGAAAAAGCAGTGATAAAGGAAACAATTTCCGCAGGATGGATTGCGGGAGCATTACTTCTGACTGTGTACGGCATGCTGACCTATGTAGGGAAAATTTCGGGCATTACTTTTGCCGGAGCCGCAAATGGCACAGCCGTTCTGGTAGATATGGCGGACATTCTTTTTGGAAGGATGGGAACCATTATTCTTGGTGTGATTTTCGTGATTGCCTGCTTTAATACCTGTGTAGGACTTTTCAGCTGCTGCGGAAAATATTTTACAGAGATTTTTCCAAAGATCAGCTACAGAGGATGGGTATTTGTGTTTGCTTTTGTATCTATGGTACTTTCAAATGTGGGACTTGATATGATCCTGCAGTATTCCGTACCTGTGCTGAATGCCATTTACCCTATGGCTATTCTTCTGATCATCCTGGCTCTGGTATATCGCTGGACAGGCAGATTCAGAAGCATTTACCCATGGACTGCAGCTTTATGCGGAATCAGCAGTATACTTATTGTTCTGGATCAGAATGGGATCCTTATTCCAGGCATTACCAGGCTGATAAAAATGCTTCCGGCTTATGAAGCGGGATTCGGATGGATTATGCCTACACTGGCAGGCGCGGCAGCAGGAATACTGATAGATTTTACAAAAAAACAGACAGTATAAGAGGAGGAGAAAAATGCCAGTTTTTGATTTTAATCATACACCGGAAAAAGAAACTGTTCCGGAGTGTACCTATACTACTTTTTTATCCAGTCAGTCAGAAGCTTCACCGGAAATGCCCATTCTGATCCTGGACAATCACAAAAAACAGTGGAAGCATCATTCCTGCGGAGTATTTACCAATCCGATTCATCGCACTTCATTTGAATTCAAGGAAGAAACAGGAGTGGTCAGCGCCGATATCCTGAAAATTGACGCACGTTTTGTAAGTCTTATAAAGTGGCTGGGGGAAAATCGCATCAATGTACGTCTTTCAGGAGAAAACAAATCAGAAGGATACTGTGTTTACCGTATTCGTGAGATTGCTTTTGGAGGCGGAAAAAAACTTTCTGCAGAGGACGGCTTCCTTCAGTTTATGATTGAACGTCTTTTTGCCAGCAGCGCTCCGGCAAAGGCTGTCACAGATGAGGACGAGGCGGAGGACGGCGATGAGATGAAGCTGACCAGTATTCAGAGCATCACAGATTTTATGACCTGCGCAGGCCGTACTCTGCCTGATAATATCCGGCTTTGGGCAAGAAGAAATCTTGCAGTGGCACGTTCCGCAGAGGTTTCTCAGGAAGAACGCCGCCATGCGCAGAGAGCTCTTTCCATTATGATGAATATTCAGTGGAAAAATAATTATTTTGAGTCTATTGATCCAAAGGAAGCCAGAAGAATCCTGGATGAAACTCTTTATGGAATGGAAAAAGTAAAGCAGCGCATTATCGAGACTATTATCCAGATCAATCGTACTCATACCCTTCCGGCTTACGGGCTTCTTCTTGTGGGACCTGCCGGAACCGGTAAATCACAGATTGCCTATGCGGTGGCAAAAATTCTGAAGCTGCCGTGGACAACGCTTGATATGAGCTCCATCAATGATCCGGAGCAGCTTACCGGAAGTTCAAGAGTTTATGCAAATGCAAAGCCCGGGATTATCCTGGAGGCGTTTTCCATGGCAGGAGAATCGAATCTTGTGTTTATTATCAATGAGCTTGATAAGGCGGCCGCAGGAAAAGGCAACGGAAACCCGGCGGACGTACTTCTGACTCTTCTGGATAATCTTGGATTTACAGATAACTATATGGAATGTATGGTTCCCACCTCTGGTGTTTATCCTATTGCAACAGCCAACGACAAATCTCAGATCAGCGCGCCGTTAATGTCACGTTTTGCAGTGATCGAGATTCCGGATTATACACCGGAAGAAAAGAAAGTGATCTTTTCAAAATTTGCACTTCCGAAAGTTTTAAAACGTATGGGGCTTAAGAAAGAGGAGTGCATTATAGAAAGCGAAGCCCTTGATGCCGTGATCAATAGATATGCGGATGTTTCAGGAATCCGTGACCTGGAACAGGCGGCAGAGCATCTGGCGGCTAATGCCCTTTATCAGATCGAGGTGGATCATGTGCAGCAGGTAGTTTTTACTCCGGAAGCGGTGAACGAACTGCTTGAATAAGAATTTTTCGTTGCAATTCTTTTCTTCATCTGCTATACTGGCATCAGTGTCCGGGATATCATTCCCGGAACTGGTGCTTATTTTAATTGAATAAACTGGTTCGAAACCCTCCCAGTATAAAAAACTAGGTTCTTTCAGGTATCTTTCTTTTGATGATGCCTTTTTCTGCGGAGGATTTTACTTTTATGGAAAAAGCTATCGAAAGGAGGACTTTTTTATGTGCAGAATTGTAATTGACTGTGATCCGGGAATTGATGATTCTCTTGCTCTTATGCTGGCTCTTGCTTCACCGGAGCTGGACATTGCGGGAATCACAACTGTTTCCGGAAATGTACCTGTTGATATGGGAACCGAAAATGCTGCCAAGGTACTGAACTGGATGGAGAGAACGGAAATCCCCGTTTACAGAGGTGAGGCGGTTCCGTTGAAACGGGAATATATTGATGCTATGGACACCCACGGACAGGATGGAATGGGAGAAAGCTTTTATCCTTCAGTTTCCTGGCAGAAACAGGATAAAGATGCAGTACAGTTTTTGGAGGAACTTCTGGAAAAAGAAAAAATTTCCATTATTGCCCTTGGTCCAATGACAAATCTGGCAAAACTTTTTTTGAAACGCCCGGATCTGATTGAACGGGTAGACCAGCTGGTTTCCATGGGCGGAAGCTTCAAAAGCCACGGAAACTGTTCGCCGGTTGCAGAATATAATTACTGGTGTGACCCTCATGGAGCGGCAGTGTGTTATGATGCTTTTGCAAAAGCTGGCAAAAAAATTCATATGATCGGTCTTGATGTAACCCGGAAGATTGTCCTGACACCGAATATTCTGGAATATATCTGTCGGCTTGATCCAAAAACAGGAGAGTTTATCCGCAGGATCACAGGCTTTTATATGGATTTTCACTGGAAATATGAGGGAATTATCGGATGCGTGATCAATGATCCTCTGGCCGTGGCGTATTTTATAGACAAGGATATGTGCGCTGGTTTTGACAGCTTTACGGCAGTAGAAACAGAAGGGATCAGTATTGGACAGACAGTGGTGGATTCTATGAACTTTTGGAAAAAAGAACCAAACAGTCATATTCTTACAGAAACAGACGGAAAGAAATTTATGAAATTTTTCCTGTCCAGAGTATTGAAAAAAAAGGATGGAACCAGATTCGGAATGGAAGAACTTTCTCTTCTGGAAGAACTGTAGGAGGTGAGGCGCATGAAAAAAGAAAACAAAAAGATAAACACATATCAGATCTGCCTTGTGGCGCTGGCTGTAGGAATTAATATTGTGGGAGGTCAGATCGCGCTGTTTCTGAAGCTTCCTGTATATATGGACAGTATTGGAACGATTTTTGCAGGAGCGGTCCTTGGACCGTGGTTTGGAATGATCCCCAATATTTTAAGCGGTATTTTTATGGGAATGACGGTAGATATTTATTCTCTGTATTTTGCTCCGGTGGGAATCCTGACGGGATTGCTCAGCGGCCTTGTCTTTCGGAAAATGTCAGTCAAAAAAGGAAAGATTCTTATGGCTGCAGCTGTGATCTCAGTTCCGGGGACTGTTGTGAGCGCTTTGATCAACGCTGTTTTATTTGGCGGAGTAACCTCATCAGGCTCATCTATACTTGTGCAGCTGCTTTCAAAAACTCCGCTGGGACTGACCGGAAGTATTTTTACAGTTCAGTTTCTCACAGATTATGCTGACAGGTGTATCTCTGTTTTGGCTGTAAGCGCACTGATATCAGCAATGGGCGGAGAACTGGTCAGAAAGCTTTCGGGGAGGGTAGATCATAATGGAACGATATAGCAGGATTACAGACAAAAATAAAAGAGAGATCGTACTGCTCAGAGCATTTCCCTGTGTCTGGGGAAAATGTACCTTCTGTGATTACATTGAGGATAACGGAAGAGATGAGGCGGAAATGGTCAGAGAAAACAGGGAAGCCTTAAAGGAGATCACAGGTGAGTTCGGCGTTCTTGAAGTCATTAACTCCGGAAGCTGCTTTGAACTTCCAAAACAAACTCTGGAGGAGATCCGCCGGGTGGTGCAGGACAAAAATATTAAAAGGCTGATTTTTGAAAGCCATTGGATCTATCGGAAACGCCTTCAGGAAATGAGGGATTATTTTGGAATTCCCGTTACCTACAAGATGGGTGTGGAAACCTTTGATTATGATTTCCGGGAAAAGGTTCTGAACAAACATGCGGATTTCAAGACACCCCAGGAGGCTGCGGAGTATTTTGATTCTATCTGCCTGATGGTTGGGATTAAAGGACAGACAAAGGAAATGATCCGAAATGATATCGCATGGCTAAAAGAATATTTTAATCATGGAACGGTAAATGTGTTTAACAATAATTCCACTCCCATAAAAAGAGATGAGGAGCTGGTACGCTGGTTTATGGAAGAGTACCAGTGGCTTCTGGATGATCCTGATGTGGAAGTGCTGTATGAAATCACTGATTTTGGAGTTGGATGAAAAAAGAGCTTCAGGAAAATATAATATGTCCTGGAAGAGAGAAATTATAAAATCCCGGTGGAAGGTATCCGAATATTTTGCAGAGAAAAGAGTTTCTGCAAGATATACAGAGCTTCCACCGGGACTTTTTATTTGGTTTCCCCGGGGTAAAGGAACGGTAGTTTAGTGTTGCTGATAAGTGTTCAGGAAGTCAGCAATGTTTCTGGCTGCCTTTTCCAGAACTTCTACACGGGGCAGATATACAACACGGAAATGATCCGGTTCAGTCCAGTTAAAGCCGCCGCCGTGGATCAGAAGGATTTTTTTCTCACGGAGAAGATCCAGGGCAAATTTCTCATCATTTGTGATATTGAACTTTTTCGTATCGATCTTCGGGAAAATATAAAATGCTGCTTTTGGTTTTACGGCAGTGATTCCCGGGATGTCTGTAAGTGCTTTGTAAATAAATTCTCTTTGTTCATAAATCCTTCCGCCGGGAATAATGTAATCATTTACACTCTGATGACCGCCAAGAGCAGTCTGCACAATGGACTGAGCCGGTACATTAGAGCACAGACGCATATTGGACAGCATATTGATCCCTTCAATATAATCTTTTACATATTTTTTGTTGCCGCTTAAGATCATCCAGCCAATACGGTATCCGGCGATCATATGAGATTTGGAAAGGCCGCTGAAAGTAACGCAGAAAAGATCAGGGGCAAGCGAGGCAATGGAAATATGCTTTTCCTCATCCATAACAAGGCGGTCATAAATCTCATCAGAAAAAATAATAAGCTGATGACGTCTGGCAATATCAACGATTTTCTGGAGGATTTCCTCAGGATAAAGGGCGCCTGTAGGGTTATTGGGATTGATGATTACAATGGCCTTTGTTCTGTCGGTGATTTTCTTTTCAATATCATCAAGATCCGGATACCATTCGGATTGTTCATCGCAGATATAGTGGACTGCTTTTCCTCCTGCCAGAGTAGCGCAGGCTGTCCACAGTGGGTAGTCAGGAGAAGGAATCAGGATTTCATCTCCATTGTCCAGAAGAGCAGACATAGAAAGATTGATCAGTTCGCTGACACCGTTACCGGTATAGATATCTCCAATAGAAACATTGGGAATATGTTTTAACTGCGCATACTGCATAATGGCTTTTCTTGCGGAAAAAAGCCCTTTGGCATCAGAGTAGCCCTCACATTCCGTAAGCTGCTGGCGCATATCATAGATCACCTCATCCGGTGTGCGGAATCCGAAAGGAGCAGGATTGCCGATATTTAATTTCAGAACATGGGTCCCGGCTTCTTCCATTCTTCCGGCTTCCTCTACAACCGGACCTCTTACATCGTATAAAACATTATCAAGTTTTGAAGATTTTTTAAATTCGCGCATTGTACTTCCTCCTGTAGAGTGTGTTTTTGTTCTGACTGAACCAGATGCAGACAGGGACGGTTGGGAATAGATATCTGATGAAGCTGTACCCCTGGCAGCAGATTCTGTATTCTGTGAAAAATCGGATGTTTTTTTTGTATTTGCATGAAATCCGACAGTACCGGATTCGGAAGAGGTGCTGTACTGATTGTGCCCCAGAAGCCATTCTGCATCTGTATGAAGAGCCTGTGCCAGAAAATTCAGGATATCTGTTCGGGGAATGGTTTTTCCACTGACATACTGGCTGACATGGCTTTTACCAAGTTTGACTCCGGCAGAAGCAGCAGCCCGGACCAGATCAACTTGCTTCATATTCTGTTTTTCCATTGCAGCCCGAAGTCTGTCAGCAAAAGATTCTTTTGGCATGGTCTGTACCTCCTGAAACATAAAAAAGTTCAATTTTAAGATTTGAAGCATAAAGTTCAATTTAATAAAAAGAGTATATCACAGTAAGTTCAAAAGTTCAATATAAAGTGGGATAGAAAGGCGGATTTATACGATATGCAGGAATCCATACAAAGCTTGCCTATAAATCAGACCGCATGAAGCAGAATAAAATAATTTATTTTGACGGTCTGACAGTTATTTTCCTATGGATTATGTCATTTTACATTCTGCTGTAAAAATAATTTCTTCAAAAAATAAAAACCTGCTTGTATTTTTATATAAACAGGGTTATAATATGAATTACCGACATATGTCGATAATAAAAACGGGGTGATTTCATGGCAAGGCCAAAGAGATGCAGGAGAATATGTGCGGAACCGGCGTACGACAGCTTTATTCCAGAAGGCATCAGCACTGGTGAAAAAACTGGTCTGACACTTGATGAATACGAAGCAATTCGCCTGATCGATCTTCAGAAATGTACACATGAACAATGTGCCAGACAGATGGATATTTCAAGAACTACGGTGACAGAGCTGTATGAATCTGCGAGATATAAGATTGCAGACAGTATAGTAAACGGCAAGTCGCTTGAGATTTCCGGAGGCAATTACCGTTTTTGTGACGGTACAGCAGATTTTTGCTGCAATACGGAGTGTGGAAGAGCTGAAGAGACCGGCTGTGAATCAATTATAAGAACGAAAGGGGAACATACAATGAGAATTGCAGTAACTTATGAAAATGGACAGATTTTTCAGCATTTTGGACACACAGAGCAGTTTAAGCTTTATGATGTTGAAGATGGCAAAGTAACAGGAAGCCAGGTAGTTGACACCAATGGACAGGGTCATGGAGCGCTGGCAGGTTTTCTTACTCAGGCAAAGGTTGAGGTACTAATCTGCGGTGGAATCGGCGGAGGCGCACAGAATGCCCTGGCAGAAATGGGAATTAAGCTTTTCGGAGGTGTTTCCGGATCTGCAGATGAGGCAGTAGAAGCATACCTTGCAGGAAAACTTGATTATAACCCGGCAGTTCGCTGCTCTCACCATGAGCATGAACATTCCTGCGGTGAACATCATTGTGGAGAAAACAAACACGGATGCTCCGGTAATTAAACAGAATAAATATCATTTAGAGAGAACCCCGCAGCCTGAGACTGCGGGGTTTTTTAAATCTTTCTTTACAGATTTCTCACTTTCGTATAGTATGATAATACAAAAAACGAGAGGAGATATATCTGAATGAGAAAGATAGATAAAAAATTTTGTGCATGGATGATGGCAGGAGTTATTACTGTTGGAGCTATGGCAGGCGGCGGGATAGCGCCTGCTCAGGTATGGGCATCCGCTGAGAAACAGGAAGAAGGACAGAAAGCAGAGAAAGCAACAGATGAGAAAACGGAGAAGGATGCTGTCGAAGGAACGGTTCGTCCTTCAGATTATGTGCTTCAGCCACAGGAAAGCTATTCTTATGCTGATATGGGGCTGTCTTTTCAGCTGCCACAGGAACTGCTTGAAAAAATGGAAAGCAAAGAAGTTGTAATGCTTCCGGATGCTGAGATTACAGAAGATGGAAGTAAACTGAAATACGGGCAGGTAAGCTGGAGTACCATGACGGAAGAGCAGAAGGAGGCTGAGGTTGACAAAGCAGGAGACGGCTACGCAAAGTGGAAAGAAAGTCTTGCTCGTGTTGGCGCTCTTGGAACTTATCATAAGGATCTGGAAAAGAAGCTGGATGAGCTGACAGGATGTACAGAGCATGAAAAAATAGGTACCAGCGAGGATGGAGATTATATTTATTATCTTAGTATTAATAAAGATGCAGATAAAGACCTGATTGCATCTCTGAAAAAAATAAAACCGGAAATCACCAGAATGGTTTCTTATGATGAAGAAGAAATGGGAGAAGGCGATTCTTTGGGAAACTTTACCACAGAGGATATTAACGGTGAAGAGTATACAGAAGCTGTTTTCCAGGAAGCAGATCTGACTATGGTCAATGTATTTGCCACCTGGTGCGGACCATGCGTAGACGAAATTCCGTATCTGGCGGAGCTGAATGAAAAGATGAAGGATAAAGGGGTTCAGGTGATCGGCATTGTAATGGACACAGTAAAGGGAACCGAAAAAGATGACGAGGGAATTAAAAAGGCTCAGATCCTTGCAGAAAAGACAAAGGCCGGATATCCGTTCCTTCTTCCGGACTCCGGATATATGAATGGTCGGCTTTCTCATGTACAGGCATTTCCGGAAACATTTTTCGTGGACAAAAATGGAAAGATTGTAGGAGAAACCTACAGTGGAAGCCGCAGTCTGGAAGAGTGGGAAGAAATTGTAAATACAGAGTTGAAAGGTCTTAAGACAGAACAGGAGAAGGAAGATGGAGAGAAAAAATAAAGAAAAGTCTTTTTCTGCGAAGATTTCAGAGAGAACAGCTTTTTTCCTGGGCGTCGGCAGTTTGGTTTTGGGAGCTGCATTTATGATATTCGGCATCTGGCGGGGAGAAATGGCAGTTGTTTTTGAAAAAGCAGTAAATATATGCATGGAGTGTATTGGTATTGGATAAGAAAAAACGTACAAATGAATGGGGACGCCACAGAGTACAGATTCTCTGGGCGTTCCTGACAAACAGTTATCTGGTGGGTTTTGCAAAAGGAAAGATCTATCAGGGAAAGCTTAAAAATCTTTGTGTTCCGGGGCTGAACTGTTATTCCTGTCCGGGAGCTCTGGGAGCCTGTCCTATAGGGGCGATGCAGGCAGTGGTGGGAAGCTGGAATTTTAAGCTTGCTTTTTATGTGGCTGGTTTTCTGATGTTTGTGGGAGCGCTGCTTGGCAGATTTGTATGCGGCTGGCTTTGTCCTTTTGGCCTGATTCAGGATCTGATTCATAAAATCCCCTTTCCAAAGAAAATCAGCACTTTTTGGGGAGACAGGCTTCTCCGCAAGCTGAAATATGTGATCTTGCTTGTTTTTGTGATTTTGATGCCTATGTTTGTGGTGGATCTTCTGGGACAGGGCGCGCCCTTTTTCTGTAAGCTTATCTGTCCTGCAGGAACACTGGAAGGGGGGATTCCTCTGGTGCTTCTCAATCAGGGAATGAGGGGCGCAATAGGATGGCTTTATGCATGGAAAAATCTGCTCCTGGCAGCGATCATTATTCTTTCTGTGATTATTTATCGGCCGTTCTGTAAATATATCTGCCCTTTGGGGGCTGTGTATTCCCTGTTTCAGCCAATTTCTGTATTCCGGTACAGAGTAGATCAGGAAGCCTGCACACACTGCGGAGCCTGTGCCAGGGTATGCAAAATGCAGGTGGATCCGGCCAACAGTCCAAATCATATGGAGTGTATCCGTTGCGGCCAGTGTATAAAAGTGTGTCCTACATCTGCAATTAAAACAAATATTGGAAAAGCTAGAAATAAAACAAAAATATCGACAAAGTAAAAGCGGGTATATACTTATGATCGGTAATAATAAGATAGGCTACGGTGCAGAACGGTTTGGAAGCTTATGGTGTACATAACTCGAAAACTGCAGATTCAAATTCTGTCCACATTATCGGGGAAGAGTGTCTGAGAAAGGCACTCTTTTTGTTTTATCAGAAAAGTAGCATAAAAACTGTTGTCTTTGTTCTACAGAACAAAGGTCAGATGTGCTATAATAGTCAGGAGAAAGCTGGTTGCAGAAAAATTTAATTCTCAGAAACTTTTTACTGAACATAAAAAATACAGGAGTGTGATTTATGGGAAAACAAAGAACAAACCAACCGAGGCGAAAGAAAAAGAAGAAAGGAGATCTGCTGCTGACCCTGGCTCTGATCGCTGCAATTGCGGTATTCTGCTTTGCGGCCTATAATCTGTTTCATATATATACAGAGTACAAAAAAGGAACAGACGAGTACAATCATATTGAGCAGATGGCAGTAACAGACCGTGCTCCGGAAGACGAAAAACCGGAGGATGCGGCTTCGGGACCGAAACCGCCGATAACGGTGGACTTTGATACGCTGAAAAGTGTAAATCCGAATGTGGTAGGCTGGATTTATATAGAAGCTCTGGATAATATTAATTATCCTGTGGTACAGGGTGATGATAATGAAACTTATCTTCATACCACGTACGAAAATAATTACAATTTTGCAGGAACAATTTTTGTAGACTATGAAAACAGCGGTGATTTCAGTGACTGTAACACATTAATATATGGTCACAATATGAAAAATGGTTCTATGTTCGGAAATCTGAAAAAATTTACGGAGGATCAGACAACCTACGAAAAAAGTAAATACTTCTGGATCCTCACCCCGGAAAAAAATTACCGCTATGAAATTATTTCTGCATATACCACAGGAGTAAACAGTGATACCTACACATTATTCAAAGGACCGGGAGAAGAATACCAGAATTATCTGAATACGATCCGGGGATATTCAGAGATTAAAACAGAAGCTTCTGAGCTTACGGTTAAGGACAAAATTGTTACACTTTCCACCTGTACAGGAAATGAAGCAACCAGATTTGTTGTACAGGGAAAACAGGTAAATGCGGAACCGGTAAACTGAGCGGACAGAAAGGGGAGGCGAAGGTTATGCAAAGCAGCATTGACAGACTTCAGGAAATTATAGACAGATATGACAATCTTGTATTTTTTGGAGGGGCAGGCGTTTCCACAGAAAGCGGAATACCGGATTTCCGATCTGTAGACGGTCTTTATAATCAGAAATATGATTATCCGCCGGAAACGATTTTAAGTCATACATTTTTTATGAGGAATCCGGAAGAGTTTTATAAGTTTTACAGAGATAAAATGCTGTGTGATACAGCCAGACCCAATGCGGCGCATTTGAAGCTGGCGGAGCTTGAAAAAGCCGGCAAACTGAAAGCTGTGATCACACAGAACATAGATAATCTTCATCAGATGGCAGGAAGCAAAATGGTTATGGAGCTTCATGGAAGCGTGTATCGAAACTATTGTATGAAATGTGGGAAATTTTATGATTTTTCCTATATTAAAAACAGTTCCGGTGTGCCTCTTTGTGAATGTGGGGGGATCATCAAGCCGGATGTAGTGCTTTATGAAGAAGGGCTTGATCAGCAGACCCTGACAGATTCTGTGCGTGCAATTTCCGAGGCGCAGGTTCTGATTATAGGAGGTACGTCTCTTGCCGTTTATCCGGCAGCCAGTCTGATTGATTATTTCAGGGGAGAATGTCTGGTTGTGATCAATAAGGCATCCACGCCAAGAGATCGCAGCGCAGATCTTCTGATCAAAGAGCCTATTGGACAGGCTTTTTCACAGATAAAAAGTAAAAGAGGAGAATAGCAGATGGGTTATATCTATGAAGTAGGAGATGTGGTGACACTGAAGAAAGGCCATCCCTGCGGAAGCAAAGACTGGGAAATCCTCCGTGTGGGTGCGGATTTCAGGCTGAAGTGTATCGGATGCGGACACCAGATCATGGTTCCGCGCAAAATGGTGGAAAAAAACACAAAAAATCTTAAAAAGGCAGAGTCGGATATTTAAAAAGGTTCAGGAGATGAAAGGAGGATGATTTTATGTGGAATAAAATTAACAGGATTTTAAAAGGACAGCTTGTAACATCGCTTCTGTACACGATCCTTGGTCTGTGCTTTGTACTGATGCCTGTGGATGCAGTAAACGCTATCTGCAAGTTTGTGTTTGGAATCCTTCTGATACTGGCAGGAATTTACCATATTCTGATCTATGTGGTGGAAAAAATGAACGCCACACTTCTGGATCTGCTTTCCGGAGGAATGCTTCTGGTGATCGGGATTTTTCTTTTTTATAATCCACAGATTGTGGTCAAGCTTCTTCCGGTTCTTCTTGGAACCTTTGTACTTGTGGATTCTGTGTGGGTACTGAAGGGAAGTCTCCGCCTGAAAAAAGCAGACAGAGGGGAATGGAAAATCCTTCTGATCGGAAGTCTTGTTTTTATAGGGCTTGGTATTGCAATGATCGTGAATCCTTTTGCCATGATCAAATATACAGTGATCTTTGCGGGATGTGTGATGCTGGCAAACGGCATTGTCGACTTTGCGTTTCTGGTTCTGATCCGACGGGGAATGAAAAAGGCTGAAGAGACTGTGGAAAAAGCTGTGGAGCAGATGAAGGAAACCGAGGCAAAAGCAGAAGAACCGGAAACAGACGGGGAGACGAAAACGGAATCAGAGTATACGGCATGGAGTGACCGCGGAACTGTTCTGAAACAGAAAGCTGAAAAAGAGGATGAGCAGGAAGATTCAGAAGCAGTGACCTTACAGCCGGCAAATTCCGAACCGGTCGTTTCAGATGCTGAAGAATATTACAGAAAACAGGCAGAAAAAGAAACAGAAAAGGAATAACCGGGTATAGAAATATTGATATTTTTAAATAACATGAAAAACAAACATATTTCTTGAATTTTTATCATGGAAGAATTGTATTCTCAATTTTATAATAAAAGCAGGTTAAATCAAGCGGGTAACATGTTTATCTGTATTTTATGAAAAAGGAGAGGATATCACATGAAAATGAAAAAACTTACAGCAATGGGTATGGCTGCACTGATGGCAGCAACAATGATTCCGGCTGTGCCTGTTATGGCAGAAGGCGAAGGAAAAGTATATTACCTGAACTTTAAACCGGAGGCTGATGAAGCATGGCAGAATCTGGCAAAAGCATACACAGAGGAAACAGGAACAGAAGTAACAGTTGTTACAGCTGCATCCGGCCAGTACGAAACAACACTTCAGTCTGAGATGGCAAAAAGTGATGCTCCGACCCTTTTCCAGGTAAACGGTCCTGTTGGTCTGAAAAACTGGAAAGATTACTGCTATGATCTGAAGGATTCTGAAATTTTCTCCCAGCTTACTTCTGACGCCTATGCGCTGAAAGATGGAGAAAGTGTACCGGGAATCGCCTATGTAATTGAATCCTATGGTCTGATCGTAAACAAAACTCTTCTTGAAAAAGCAGGCTATACACTTGACGATATTAAGAGCTATGATCAGTTAAAGGCAGTTGCAGATGATATCCAGAGTAAAAAAGATGAGCTGGGAATCAAAGGAGCCTTTACTTCTGCAGGTATGGATGCTTCCTCTGACTGGAGATTCAAGACACATCTTGCAAACCTTCCGATTTATTATGAGTATAAAGACGAGGGTGTAGATGATGCAGCTGAACTGAAAGGTACTTACCTTGAAAATTACAAGAATCTGTTTGATCTTTACATTACAGATTCCACCTGTGATCCTGCAGAGCTTTCCGCTAAAACAGCAGACGACTCCAGAAACGAGTTTGTAAACAGCGAAGCAGTATTCTATCAGAACGGATCCTGGGAGTATGCAGAGCTTGCAAAAACTTTCAGCGATGACGAACTTGCAATGATCCCGATCTACTTTGGCGTAGATGATGAAAATCAGGGTCTTGCTACAGGTACAGAGAATTACTGGTGCGTAAATAAAAATGCTTCTGAAGAAGACATTCAGGCAACTCTTGATTTTATGAACTGGTGCGTAACTTCTGAGGAAGGTACAAAATCCATGGCAGAGGATATGGGATTCACAATTCCTTTCAAAACAGCAGTTGCTCCTACTAATGTATTTGTAAAACAGGATCTTGAAAATACAGAAGCAGGACTTACTCCTGTATCATGGAACTTTACAACCATGCCGTCTGAGGAATGGAAAAACGGTGTGGGAACCGCACTGACTGCTTATGCTGCAGAAACAGGTTCCTGGGATGATGTTGTAAGCGCATTTGTTGACAACTGGGCAATGGAAAAAGCTCTGACCGAATAAATGTATTGAACAAAATGTAACTGGAAAGGGGGCGCGGCAAACCCGCTCCTGGCGGAACCTCCACCGGGAACGAGAACATGCGGCGGCCCCCTTTCTGTGTATAAAGGAAAGAGGAGAACAAGATGGTAGGAAAAACAATCAAAAAATGGTGGCCGGTTTTTGTACTGCCTACACTGGCCGCTTTTATAATCGGATTTCTCTGGCCGTTTATATGGGGAATTTATCTTTCATTCTGTAAGTTTACAACGGTGCAGGATGTAACCTTTGTAGGACTTGCCAATTATTCCAAACTGCTTTTGGATAAAACCTTCAGCCATTCGTTCTGGCTGACTGTAATCTTTGCCTTTGTTTCCAGTATTTTGATCAACGTACTTGCATTTTCCATTGCTCTGGCGCTGACAAAAGGATTCAGAGGAACCAACGTTTTCCGTACTGTGTTTTTTATGCCGAACCTGATTGGCGGTATTGTGCTTGGATACATATGGCAGACACTTCTGAACGGACTTCTCTCTATGTGGGGACAGCCTCTGCTTGCACTTTCTGCCAAGAATGGATTTATCGGAATGTTGCTTCTTTTGATGTGGCAGCAGATCGGATATATGATGATCATTTATGTGGCCGGGCTTAACAACGTGTCGCCGGATCTGGTTGAGGCGGCTCAGATCGACGGAGCAACTTCCAGACAGATTCTTTTTAAGATTAAAATACCTATGATCATGCCTTCTGTAACGATCTGTACTTTCCTGACACTGACAAACGGTTTCAAGATGTTTGACCAGAACCTGTCCTTGACAGGAGGCGCACCGGGCAAGCAGTCACAGCTTCTTGCACTGAACATTTACGATACTTTTTACGCCCGCAGCGGACCTATGTGGAAGGGTATCGGACAGGCAAAAGCAGTTGTATTTTTTATCCTGGTAGTAGCCATTGCGCTGATCCAGCTTAAGGCAACATCATCGAAGGAGGTGCAGCAGTAATGGAAAACAAGAAAAAAAATCCTGTGGCAACAATTATCCTGGCAATCATCTCCATTCTGTGGATGTACCCGATCGTTCTGATTCTTATTAACTCCTTAAAAAAAGAATCAGCGATCACGACTTCCGGTGTGTTCAGTATTCCAAACAAGGAAACCTGGAATGGCCTGTCAAACTTTGTTGCCAGTGTGACACAGATGGATTTCCTGAAATCCTTCTGGTACAGCCTTATTATTTCTGTAATGTCAGTAGTTTTGATCCTTCTGTGCTGTTCCATGTGCGCATGGTATATTGTTCGTGTAAACGGAAAACTTTCCAAACTTTTTTATTACCTGTGTGTGTTCAGTATGGTAGTTCCTTTCCAGATGGTAATGTTCACTCTGGCAAAGACAGCAGATACACTGAAACTGAACAGTCCGTACAGTATCTGCATTATTTATCTGGGATTTGGAGCAGGACTGGCAGTGTTTATGTTTACAGGCTTTGTAAAAGGAATTCCGCTGGAGATCGAGGAGGCGGCTCTGATTGACGGATGCAGTCCTCTGCAGGTATATTTCCAGATTCTGATACCAATTTTGAAACCGACCATTATTTCCACTGCGATTCTTGAACTGATGTGGGTATGGAATGACTATCTTCTGCCTACTCTTGTTCTTGATATCAAGCAGTACCGCACTATTCCAATGGCAGTTCAGTATTTCAGAGGAAGCTTTGGACATGTGCAGATGGGACCTATGATGGCAAGTATCATGATTGATATCATTCCGATCATTATTGTATATCTTGTATGCCAGAAATATATTATCGAAGGCGTAGTAGCCGGAGCGGTAAAAGGCTGATTGCTTTTGAAAAGATTTTGTGGGGGTGCTGTAGGAAACTTCAGCATCCCCTGTTATATGCAGGGATATTTTATAATCGGTATTCCTTGTAGGAGCCGTTTGAGAATGATACAATAAAATGGATATCCAATGTTTTTGAATGGCTGAAAGGAAGGAACAATATAATATGATACAAGTTCTGATCGTAGATGATGAAAAGCTGGAACGGGAGGGGATCAAGTATCTTCTTGGCATGGAGGAAGGAGAGTGGAATATCAGGGAAGCCTCCAATGGGAGAGATGCGCTGCAGATCCTTAAAAGCGAAGAAACAGATCTGCTTCTGACAGATATCAAGATGCCCCATATGGATGGGCTGGAGCTTACTTCAAAGGCAAAAGAAATGAATCCGGGGCTTCAGGTTGTGATCTTCAGCGGATACAGTGATTTTACTTTTGCCCAGGAGGCGATCAGGTATGGCGTTACAGAGTATATGCTGAAGCCGGTAGAACCGGAAAGCTTTCATAAGACCATAAATACAATCAGGAAAAATATTCTGAAGAAAAAAGAAAAGGAAACCAGAGAACAGAAAGAACAGGACTTCCTTCAGGAATATTTTCAGGAAAGTTATCTTTACACAGGAAAAAAAGATATTCTTGAAAAATCAGAAGGTATGATCGACCTGGAAAAGTGGAACTCCTGGCGCTGTGCGATACTGATAGAATCGGATATGTCATTTTTTGATACGGCTGAGGAAAATTTTTCTGCAGAGCTTCAGAAGCAGCTGAGAAGAGTGTTTTTTTATCTGAATCTGAACAACAGACAGTCTTTGCTTCTGTTTCAGGATAACTACTGTGATTACAGTCTTGTGGCAAATCACATTTATACGTTTTTGAAAAGAAACTACAGGGAAAGCTTTTATCTGGCAGTCAGCAGAAAGTTTGAAGGATATGAATGTCTTGCGGAGATCATGAGTCAGCTTGAACAGCAGATGGAGGAAAAGTTTTATCATCCGGAAAAGCATATTTATTCCAATGAGGAAGAGCATCTCAGTATGGAAGTAAAAGAAGTGCAGGACTCCAGACTTTTGCAGATGATATCAGAAGACGTCAGCAGGAAAGATATCAGTCAGCTTAGAAAGCACTACCAGTGCCTGAAAGAAAAATACAGTGATAACACGCAGTATTCTGCCATGTATATTAAATTCGTGTTTTCCAATGTGATCCAGGAGCTTTTTCAGGAAGACCAGTTTTCCGGAGAACAGCGTATTGAACATGAAATAGATCGTTTATATAGCTGCAGAAATATCATGGAGATTCTGAAAGTTACAGAAGAAAATATTTACGAATATGAAAAATTTCTGGAAAGATCCATGAGCGAATCCAGAAATGAGGTAGCAGCAGTAAAAAATTATATTTATCAGCATTATGCGGAAGATCTCAGTCTGGAAACTCTTGCAGAAAAAGTATATCTTTCATCCGGATATCTGAGTTTTATCTTTAAAAAGGAAACAGGTATGAATCTGAACCGCTATATCCGTGTTTTTCGTATGGAAAAAGCAAAAGAGCTGTTAAAAAACACAAATATGAAGGTTGCGCAGATCAGCGAAAAAGTAGGATTTGCCAATGTATCGTATTTTTGCCGGAGCTTCCGGGAATATTACGGATGCAGTCCGGAATCCTACAGGAAAGGATCAGGAGAGGATGAAGAAGCTGCATCAGATCATTAAAAATATGAAGTACCGTCACAAGCTGACGCTTCTTCTGGTAGGCGCAAGTCTTGTTCCCATGACGGTTCTTGCTCTGTACAGCCATATGCGTATGAGTTCCTTTGTCCGTCAGAGGGAAATGGAGGATATGAATTCTATTCTGGAACAGACCAGGGAAAGCATTGACAGTCAGATTGCAGTTTACACCAGTCTTATTAATTATCTTACATATTCCCCGGATATTGATGAGATCATCAAAGAAAAGAATATGGATAATTATACAGCATATGAACAGTACACAAAGGTGGCAGATCCCCTTCTTTCAGTGCCAAAATCCTATCATGAAGCGATCAAACAGATTCAGCTGTTTGCCGACAGCATCCGGGTGGAGCATGAATACACTCTTGTTCCGCTGAAAAAAGTCCGGGAAGAGTGGTGGAGCAAAAGCATGAAAGAGGATGTGAGGATCCAGTGGGTAGTGGACAAAAACCGCAAAGAAATTGCAGCAGTGCGGAACATATATGACCGAAAAGAATTAGAAGCTGTGCTTTGTATTACTCTGGATTATGATAAAATTTTTCAGGCTTTTGACAATATTACAGAGGATGAAACCGGTGGAATGATCGTGGATGATCAGGGAAATATTCTGTACCAGGATTCTGCTCTGCCGGGGATATCATCTGACAGTTCACATTCCGGGGAAGTGCTGGATTCAGTGAAAAAAGTATGCGCCTGGACCGAAAGTGCCAGTGGGGAAAACAACTGGAAATATTATCTTTTCCGGTCGAAAGCTTCTATTTCCGGAGCAGTGTCCAGACTTTTTCTGGAAGAGATCCCTCTGATCTGTATTTGTGGTGTGATTATTTTTGTGCTGGGAACATTTTTTTCCAGATTGTTTACCAGAAAAATTGAAGAGCTTACAGCCAATATGGATCAGGTGAACCATGGAAGCCGGGAGGTTGTGGTATCCAGTGACAGTGAGGATGAGGTGGGAATGCTGATCAGGAGTTTCCGGAGAATGATGGATGAGATCAATCGTCTTATTGATGAAGTATATGTCAATAAAATTGCTCTGAAGGAATTTGAGCTGAAAGCTCTCCAGGCGCAGATTAATCCACATTTTCTTTATAATACCCTGTCTGCTATTAACTGGATGGCAATCAGGAGTAATCAGAAGGAGATCAGTAAGGTAACTCTGGCTCTCTCTACTTTTTACAGAACTGCACTCAGCCGGGGCGAGGATATGGTGACAATGGAAAACTGTATCAAAAATACAGAAGCATATCTGGAAATTCAGCTGGTTATGCATAATCACGAGTTTTCTGTGCAGTGGGACACAGATTCTTCCATAAAAAATGAAAAGATCCCCAAACTTCTGCTGCAGCCTGTAGTGGAAAATGCGCTGGAGCACGGGTTGGATGAAAAAGAGGACGGAGAAAAAATCCTTTGTATTGCCTGCCTGGACAAAGGCAAGGAAATCCTTCTTTCTGTAACGGACAACGGACCTGGAATGGAACCGGAAAAAGCAAAGACTCTGGTAACGTATCAGGCAAAAGGCTATGGACTTAAAAACGTTCACGACAGACTGAAACTTTTATATGGAGAAAAATCTTCTATCTGTATTTTCAGTCAGCCGGGAATGGGGACAACGGTAGAGATAAGAGTGCCAAAAGAGGAGTACAGAGATGAAGATTAAAAAAATATGGGCAGTGTTTTTTCTTGCAGCCTGTGTATTTTGCGGCTGTGGAAAAAAGGAGGAATTTCCCGGACAGAATGGTCAGCAGGTTTCGGAGGAGTACAGGAGAGCAATGGAAAAGGCAGAAACAACGCCCTATGGGGCATATCCGGAGCTTGTTACCTATACGCTTGCTCAGATCAATGGGGCCAATAACTCCAATCTTCCAGAAGGCGATACCTATGAGGACAATGCCTATACCAGATATCTTCGGAAAATGCTGAATATTCAGAATGATACCGTGTATATGGATACGGAAGAGCGTTACAGTGAACTTGTAAATATTCTTGTAAAGGATCAGAATCTTCCCGATGTAATGGTGGTCACAGACCGGGAAATCCTGACGGAGATGGTGGAAAACAATCTTGTGGAGGACCTTACGGAAGTATTTGAGAAGTGTGCGTCTCCAAGAATCAAAGAGATGTATGAAAGCTATGGGGATGCTCTTCTGGATTCCGGGAAATTTAACGGAAGACTGATGGCTGTTCCGGAAACAGTAATCGATCACGGTCCGAATTTTCTGTGGCTGAGAAAGGACTGGGTGGAGGAACTGGGGCTGGAGGAGCCGGAAACTCTTGAAGATGCCTTTGAAATCATAGATGCCTTTGTGAAAAACAGAATGGGCACCGAAGAAGGAGAAACCCCTGTGGGCCTGGCGTGTGACACAAATCTTGTTGGAACCACAAGTTCCAGTTATTCAGTAGATCCTGTGTTTGACAGTTTTGGGGCAAATCCCCAGAGATGGATCAAGAAAGACGGAGAGATTGTTTACGGATCTCTGACGGTGGAAACAAAAGAAGCACTGGATTATCTGCATAAGTTGTATGACAGAGGGATTCTGGACCGGAATTTTGCTCTGCGCGCGCCAAATAATCTGAGAGACCTGGTTGTAAATGGAAAATGTGGAGCTTTTTTCGGACTGTGGTGGACACCTAACAATCCGTTGATGGAAAGCTACGAGAAAAACAGTGAGGCGGACTGGGAACCCTATTATCTTCAGGAACTGTCAGACCAAAATGTTTATGAATCTTTCCGGGATAATAAATATGTGGTGGTTCGCAAGGGATATGAGCATCCGGAAATTGTAATGAAGATCATCAGTGTTCTTTTTGATTATACCAGATATGAGGCAGATGATGCTCAGGAGGTAAACGAATATTTTGCTCTGAATGTAGATCCGACAGCCAGACCGCTTGTGATCAATGTGGATTATAATGAGGCGACCTATCAGGTAACAGAAAATATTCAGGCGGCTCTGGAAGGAAAATATCCGGAGGAAAAACTTACTGCCATTGAGCAGTCTTATTATCAGGCCTGCAGTTCCTGTCTCAGTGGAAAAGATTACACTGCGGAAGACTGGGCTGCATATAAATCAAGGATTTCAGCAGTAGGGCTTCTTGTAGATAAAAATTACACTCCGGCGGTCAGAAGCTACCTGGATGACGCAGGTGGAGAAATCCCACAGTCGCTGCGCCAGTTTGAAACAAGCACGTTCATTCAGATCATTATGGGAGAAAAGCCTGTCAGCTATTTTGATACGTTTGTAGATCAGTGGTATCAGCAGGGAGGACAGGCGCTGACACAGCAGATACGTCTGTCTAATCCATCCACATGATAAAAAGCAATGTGTGGTTGTTTACACGACTGCATGAACAGTTCAGAGGGTCAACATCTATTTAGAAATAATTCTAAATAGATGTTGACTTTTTCTATGTGCAGAGGTATATTCTATTTAGAAATATTTCTAAATACTATAACAGAAAGGAGGGATCAAATGTCTTTTGCAGCAACATTTAAGGCACTGTCAGATCCTGTAAGGCGAGAAATTCTGCAGCTTCTGAAAAACGGAAAAATGTCTGCAGGAGAAATTGGCAGCCATTTTGAGATGACCGGAGCTACCATATCGTATCATCTGAGCGTACTAAAAAAGGCTGATCTGGTATGGGAAACAAAAGTAAAAAATTATGTATATTATGAGCTGAATACCTCAGTTGTGGAAGAAATTCTGCTGTGGCTGTCAGAGCTTACCGGTGAAAAAGACGAGGAGAGTAAGAAGTGACACTGCTTTCAGCAGCAGAAGCGTTTGACCGGAAAATATGTGAAACAGGAGGAATGATTATTATGATAAAAAAATATAAATGGACACTTTTGGTTGCCAGTCTTATGATTCTTTGTCCGATCATTGTCGGGATTGTTTTCTGGGATCAGCTTCCGGATATGATCCCCACACATTTTGGCAGTGACAATCAGGCAAATGGATGGAGCAGCAAGCCTGTAGCTGTATTTGGAATGCCACTGTTTTTGCTTGTTATGGAATTTTTCTGTGCATTTATGGTCGGCGCAGATCCAAAACGCAAAAATATCAATCATAAACTGATGCGTGCGATTCTATGGATAATTCCGATTCTCTCTGTAGTGACAAATCTGATCTGTTATGCGACTGCACTGGGAATCAGTGTGGATACGGGCATGATCATCAATATAATTTTGGGAATCATGTTTGTTATTCTGGGAAACTATATGCATAAGATCAAACAGAACTATTCTGTAGGAATCAAACTTCCGTGGACATTGAACAGTGAAGAAAACTGGAATCGTACACACAGAGTAGCTTCATGGCTGTTTATTATGGGTGGGGTCGTTTTTGTAATTAACGGATTTCTGCAGTCAGAGTGGGTGCTTTTTGCATTCCTTGCCTGTGTGTTCCTGATCCCTACCGGTTATTCCTTTTATCTTTATAAAAAAGGAATATAAAAATGACAGGCAATCTGATTAGCCGGAAAAGCCTGGAATGTATCCGCATTTTTTACAATGTATCATAAAAATCCATAACAGAAACTGTCCCCTTTAAAAAGATAAAAATTGTGTATTTTAAAAAGTACAGATATCGATTAAGATATCAGTAATCAATGAAAAAGAGGGGGCAGTGATTATGAACAATCAGAACAACACTATTACAAAGCTTGCAGAAACCGCTCTTCTGGCAGCACTCTGTTATGTAGCTTTTACATTTCTTCAGATAAAAATACCAGTGCCCGGAGGCGATGCTACTTCAATCCACATCGGGAATGCATTTTGTGTTTTGGGAGCGCTTCTTCTGGGCGGATGGTATGGAGGACTTGCCGGAGCTATTGGTATGACAGTTGCAGATCTTATGGATCCTGTATATATTACAGGCGCTCCGAAGACTTTTGTACTAAAGCTTTGTATTGGACTTATTACAGGACTTGTGGCTCATAAAATTGCAAAAATAAATGAAAGTACAGATAAAAAATATGTATTGAAATGGAGTATTCTGGCATCCGTAGCCGGACTCGGTTTTAATGTAGTGGCGGATCCGATAGTGGGATATTTTTATAAACAGTATATTCTCGGACAGCCTCAGCAAATGGCAGAGGTGCTGGCAAAGATGAGCGCTATGGCCACATTTGTCAATGCAGTTATATCTGTGATCCTTGTTGCAGTGATATACAATGCAGTCCGTCCGGTTCTGATCAGAAGCCATCTTCTGGTAATCGAGCAGCAGAAACAGGTTGACGGAAACAGATAATTGGATTTTTGTAAAAAAATACAGGCAGCAATGCTGAAAAAATAAGATTCGCCTTTACAGACGGCAGATTGTATTTTCTGTAGCTCTGTGAGGGCGAATTTTATTCTTTATAGTGCTTTATAAAAAGTTGTCTTATTATCTGTGAATGGAAGTATATCGAATTTATATGGAAGCCGCATTGATTAGCTGAATCAGCAATTATCTTTCTAAGAAGGTTGTAGAAGCGGAAGGACTTATGGGATTTAAACAGTTGATTCAGCATCAGAAAATGGAACGTATGATGAAAGTATATAAGGAAATGCGAGGGTTAGACTGATATAGAGAACATCCGATAAAGATTATCTAAAGGCGAAACGGAACAGGGGCCTTTAAATTCCTCTTGCAAAGTGTGCATTTTTGTTTTTAATAAAAATGGCAAGGGGATGTGGTTTTTTTGTTGTGCCGGATATATGGAATGGTTATAATATGAGTATGAAAAAAGTGATAATTTGAAATTTTCGGGGTGATACAAAAACATATGACAATGGAATGGTGCTGGAATTGTATTTAAACACCCATGTTTTTACTATGATAATGAAATTTTTAAAGAATGGGATTGTGGATATATTTTAGGAATTATTTTGATTATGAAAGACATAAAAAAATAAATTTGAAGTTGTGGAGGCAAATTTTATGGAATATGGAATTATATCTTTAATGATAATTGGTGGGATTTTGTTTTACATAAAAATCAATGAATTGCAAAAACAAGTAAAAGCACAGCAAGTACAGCTTGATAAATTATGTAAAGAAACTGGAAATCAACAATTAGCTACATATTTTATTTCCGATGAAGAAAAAGAATATATAGCACATCTGAAAAATAGTGGAAAAGAAGTGGAGGCAGTAAAAAAAGTAAGAGAAATTACTTCTATGGATTTGGTACAGGCAAAACAGTATGTTGATACACTATAAATTCTGGTTTTATGAAATAAAGATACAGAAAAACTTGAATTTGAGGAAGAAAAAATGATTATTAGAAAGTATCAGCCATCAGACTGCAAAAAAATAACAGACCTATTTTATAATACAGTTCACAATGTTAATGCAAAAGATTATGCAAAAGAACAATTAGATGTATGGGCAACAGGGAAAGTGGATTTTGAAAAGTGGAATGAATCGCTTCAAGAACATTTCAGCGTTGTTGCGGTTGATGATGAAATCATTGTAGGCTTTGGGGATATCGACAAAACAGACTACCTTGACCGCTTATATGTTCACGCTGCTTATCAAGGAAAAGGTATCGCAACTGCTATTTGTAATCAACTGGAACAAGCTGTGGAAGGAAATATTATTACTCACGCTTCTATTACAGCAAAACCTTTCTTTGAAAAAAGAGGTTATAAGCTTGTAAAGGAACAACAGGTAGAACGACAAGGAATTTTTCTTACAAATTATGTGATGATAAAGGAACGATAAATTCCAGTTTGATAATTTTATATCTATATACACAAAGTGGTTAGTCGTAGGATTGAGGGGTTCTATTTTGAATGAGAGAGAAAAGATTATTCGTTTATGGTTTGATATGTGGTTGAAACAGCAAGATTTAGGAATGGATAAAATTTTTACAGAAAATGTTGTTTATACGGAAAGTTGGGGTCCTAAATATGAAAATCTTAAAACAGTAAAACATTGGTTTAATGAATGGAATAATCGCGGTAAAGTTATTGCTTGGGATATTAAGCAGTTCGTTCATAAAGGAAATCAAACGGTCGTAGAATGGTATTTTAAAAATGAAATGAATATGGGAAGTGTTGAAGAATTTGACGGTATTTCCTTAATTAAATGGACAGAAGATAATAAGATAAAATTTTTAAAAGAGTTTGGTTGCAATCTGAATAACTACAATCCATATCAGCACAGTGCTAACCCTCAGTTTAGAGAGGAAAAATAAGCTGGTTTTAAAACTTAATCAAATTATATCCATACACACAGAGCAGTTAGTCTTTATGATTGACTGCTTTTTAACAAAAGACACCACATAGATGCCAATGGTGTCTTTTTAGTATTCTTCTATTATCATATTAAAGCTTATTTAATTGTGGTAAATTCATGGCAAAATAAGAGTTTCGCTATACTTTAAAATATTTGAAAGTATAGTATTTATGTGGGCAATCGAAAATTAGATATAAAATTTATAAGAAAGAAAGGCGCACTATACAGACACGAAAATGTTGATGCTTAGTCTACATGTGATAACAATTATATGTTTTAAAAGAGATATAATTGTTATCACAACTCTGTGCCGGATTTACAGAGTCAAGAAGTCAAAACTGTGATTTTTTCGGATTAAACAGGATCAGGGAAAACAGACGTATTTTTCCATCCTGTGCCCAGCACAACATATTGGCAGCCTCAGCCATTTTTTGAGCATCAATGCCGTAAGCGGACATACAGGAAAACTGCTTGTAAGGCCCGGCGCTGATGATCAGAGGAATTCCATCTGTAACAACAGATATTTTCTTATGAAGTTTTTCAGTAAGAATATTAAGGTCGTGCTTTGCTTTTTTTACGTTGAGCTGTTCTTCCGGAGATTCCAGAACCTCCTGGAGAATCAGAGCTTTTTTATAATTCAGAGCTTTCTGATGCATTTCTTCCGGTGTTCCGCATACCGGAGGACAAGAGGGAACAAGATTAAAGTTTCCGCACAGGTTTTCTTCACAGAATTGCCGGTATTCCAGCACGAAAACCAGATCTTTCACATCAATAACAGCAGCATTGGCAAATCCCAGTTCCTGAGCTTCTTTTATAAAATCCATATGAATATAACCGCTCCAATCGTATATAGATAATGATTGGATTTTCCTTTCTCCCATGTCAGGGGTAAGTATTTTTGATAGAACAGATGGATTAATTATAACAGAAAAATAAGTGTTTGCCAGCTGGATTAACAAAAATCAGGTGGGGTAAAATAAAAAAACTTTGCAATAAAATAATTTTTATTGAAAAAATATTATAAGTGATTCTGACACAGTAAATCAGAAACAGATCCACGAGGAATAATTTTTTATTGAGCAAATTATTATAAGTAAGTAAATACCAAATTCTCAGGTTGTTGATGTTAATATATAGATTATAGTCCTTTGGAGAATCCTATTTTTATAAGTATCATATTTTGTTGGTAGAATAGATTTCAGAATACAAGGATACAAAAGATATGTTAAGCATCAATAGATGAATTTTACAAAGATAAATCAATGAGAATTTTGTACACCTTTGTAAAGCTGGTTATTGACAGCAAATTGAAAAAAGTAAAATCTAATATAAGACTTTCAGCTGAATTATAAGAGTAAAATTTATGTGTTATGTGTTATGTGTTATGTGTTATGTGCTAATGCCACTATGGCTTAGAAACGGGGGAACTTACGTTTTTATTTTGCGAAAACGTCTGTTTTGGGAAAATGTACAGGTTGTTTTGATAAGTTTTTGAAAAATGTTGTTTTAAAGTTTCGGAAAAAACAGTTGACAGAAGAGGAAGAACGTGGTAGATTAATCTAGCTGTCGTAAAGAAATGATTCTTTTGAAGAAACAATTTGAAAAACTTTGAAAAAAGTCGAAAAACTTATTGACAATCATTTCTGAGTGTGGTAAAGTAAACAAGCTGTCAACGAGAGAGCGAATTACCTGACAACACATCGAAAAACATCAAAAAAACTTGAAAAAAGTTCTTGACAGATGAAAAGAGATGTGATAAAGTAAATGAGCTGTCTGAGAGACAGAAAATAAAGAACCTTGATAACT
>Stewie_p2__coassemble_1017_pt1 | contig 51520 bp, 46 predicted proteins | sample Stewie_p2__metabat2_high_PE_008 | metagenome-assembled genome bin Stewie_p2 | reverse complement strand
CAGAGAAGTCAGAACCAGTCATATGTCTTCTTGACGGTGTATATGGGTTATAGGTCTTAATTCCCATGGTGTTTCTCCTTTCGAATATTAATTATCATGCTTTCCAGCATATATTCGCAATCGCTATGCGGTTTCTAATCAAAGTCCCTCGAAGATTTCGATATCTTTGCTTTCCTCTGTAAGAGCTACGATTGCTTTTTTGGTTTTAGCTGTTTTTCCAACAACCATACCACGGCGTTTCTTTTTACCATCGTTGTTCATGGTGTTTACGCTCTTAACTTTTGTTCCTTCAAACATCTTCTCAACAGCTTCTTTGATCTGAGCTTTGTTTGCTTCCGGATGTACGAGGAATGTATATTTTTTCTCACCCATGATGTTCATGGATTTCTCTGTAATCACAGGTTTCAGGATTACGTCATAATATTTGATATCTGCCATTATGCGTACACCTCCTCAATGGATGCTACTGCATCTTTTGTAACCACTACAGTATTGTGTTTCATAACATCATATACGTTCATAGTGTTTACTGTTGCAGTCTGTACATCAGCGATGTTTCTTGCGGAAAGTACTACGTTCTTATCATCAGAAGCTGTGATAACCAGAGCTTTCTCTGCTTTCAGGTTTGTAAGCACTCTCTGCATTTCTTTTGTCTTAACCTCAGCAAGTGCAAGGCTGTCAACAACTACCAGTTTATTGTCCTGAACTTTAGAAGTCAGAGCGGATTTCAGAGCTGCTCTTCTTTCTTTTTTGTTCATTTTTACTTCATAGTCTCTCGGAACCGGAGCGAATACAACACCGCCGCCAGTCCACTGTGGTGCGCGGATGGAACCCTGTCTTGCATGACCTGTTCCTTTCTGTCTCCACGGTTTTCTTCCGCCGCCGCTTACTTCAGAACGAGTTTTAGCTTTCTGAGTACCCTGGCGTTTATTTGCAAGCTGACGAACAACTGCAAGATGAACAAGATGCTCGTTGATCTCTACACCGAACACTGCATCGTTCAGCTCCATTGTTCCAACTTCATTGCCTTCCATATTATAAACAGTTACGTTTGCCATTCTGATGCTCCTCCTTTCTCAATTATAAAGACTTTACTGATTCTTTGATGGTCACCAGAGATTTCTTAGGTCCTGGAACAGCACCTTTAACTAACAGTAAATTGTTCTCTGTATCTACGCGTACGATTTCAAGGTTCTGTACAGTTACCTGAACATTTCCCATCTGACCTGGCATCTTTTTGCCCTTGAATACTTTACTCGGATCAGATGCAGAACCGTTGGAACCTGCATGACGGTGATATTTGGAACCGTGAGCCATAGGTCCTCTGGACTGTCCGTGTCTCTTGATCGCACCCTGGAAGCCTTTACCTTTTGAGATTGCAGTTGCATCGATGTGCTCGCCTGCAGCAAAGATGTCAGCTTTAATTTCCTGTCCTACCTGATATTCAGCAGCGTTGTCAAATCTGAATTCTTTCAGGAATCTCTTTACGTCAACGCCTGCTTTTTCAAAGTGGCCTTTTTCCGGTTTGTTGACCAGTTTCTCTCTGATCTCACCAAAACCAACCTGAACTGCTGCATATCCGTCGTTCTCCTCAGTTTTAACCTGAGTTACCACACACGGACCAGCCTGTAAAACTGTTACCGGAATCAGAAGACCATCTTCATTGAAGATCTGAGTCATTCCGACTTTTGTAGCTAAGATAGCTTTCTTCATTACATTTTCCTCCTTATAGCGGATTACCCGTCCGGGCAATCATATAGTTTTTGAAGCACTCGGGATTCCGAGTGAACTTACCTTGTTCATATGCCGACTGACCTGAGCCAGCCAGCACGCAGTACCGGGTACTGCTTATTTTGTTTTCATTTTGATATCGATGTGAACACCTGCCGGCATTTCCAGTCTGGAAAGTGCGTCTACAGTTTTCTGAGTAGGTGTCATGATATCGATGAGTCTCTTATGAGTTCTCTGCTCGAACTGCTCTCTGGAATCTTTGTATTTGTGAACAGCTCTTAAGATTGTTACAACCTCTTTTTTTGTCGGAAGCGGAACCGGTCCACTTACCTTTGCACCGTTCTTCTTAACAGTGTCGATGATTTTTGCTGCAGATGCATCTACTAACTGATGATCATAAGCTTTTAATGTGATTCTCATTACCTGATTTGCCATAAAAAAAGTCTCCTCCTATTCGTACTCAATTATGCAGTACGACAAGCGGCGACTGTACACATCTCCGTGTGTGTCCTAAGACATCTCTTCACACGCCCATCCCAAGATGGTTATTGAACTCTGTACAGTGACTTGTCGTCAGTTTCCTAACTTGACATTCGCTCCACGGAAAACCTGCTAATTAAAGCAGCAACCTCTCGCTTCATTGCTATCATGTCACAGCAGTTATCAGTATACACAATGATTTCCAATAATGCAAGTACTTTTTTCAATTTTTTTATTTTTTCTTACACAAGGAAATTTCTATGTCATATATATTGGATCAGACACGTAAAATAACAGGATTCTCTTTTATATACAGCCCAATACTGTGAAAATAAACAAACTTCTCTTGTAAGCCCTGTCCATTCCTGTATAACAAAAGCCCTCTCCTTTTACATCTAAACCAATCCCGTAAAACAAAAGTATCTTCCTTTTTATATCCAAACCAGACCTGCAAAATAATCCCTCTTCTCTTTTGCATACTATCCTGTAAGCTCATACAGCCCAAACACTTTGTAGGATATCCGACACTTCCCTATCATTTTCATAACCATATATAATAGGAAAGATTTTTCTGTTTCTGTCTCATAAAATTAGTTTTTATATGCGCCAGTATTTATTATTGAGCCGCTTTTTATTGTAAAACCTCTTTTATTAGTGAAGAGCTTTCATTATAGAACCGTATTTATTATAAAACCATTTTTATCATTGAATCCCTTTTATTATTGAGCCTCTTTTATTATAGGACTCAAAAAACAGCGCAGACGGAACTTTTTGTTCCTGTCTGCGCTGTTTTGTTTTAATCCTCTTCGCTTTCTTCTGTATCTCCTCCAAGAATATCAGAATAATCAAAAAGTGTTACTTTTGTAATGGAATCTCTCACAATGTCAGGAGCATCGCCTTCTCTTTTTGCCTTATCTGCAAGCTGGGCGGCTGTCCATACCGGCATTGCCATTTTTTTGATCTCAACAGGAGTTTCTTCTTCCTCCCACTCTTCTTCCACGCTCTTCATACGGTTTCTTTCTTCCTGAAGATCCCGGAAGCTCGGAAGCTCTTCTGTGCGCTCAGACGGAACATCTGCTGTTGCTGCTTCTTCAGCCGTAGCAGCTGCGATTTCCTTTTTAAGAAGCTCGTGAGCCTCACTGGCAGCTGCCTGCATATTCTCAGGATGGACGCCTGTTCTTTCCTGAGTTCTTACCGGACGTTCCTGCTCTTCCTCCTCCAGATCGTCCTCATAGATTTCATCTACAAATCCGCCTGTACGGATTTTCTTTCTTCTCTCTTTTTCTTCTTTTTTTGCCCTTTTTCTGCGATCTTTCTCACCGTAAAGAAGCTCTCTGTCCTCTTCCTGCATCCGTCTCTCGCGGGCTTTTTCTTCCATTTTGAGTTCTTTCTGAGTTTTAAGGTATCTGCGGTCTCCCTGAAGATCCTCATATTCATCCAGAGTCTCAGGCTTCTTCCACAGTTCTGCGATCACATAAAGTATGATCAGGAAAAGAACTGCAAGGGCAAGAACAATGATCCCTTCTGTACTCTCTGTTGCTGCCATAAGATAACCGATCAGCGGAATTGTGATCACAACCTTCGGAACCCAGTTCTTTACAGATACGTTAATATTCTCAGATACCGCAGATTCCGGATCAATGGCAACTCCTGTATTTGTCTGTCTGTCAACACTTACAAGGTTATAACGATATGTACCCTCTCCATCCTGTACAAGAATCGGAGCGCCTGCATTTACAGTTTCAGTCTTTACCGGGATTGCATAGGTCACAGATCCCATTGCAAGATTTGTTTCCTTATTTTTATTATCAATGATCACAGTTTTTATTCCAAAAAACGGTGGCAGTGCCAGTCCAAGCACTATGGCAATCGTACAGACTATCACGAAATGTACGATAAATTTCAAAAATTTAGACATTTGTATATCCCTCACTTCTGTTTTTGTGGTAGTAGTGTTTTGAATACTTTAGTTATTATACCTTGTTTTTTTGCCACGGTCAACTTATAATGTCACATATCGAATATTAATTTCAAGGAGGAAGTTTATGGATTTTCTGAATCTGCTTTCACAATACCGAACGCCTGCGTTTGATATTTTTTTTCAGGGTATTACGCTTCTGGCCCAGGAAACCTTTGTAGTTGTAGTAATCTGCTGGCTTTTCTGGTGTTCTAACAAAAAACTTGCCTACTGTCTCGGTTTTACATACTTTACTTCCGGTCTTCTTGTTCAGGGGCTGAAAATAACTTTCCGTGTCCCCCGGCCCTGGCTTCTGGATCCTGCCTTTGAACCTGTCGCTTCTGCTGTTCCGGGCGCAACCGGATATTCTTTTCCAAGCGGTCACACCCAGAGCATTACCGCTCTTTTCGGTACCCTTGGACTGTATTCCAGAAAAAAGCTCCAGCGTTTTCTGTGCGCTCTTTTTATTCTGCTTGTAGGATTTTCCCGGATGTATCTGGGTTGTCATACTCCTCAGGATGTGATCGTATCTTTTCTTGTCACGTTCCTGTGTGTGATACTCTGCTATTCTTTCCTATATAAAAGAGAGTTCGCTGTGGGAAAAGAGCTTTTTATCTCTGTATGTATGGCTGCAGTGTGCCTGGCACTTCTAATCTATACGACCGCTCTTTATAAAAGCGGAACCATTGAATTCCATTATGCGCAGGACTGCATCAAAGCCTGCGGCGCCGGTTTTGCCTTTGCTGTTGGCTATTATATTACAGAAACTCATATTTCCTTTACCCCGCCTGATGGTACAAAAAAACGTATCCTCCGTTTTCTTGTAGGTATGGCAGTGACCCTGCTTCTTCAAGTTGGACTGAAACCACTGATCGGCGAGTCGCTTCCGGCTTCTTTTGCACGGTACTTTATTGTAGTTATCTGGATCGTAACCATTTACCCGTTTCTCTTTTCAAGAAGACAGCAAATCTCCTGCGGCAAGGCTCAGGTCTAAAAAACAAAGCCGCTTTACTGCTCTTTTTCATTTTGATAAGTAAATCTGACATAAAAAAACACCTCCCTGAATTGGTCTTCCTTCCGGGCGGTGTTTTTATTTACATTTATTTAATTTTGATTACTTAAATACCGTTCTATACTGCTCATAGCAGCTTCTTCATCTTCTCCATTAGCGGAAAGTGTAATTTCCTCACCTGAATCCAGCCCCAGAGTCATCATCCCCATAATGCTCTTTGCATTGACTTTTTTCTTTCCGATCTCAACATATATCTCGCTGTTAAACTGGCTGGCTACCTGTACCAGCTGCGCCACCGGGCGTGCTTCAAGACCAGTAGACAGTTGAATTGTAACAGGTTTTTTAATCATAATAACTCCTCCTTGTCATTTCGCAGCTCATCCGCTATCTCACTTAATTTCCTGAGACGGTGGTTCACACCGGACTTGCCAACCTGGGGATTCAGCATCATTCCCAATTCTTTTAATGTAGCTTCCGGATACTGCAGTCTCAGCTCGGCGATTTCAGCGAGACCTTCATTGAGGCTGTGAAAACCAACACTGCGCTCAATAAGCCGGATGTCCTCGATCTGCTTCACTGCTGCACTGACCGTTTTATTAATATTTGCTGTTTCACAGTTTACTTTTCGATTAACAGAATTCCGCATTTCCTTCAGTATCCGGATATTTTCCAGATTCATCAGAGCAACATTTGCTTCCATAACTGCCAGGATATCCACAATCTGTGCGCCTTCTTTCACATAGACCACATATGATTTTTTACGCAGTACAATCTTGGCATCAATCTGAAAGCCACGAATAAGCTCCTGCAGCTGTTCTGCCTTTTGCTGATCCGAACACACAATCTCAAAATGATATCCTTTTTCAGGATCACTGATGGAGCCGGACGCCAGAAAAGCCCCGCGAATAAACGCCCGCTTACAGCAGTTTTGCTGTGTGATCAGAGTATCTTCCAAACAGAGCGCCTCTCTGTCTTCTCTGCTCACAGAAAGCTTCGTCCCCTGAAGAATGTTTTCTATCTTATCAGAATCCTTTATTTCCACAAAATAGACATTTCCCTTCTTCATCTGACGGCTTTCGCGGACAATTATTTCAGTATCTATATTAAATGTTTTTTGCAATAATGTAAAGCCTTTTCTTACGACTGCCGCATTTTCCGTCTGCAGTCTCAGATTTCCATCACATGTAATTCTGCCGCAGGCGCTTAAAAGCGCTGCTGTCTCTGCAATTCTGCAGTGTCTGGCAGAACTGATCTGCCTGGAAAGTTCTTCTTTCACCATCCCCGAAAAAGACAATTCCACGTTCTCCTGTCTGCTTATTTTTCCGTCTGTTACTGTTTCTTCAGAAGAGCATCTTTCCCGATATCCCTGTGCTCCAGGCGGATCCCATATTCTCTGGTTTCCTGCAGTCTGTCATAAAGAACTCTTGCCAGAGTTACAGACCTGTGTTTGCCGCCGGTACAGCCAATACCGATCACCAGACTGGTTTTTCCTTCTTTTGCATAATTGGGAATCAGAAATTTCACCATATCTTCCAGTTTATCTGCGAAATCAGCTGCCGCCTGACAATCCATTACATACTGAAAAACATCTTCATCCATCCCTGTATGAGGTCTGAGTTCATCAATATAATAAGGATTCGGAAGAAATCTCACATCAAAAACAAGATCCGCATCATCCGGTATTCCATATTTAAATCCAAAAGAAAGAACTGAGATCACCATATTGCTGAATTTTCCATTGTCCACAAAAATTCTGTTGATCTCCTTTTTCAGCTCTCTGGTAAGAAGATGTGAGGTGTCTATGATATAGTCAGCTCTTTCTTTCAGGAATCTTATTTTTTCCCGCTCTCTGCGAATCCCTTCATCCACTCTTCCGTACCTTGCCAGGGGATGACTTCTTCGGGATTCTTTATAACGTTTTACCAGCATACGGTCATCTGCGTCAAGAAACAGGATTTCAAACTCATAGCCCGCCTCTCCAAGCTTTTCCAGAACCTTTTCCAGCGCTCCAAGGTCCCGTCCGCTTCTGGCATCAATTCCAATTGCCGCATTCTGCACGTCCTCCCCCTGCATTCCTGCCATCAAAGACACAAATTTGCTTAAAAGAGGGATCGGAAGATTATCCACACAAAAATAGCGGGCATCCTCCAGCATTTTCAGAGCGGTACTTTTGCCCGCTCCTGATAATCCGGTTACTATTACAAGACGCATTTCTTATCTCCCGTTAAAATCACCCAGGAACTTCACCTCAGGTTCCAGGGTAACTCCGAATTTTTCTCTTACCACCTGGATCACATGATCCATCAGGGCTCTCACATCTTCTGCTGTGGCTCCCCCGGCATTGATCACGAAGCCACAGTGCTTTTCTGAAACCTGCGCCCCGCCGATACGATATCCGCGCAGTCCGCTGTCCATGATCAGCTTTCCGGCAAAATATCCCTCAGGTCTTTTAAATGTGCTGCCTGCGCTTGGATAATCCAGAGGCTGTTTTTCTGTACGCCGTTCTGCCAGATCTTTCATTGTGGCACGGATTGCTTCCTCATCTCCCTTTTTCAGAGAAATCACTGCTTCAAGCACAAGGTATCCCGCTGTCTTAATGATGCTGGTGCGGTACCCCATTTCCAGTTTATCTGCAGGAATCGTAAGGATTTCTCCTTCTCTTGTCATAACGGTAACTTCTTTCAGAACATCTTTCAGTTCTCCGCCATAAGCTCCTGCGTTCATCACAGCAGCTCCGCCGATCGTTCCCGGAATACCTCCTGCAAATTCAAAGCCTGTAAGAGAAGCGTTTCTTGCCGCAACTGCAACAGAAGAGAGCAGCGCTCCTGCGCAGGCATGGATTTCTTCACCGTCCAGACGGATTTCTTCCATATTTCGGTCCATCTGAATGATCACACCTCTGTATCCGCTGTCACTGACCAGAAGATTGCTGCCGTTTCCCAGAACAAAAAACGGAAGCTTTTCTTCTTTGCACAGTCTCAGCACGCCTCTGATCTGCTCATAATTTTCCGGCATGGCAAACACATCCGCCGGTCCGCCGATCCTGAAAGTGGTATGCTGACTCATAGGCTCGTCAAAAAGCACTCTGTCGGTTCCGAGAATTTCGATAAATTTCTGTCTCATTTCTTCTTTCACAGGTTCTTTCCTCTATCTTTCTATTTTTTATTTAATCCTTTTCCATTTACTGTCAGGATATCTCTGACAACCTCTCCGGCGATCAACATGCCCGCCACACTTGGCACAAAAGAAATACTTCCGCCGACTATCTCCCCGTTTCTGGCCTCTGTCACTTTTTTCGGACAGCGTTCCCGGGAATACAGAACCTTTACTTTACGGATTCCTTTTTTGCGAAGCTCCGTACGCATTTTTTTTGCCGCCGGACATATGTTTCCTGTCCTGGAAATATCTGTGATCTCAAATCTGGAAGGATTCAGTTTTCCCTCTGTTGCCAGACAGGATATTACCGGCGTACGGCATAGTTTTGCCTGCTCGATCAAAAGAAGCTTGGATTCCATACAGTCAATGGCATCCACAATATAATCATAGCCTCTCAGATCAAACATGCCCAATGTATCCTGATTGTAAAAGGTTTCGTACGTATGGACCAGAATATTCTCGTCAATATCCCGGATCCGTTCCTTGGCAACCTGTACTTTTTTTCTGCCAATGGTAGAATGCAAAGCAAAAAGCTGCCGGTTAATATTTGTTGCAGATACTACATCGTGATCCACCAGCGTAAGGCTTCCCACGCCGCAGCGGGCAAGAGCCTCCACGGCATAAGACCCCACGCCGCCCAGACCAAACACTGCAATCTGCGCTCTTCCCAGACGATCCACGCCTGTCTGTCCCAGTAATAATTCCATTCGGGAATATACGTCGTACATACGTAAACCTCCTGCGTTATTGTTTATCTTTTTAATTATACTATCCGCTGTAGAAAAAGTACAGGTTTTCATAGTTTTTTAAGAATTAATGTATAATTTTCATGTTTTTTTACATAATACACACTAAATTCCGCGAAAGGAGAACTTTTCATGTGGCAGCAGATATTTCTGGGTATCCTCGGACTTTGCTCCGGGACCATTATCGCCAGCGGTGTGGCAGGACTTCTGATCGGTCTCTCTATTGTCCCCCGCTACGCTGGCATTACACATACCGCCGATCATATTTCTCTTTATGAGGATATGTGTTTTCTGGGAATCTTTCTTGGAAATCTTGTGTGTCTGTTCCGGCTCCCGCTGCCTCTGGGAACTCCTTTTTTAATTTTATTGGGTGTATTTTCCGGTATTTTCCTTGGAGGCTGGATTCTGGCGCTTGCGGAAGTCGCTGATATGTTTCCTGTTTTTACAAGAAGGATACGGCTGACACAGGGGCTTCCCCTGATTATCCTGTTTATCGCCCTGGGAAAACTGACCGGTACACTTTTTTATTATTATTTTGGCTGGCAGTAAGTCCCATTATATTCATAAACATCTGAAAAGTCAAAAATTTGAAAGGAAAATATTTATGGTAAATTCTGAACAGTTAAAAAAACAAAAACAGTACGAAAAATATGTAAAACAGGTAACTCCTGTCCACAGCCTTCCCCTGAATATGATAAAAGCATTTTTTACAGGAGGACTGATCTGTGTGTTCGGGCAGTTTCTTCTGAATACAGCGCAAAGTTTTGGGGCAGATAAAGAAGAAGCCGGAAGCTGGTGCTCTCTGATCCTGATTCTGATCAGTGTGATCCTTACCGGTCTGAATCTGTATTCCAAAATCGGAAAATTCGGCGGAGCCGGAGGTCTTGTACCCATTACAGGATTTGCCAATTCTGTTGCCGCCTCTGCCATCGAATTCCAGACAGAAGGACAGATTTTCGGCATCGGCTGCAAGATCTTTACTATTGCAGGACCTGTGATCCTTTACGGAATTCTCAGTTCCTGGCTGGTTGGATGTGTTTATTATATCCTTAAACTTATGGAGGTGATCATATGACTGCCGGAAAACTGACAGGAACCGCCAGTATTTCTTTTGAACAGCCTGTATATATTGAAAGCGCAGCTGCTATTGCCGGAAAAAAGGAAGGAGACGGCCCTCTTGGAAATCTTTTTGACATGGTTTCTCAGGACCCTCTCTTCGGAACAAAAACCTGGGAGGCAGCAGAAAGCACTCTACAGAAGGAAACCGCAGGGCTTGCCATTGGAAAAGCAGGACTGACTCCCTGTGATATCCGTATGGCCTTTGCCGGCGATCTGCTTGCTCAGACCATTGCCTCTTCTTTCGGGATTGCAGAAATGGGTATCCCTTTTTACGGACTGTACGGCGCCTGCTCCACCATGGGGGAAGCGCTGTCACTGGGAGCAATGGCAGTTTCAGCCGGTTATGGAGAGCATATCCTCTGCGCTGCCTCCAGCCATTTTGCCACAGCAGAAAAAGAGTTTCGCTTTCCGCTGGGCTATGGAAGTCAGCGTCCCCTTTCCGCTACCTGGACTGTAACCGGAAGCGGCGCCTGCGTCATCGGCTCCAAGCCTCCTGTTCCTGAAGAACGTTCAGAATATTCGCCTCTTTGCAGCAGCTCCGGATGTGCAGTCATCACAGGAATTACCACAGGAAAAGTAATCGACTATGGTTTCCATGATTCTCTTAATATGGGCGGCTGTATGGCTCCTGCCGCCTGCGATACCATCTGGCAGAACCTTTATGATTTCGGCCGGACACCGCAGGATTATGACGCTGTTTTTACCGGAGATCTTGGGATGGTAGGCCAGCGCATCCTTCAGGATCTGCTTTCCGAAAAACACATTGATATCAGCAGAGTCCATCAGGACTGCGGGCTCCTGATCTATGACAACACTTCTCAGGATACCCATTCCGGCGGAAGCGGCTGCGGCTGCGCTGCTTCTGTACTTGCAGCTTACATTCTCCCGGAAGTTGTACGGGGTACATGGAAAAGGATCCTGTTTGTACCAACAGGCGCCATGCTCTCCAAGGTCAGCTACAATGAAGGCGAAGCTGTTCCCGGCATTGCCCACGCTGTTGTCATTGAACACAAAGATCTTTAACAGGAGGAATATCTCATGGATTATTTTAACGCTTTCTGGGTAGGCGGTCTTATCTGCGCTCTTGTCCAGATTCTTCTTGACAAAACCAGACTTCTTCCCGGAAGAGTCATGGTCATTCTTGTATGCTCCGGCGTTATCCTCAGCGCCATCGGTCTGTATCAGCCTCTTACAGATTATGCCGGGGCAGGCGCTACTGTACCTCTGACCGGTTTTGGACAGATATTATGGAAAGGCATGAAAAAAGCCATTGACCGGGACGGGCTTCTTGGACTTTTTACCGGAGGCTTTACTGCCTGCTCTGCAGGCGTTTCCGCTGCTCTGATCTTCTCCTGGATCGGAAGCCTTATTTTCCGCCCAAAAATGAAAGACTGATCTTTCGGAAAGGACTTCATCTATGAACGACACCTTATATCTTCAGCTTGATCAGAATATCGAAGTTCATCATCCTCATGTGTACCTTCAGGATATTGCCCGTCTGTCCTGTACAAACACAAAGCTTCTTAACCGTCTGAGAGTTCTGCCTGTCACCAACCTGGATCCTGCAAAGCCCGGCCGGTATGTGATGTCTGCCATGGATCTGGTAGATCTGATCCAGAAAAAAGAACCGGAACTTACCATTACCCATATAGGTGAACCGGATTTTATCCTCACCTACAAAAAAACAGGTTCTGTCCATCAGATCTTTCATATCGTCAAAATTGCTTTCGTCTGCCTGGCTTCCTTTTTTGGCGCAGCCTTCTCGATCATGACTTTTAACACAGATGCGGACGTAGGAAAACTTTTTAGACAGATTTATGAACAGGTAACAGGCAGCACTTCCAACGGCTTTACGATTCTTGAAATCACCTATTCTGTGGGACTTGGTCTGGGCGTTATATTTTTCTTTAACCATTTCAGCAAAGTAAAGATCACTTCCGATCCTTCTCCCATGCAGGTACAGATGCGGATCTACGAGGATCAGGTAAACTCCACTATCATTGAAGATATCAACCGGAAGCAGGCAGCGGAGCATCAGGATCCGTTATAAAACTCCCTCAGCTGCTTTATGATCCGTTTTTCCATTCTGGATACCTGAACCTGGGATATGCCCAGTATGCCTGCGATTTCTGTCTGGGTCATATCCTGAAAATACCGCATACAGATCAGTCTTCTTTCATCCTTTTCCAGTTTTCCAAGAACCTCCTCCAGAAGAATCCTGTTCAAAAGATTTTCCTGCCGATTCTCTTTTTCCTCCAGTCTGTCTGCCAGAGTGATCTCTTTTCCCTCTCCCTGGTACACTGTCTTATAAATGGATTCCACCGGAGCACCTGCTTCCATTGTCATGGCAAGCTCTTCCGGAGCCATGTTTACCGCACGGGCCAGTTCCTCCATGTCAGGCTCCCTTCCCAGAGTCCGCTCCAGTTCTGCCCTGGTCTGAAAAACTTTGCTGCAGTTTTCCTTTATGGATCTGCTGACTTTTAACATTCCGTCATCTCTTAAAAATCTCCGGATTTCTCCTGCGATCATGGGTACTGCATAAGTAGAAAATTTCACATCAAATCCTGTGTCAAACTTATCCACTGCCTTTAAAAGTCCGATGCTTCCGATCTGAAAAAGATCCTCCATCTCCACGCCCCGTCCCAGAAATCTTTTTGCCACACTGTAGATAAGTCCTGTATTCTCCTCAAAAATTGTATCTCTCGCCTCTTTATCCCCCTGGTGCGCAAGCCCGATCAGGGCAAGAGTATGCTCCATTCCCCCTCCTTATCTTCGGATTGTCTTTTTCATGTGGACAGACGTTCCTACGCCCACTTCAGAATCAACAGTCACCTCATCCATAAAAGCCTCCATAAACGTAAATCCCATTCCGGAACGCTCCTTTTCCGGTTTTGTTGTATACAACGGCTCCATGGCTTTTTTTACATCAGGGATTCCTGTTCCCTGATCTGTAATGTCCACAAAAATCTCTCTTCCTTTCAGCTTCAGATCCATGCGTATCTTATGTACCTCGCCCTCATACCCATGAATAATACAGTTTGTCACAGCTTCCGATACTGCTGTTTTAAGATCCGCAACCTCCTCCAGCGTGGGATTCAGCTGCGTACAGAAAGAAGCTGCTGCAATACGCGCCATCCCTTCATTTACCGGACGGCTGTCAAAAACAATTGTCATTTCATTGGTGTTTTCCATGGTCACTTCTCCTCTCCCTCAGTTTTCTGAATTTCTATATATTTGTGAACCCCTGACAAATGCAGAAGCTTGTCAATATGGGGATTCACCTTTACTGCGCAGATGCATCCCTGTCTCATTCCCAGAGCCCGGTAACGCCCCATTAGAAGTCCGATTCCGGAGCTGTCCATAAATCCTGTATTCTGAAAATCAAACAGCATGGTCCTAATATACACATGGCTCATAATCCGGTCTGATTCTCTGCGTATCTCATCTGACACCGGATGATCCACATCTCCCGGAAGATGCACAGTCAGGTTTGCTCCCTCCAGCTCAAACATTTCATTCATGATTATTTTCCCCCTTATTCTTCATTTTATTCCTTTTTTCCCCATTTTTTATCTGATGTTGATTCTATATTTCCCCGCTTTTCTGTTGTTTTTCAGAAGTCCGGCTACGATTTCGGCAAGTGTAGTCCGGCTTTGCTGGGCACACGCATGAAAAAAGGGATGTGCTTCTGCACATCCCCTGCTCCGAGGTTTCTCTCATGTTATCTGCCTTATTCATAATAGGAGCTGTCGTCATAGGTTCCTTCGTCATAATATCCGTCATCATAATAACCGGAATCATCAGAACTTCCCTCATCGTAGCTTCCTTCATCAGAATATCCGGAGTCGTCATATCCTGAATCGTCCGAACTTCCTTCTGTATTGCCGGAATCTCCGCTGCCTTCCCCTCCGGATGCGCCATCCGTCTGGGGCTGTTCCGGATCTCCGATTCCTGCTACGCCTGTAGCGTCCCGGATGGTAATATAGATTGACTTCAGCGATTCCGGAAGAACATCCACCTGCACATTCTTTATCGCTACAGCTGCTTCATCCAGATTCTGCTGCTGATAAAAAGTATACGCTGTAAGAAGCGACTCGTAGCTTTTGCTCTTTGCCTGCTCTTCCGTCAGCTGTTTAGATACCGTTTCCGCTGTATTATCAGATTTTTCTGCTTCACCCTGTACCTTGGTAAGCTCTGCTCCCTGTGTTGCCAGAGATTCGCTGTACTGAACGATCTGCTGATTTGCCTCCTGATAAATCCCCTGTTTTATGGCAGGAACTGCAAGAAGCCAGAACGCTATTGCGCCTGCTGCCATTCCGGACATGATCAGAAGGAACACCGGAAGTCTGGATTTCTCATGATAAACCGGTGTCTGTACCGTATATTCGCTTTCTGCCGGATCATACTCCATGTTTTTATTTTTATTATCCCTGAAAAAGCCTTTTTTCTGCTTTTCCAGTCTGGTTGTCACGCCAGTCTGTTCATCTACCTCTCTTAAAAATCTAAGAGTTGTCGTATTTGTCTTGTCAATTTTCGCCGCTTTTCTGAGCGTTCTCCTTGCCTTGCTCCACTCTCCGTTTTTTATCTGGATCAGAGCCAGAAGATGATATCCCTTGATCAGCTTGGGATTCTGAGAAAGAATCCTGCGAAGCTGAATGGAGGCCATATCCTCATGGCCTTCTCTGCACAGAAGAAGCGCGTGGTTATATTTCCGGATGGTGTCATTGATAGCCTTCAGTTTATTGCTGTTTGCCTGAAGTCTGCCAATATATTCAGATGCAAGGTTTCTTGTAGGCTGAAGATTTTTGCTGATCACCCATTCACTGAGCGCAGCAACTACCTCGCCTGTTTCAAAATACACAAGTCCCAGAAGATTTCTTGCTCTGATATTTCTTTTATCATAAATAAGGCTCTGTTTCAGACAGGCAATTGCCCCTGACAGGTCACGGATGCTTGCCTTTTCCAGCCCCTGATTATAAAAGCTCTTGGAAAGATAATCCACTTTTTTCTGAATCAGTACATTGTACCCGCAGCTTGGACAATAATCAAGATCCATATCTGTAAGAAATGCACCGCAATTCACACAATTCATCTGTAGAATTCTCCTTATTATTTTACGCGCCTGTTACTCTTGGCCTCTCTTAATACTTCCTGAAGCACATCAAGAATATCAGTGAGCTCTCTGTCGTAAATCGCATCTTCTGCTTCCCGAACGTCAAGACACGGCTCAAACTTCTTCAGTTCTTCCTCATAATCTATCACTTAGCTTCCTCCTTATTGCTCGATGTTCTCTGAGCATACAGGTACACCCTTGGGTGTTTCCTCCTTACTGCTCGATGTTCTCTGAGCATGTTGGTACACTCCTGAGTGTTTCCTCCTTACTGCTCGATGTTTTTCCGGATGATTGCTTTAATCTCTCCCACCAGGTACAGAGATCCTACGCAGAAAAGCATTCCGTCCTCTTCTCTGTATTCAAGAGCTTTTCTGAATGCCGTTTCCACATCCTCACAGCTTTCCGCACAAAGGCATCCCTCTTTCCGGAAAATATCCGCCAGCTGTTCTGCCGGAACCTTTCTGTATCCTCCTACCTGTGTCACGATCACATGCTGGAACCGGATCCGTTCTGCGACAGTCCGGATCATATCTGTATAGTCCTTATCATCTACAGCAGAAAACAACAGCGTCAGAGGGTAATCCTCCTGAAAATGTTCTGCTGTCTCCACAAACTTTTCTACTCCGTCCTCGTTGTGAGCGCCGTCCACGATCACTCCCGGAAGCACCGTTTCCATACGTCCCTGCCAGCGTGTTTCCCGGATGCCCCGAAGAACAGCATCTTTCGGAAGCTTTACCACATCCTGGAGAACCTCTGCGGTTTTTAGCGCCAGAGCCGCATTCATCACCTGATACTCGGCAATAAACGGAATGGAAAATTCTGTGTTTCCATAATACTCATTCTCCATACAAAAATCAATGCCCGCACTGGTATTTCGCAGAATTTCCATATTTTCCTTTTTTACCTCATAATATGGACTGCCCATTGCCTCTGCCTGCTTCCGGATCACCTGTGCTGCCTCCATGTTATTGCCGTCATAGATCACAGGTACTCCCGGAACAATGATCCCTGCCTTTTCTCCTGCAATTGCCTGTATGGTATTTCCCAGATACTGCGTATGATCAAAGCTGATGGATGTGATCACGCAGGCAACGGGATCCTCCACTGCCGTTGTGGCATCCAGACGTCCTCCAAGGCCGGTTTCCAGCATTACATAATCCAAACCTGCCTCAGCAAAGATCACCATTCCCATAAGAAACAGCATTTCAAAATATGTCGGATGATAGTTTCCCTCTGCAACAAGCTCATCTGCAAGAGCCTTTACTTTTTTAAATGCGCTCAGAAAAGACTGATCGTCAATGTTCTTCTCATTGATCTGAAAACGTTCATTGATCTCAACCAGATGAGGAGATGTAAAAAGTCCGCAGGAATATCCTGCTTCTCTGAAAATGGAGGTCAGAAAAGCGCAGGTACTTCCTTTTCCGTTAGTTCCCGCCACATGAATGACTTTGAACTTTTTTTCAGGATTTCCCAGGCGCTCCAGACACTCTTTTGTATGGGAGAGTTTGTTTTTTGTTGTAAACTTTGGAGTTTCTTCAATATAAGCAACCGCTTCTTCGTAATTCATAAAAAAATTCACCACTTCATCTAATGTTTTCGCAGCGGCATCAGAGGCTGTCTCTGATATACCGCTACGATATCATTATATATGAGTGGTGAAATATGTCCAGTACCAATCGTAATCTTTTATTCGGCAGAATCAGTTATCTTCCGTCGGCAGTTTCCATTTATTTTCATCGAACAGCATATAGCAGGAACGGTCATAGCTCTTGCTCAGAGCCTTTCGTGTTGAGCTGTTGCTTCTCTGAACCACGGAAAGCCTGTCGAAATCTTCCAGTTCTGTACCGGAGATCATCAGTGTCGTGGGATTTACATAAATGGTATCGTGCCATTCTCCATTCAGTTTTACCTGACTGGACGGCGTAAAATTAGTTCCCGTGATCCGATAAGTATGATCCCAGGCTGATACCAGTGAAACTCCGTCTAAAGTCACATCATAAAGTCCGAGGCGCATCTTTGTCCTCTTAAACGGATTTTCTCCTTCATAGGAATGTTTCTTTCCATAAAGCAGATCGTACTGAAGAGTTTCCAGATCCACCTGGTAATTCTTTGTATTTCTTCTTGCCTGATGATAACGGAATACGGTTCCCTCATGAATACCAACACGGTCCAGTACCTCTGCTGCCATCTGATAAGCTGCAAGATTCACATCTTTTTTCTCAAGGCCAAAGTTGTCCCACATAACATACTGTGTCTGGAAAAGATATTTATTGTCAACATCCTCCACAGTCAGACCCATGGTAGGAAGGTGATCCCCATACATAACAAGAACCACATCTTCCGGATAATCTTCCAGTCTGTCTGTAAGCTCTTTGACAAACTCATCCATCTCATGGATCTGATTTACATAGTACTCCCACTGATTATTCTTTGAAGCAGTAGGGGAACCTATCACAGTGATCTCATGCTCTTCAAGCTCCGGTTCCTCAGGATAGGCTCCGTGTCCCTGAACAGAGATGGTATAAACATAATCCGGCTGATTCTCTGTGGAATCCAGACATTTAATAATCTCGTCTGTGAGAACCCGGTCTCTTGTCCATCCCAGAGGATTTTTATCCTCCTCCTCAGGCATGTACTCTGCAGAGGTGAAGGTGTCAAATCCAAGATTCGGGAAAATACTTCTTCTTCCGTAAAAATTCGCTTCATTATTATGTATGGCATGACTGGAATATCCCAGTTCTCCCAAAACATACGGAGCGCTTTCACAGGTTGTTTCCTTGAGAATGCTCTTGTAAGGATATTCTCCGGGGCCGAAATACCGAAGACTCATGCCTGTAATTGATTCAAACTCTGTATTTGCAGTACCTGCGCCTACAGACGGTACTTTATAATATCCTGAAGTATACTCCTTCATAAGCTTACGGAAAGTAGGAATCGGATCTTCGGACATCTCCAGATAATTTACAAGTTCCGGATCAAAGAAAGATTCCAGCTGCAGAAAAATAATGTTAGGGTATTCTCCCTCTCTGGTTTCCGGCAGATTCTCTTCTGTGTTTTCGATCCTTTTGATTTCTTTTTCCGAATAATCTCTTGGGCAGCTGATTCCTGTATCAAAAATCGTAACCCCAAGACAGTAAGGATATCCGTAATCCTCATAGGCAAAGGCTATGTTTCCGAAATAATTGGACAGAACTCTTTTTTCCAGAGCAAGCTGAGTCACTCCGGCAAAAAGTACAAAGCCTGCAAGCACCAGCGGAATATTCCAGCGGTATTTCAGCTTGCCTTTAAACTTCGGCCCTTTGACGATCAGCGCCAGAAGTGTCAGTGCAAAAAGTCCCAGTACGATCAGCGCTACGACCACACCCCATTTAGGGAGATATTTTTCCAAAAGAGCCATTCCGTCTGTCAGAAGGTGAAGGTCCGGTCCGGTAAACGGTGTGACACGGGTAGCCAGGATCACACCGTTTATAATTCCAAGAAGAAGCCAGAACATCACCAGCATCACACGGATAAAGCATCTTCTTCTGAACAGGTATACGATCAGAGAAGATGTAAAGATCAGCGCTGCATTGTAGGCAAACACCAGCGGTCTGCCTGTCATAAAATCCCATGCCTCAGTAAAGGAATGTCTGCTGATAGCCTCGATCAGATAGTAGCCTACTGCGCTGACCAGAGCATGAAGCAGCAGAGAAATCCTGTTACATATATCATACCATTTCATCTTAACGCTCCTTTATCACTTTTGCATCTGTGAAAGCTGTACGTTTACCTTTTCCATCATTTCTTCGTATTTCTGAAGTTTTTCTTTTTCTGCATCTACCTTTGCAGCAGGCGCTTTATTTACAAAGTTCGGGTTATTCAGCATACCCTGGCAGCGGGCGATCTCTTTTGTAAGACGCTCCTGTTCTTTTGTAAGACGCTCGATTTCTTTTTCTCTGTCAACCAGATCTTCCAGTGGAAGATAAACAACTGCGTCAGAAACCACTACGGAAACTGCATCCTCGCCAATTCCCTCCTTTGTTTCCTGAACCTGGATCTCTTTTGAGAAAGCAAGGTTTACAAAGGATTTTTTGCAGGCTTCATAACGGGCGCAGGTATCTGCATCTCTTCCTACAATGTAAAGGCTTGTTTTACGGTTTACCGGAACGTTCATCTCTGTACGTGTATTACGGATGCCTCTTACTGCCTCTTTAAAGCCCTCTACTGCCTTTTCTGCTTCCGGGAAGCTTCTCTCTTCTGTGTATACCGGCCACTGGGAGATCATAATGGAATCTTCCTCCGGAAGAAGAGTACAGTAGATTTCCTCTGTGATAAACGGCATAAACGGATGAAGCAGCTTCAGACCTTCTGTAAGAACTGTGCGAAGTGTCCACAGAGCCTCTCCGGCTGCCTTGGGATCTTCCTCTGCCTTCCACAGACGAACTTTTGCCATCTCGATATACCAGTCGCAAAGCTCATCCCACAGGAAGTCATAAACCTTCTGAACTGCAATACCAAGCTCATATTTTTCCATGTTTTCTGTTACTTCACGGACAACGGTATTCAGTCTGGAAAGGATCCACTGATCCTCCATGCACAGCTCCTTCAGGTTCTCAGGAGCAGCGACTGTTCTGCCTTCCAGGTTCATCATGATAAATCTGGATGCATTCCAGATCTTATTTGCAAAATTACGGCTGGATTCTACTCTCTCCCAGTAGAAACGCATGTCATTTCCAGGAGCATTTCCGGTGATCAGTGTCAGACGAAGAGCATCTGCGCCGTATTTGTCGATCACTTCAAGAGGATCGATTCCGTTTCCAAGAGATTTACTCATTTTTCTTCCCTGGGAATCTCTTACAAGACCGTGGATCAGAACATGATGGAAAGGAGCCTTTCCAGTCTGCTCCATAGCGGAAAATACCATACGGATAACCCAGAAGAAAATAATATCATAGCCTGTTACAAGCACATCTGTAGGATAGAAGTATTCCATTTCCTCAGTGTTGTCCGGCCATCCAAGAGTGGAGAACGGCCACAGTGCGGAGCTGAACCAGGTATCCAGAGTATCCTCATCCTGATGAAGATGAGTGCATCCGCATTTCGGGCATTTTTCCGGCATCTCACGGGCAACAACAACCTCGCCGCACTCTTCACAGTAGTAAGCCGGGATTCTGTGTCCCCACCACAGCTGACGGGAAATACACCAGTCGCGGATATTTTCCAGCCAGTGAAGATAGGTTTTGCCAAAGCTTGCAGGAACAAATTCCAGCTCGCCCTCATTGAAAACGTCAATAGCAGCCTTCGCCATCTCATCCATGCGTACAAACCACTGCGGTTTGATCATGGGCTCTACAGTAGTTCCGCAGCGGTCATGAGTTCCGACATTGTGAGAATGTGGAACGACTTTAACAAGAAGTCCCTGCTCTTCCAGATCTGCCACCATAGCCTTACGCGCCTCATAGCGGTCCATTCCGGCATATTTACCCCCAAGGGAATTGATGGTAGCGTCGTCATTCATGATATTGATCTCAGGAAGATTGTGACGTTTTCCAACCTCAAAGTCGTTAGGATCATGTGCAGGTGTGATCTTCACACAGCCGGTTCCGAATTCCTTATCAACATACTCGTCTGCCACAACCGGGATCTCACGGTCTGTAAGAGGCAGCTTCAGCATTTTACCAACCAGATCTTTATATCTGTCATCATCAGGATTTACCGCAACTGCAGTATCACCCAGAAGTGTTTCCGGACGGGTGGTGGCAATCTCCACAAAACGTCCTTCTTCTCCAACGATCGGATAATTAATGTGCCAGAAAAATCCGTCCTGATCCTCATGTTCTACCTCTGCGTCAGAAATAGAAGTCTGGCATACCGGACACCAGTTGATGATCCTGGAGCCTTTATAGATATAGCCTTTTTCATAAAGCTTGATAAACACTTCCTGAACTGCCTTTGAGCAGCCTTCATCCATGGTAAAGCGTTCTCTTTCCCAGTCTGCGGATGCGCCAAGCTTTTTCAGCTGATTGATGATCTTTCCGCCGTACTCTTCCTTCCATGCCCAGGCATGTTTTAAAAATTCCTCACGGCCGATCTCGTGCTTGTCAATTCCTTCTTTTTTCAGCTTGTCAATAACCTTAACCTCTGTAGCGATTGCCGCATGGTCTGTTCCCGGCTGCCACAGCGCCTCATAGCCCTGCATTCTCTTAAAACGGATCAGAATATCCTGCATGGTTTCATCCAGCGCATGTCCCATGTGAAGCTGACCGGTAACATTGGGCGGCGGCATAACAATGGTAAAAGGTTTCTTATCCGGATTTACTTTTGCATGAAAGTAACCATTGTCCATCCATTTTTTGTACAGACGCTCTTCCAGTCCTTTCGGATCATACGTCTTTGCAAGTTCTTTGCTCATAATAAACCTCCTGTGTATGTTTTCTGTGATAGTGAGGGGAAGATCTCTATCATTTACTAAGAAAGTCAGTACAGAATGTACCTGCTTTTATAATAAATAAAGAAGCCCCTCACACCTAAGTGTGAAGGGCGAATCTTGTCGCGGTACCACCTTCATTATGCAGGAAACAGACAGATTGTCACTTTTATTCCTCTGCACATCTCATTTTCCTTTAACGCAGGATCTACGTGAAAGCCTGCTGCCGGTTTCTGTGCGTTCCCTCCGGCCATCAGCCTCCCGGCTCCAAAGCTACCTTCTGCTGCATCTTTCTGAGAATATCTTCCAGCCAGCGGATATTCCTCTCTGTCAGGGTATTCAGCATACTCCTCTTCTTCCTCGCCTTTGTTATGGTACATACTATAATTACATTTTTTGCGGTTGTCAAGCAGGAACTCAGAAATTTTACAGATATTTCAGTAACTGTATTGCTGTCTGCTCCATTCGCAGGAACCTGGTGAAAATACATATTCAGGCATCTCTGGTGATGACATTTTGCGCTGTATATCGCAGGACCGCCTTTTATTCTACGGATTTCAAAGATTCCACCATATTGATCTTTGTGAGTTTCCTGTGCATAAACCAGTTTACAACAACTGAAAAAATACAGGTTATTACCGCACAGTACAAAAAGCTTACAGGACGGATGTCCCGTCCAAACATTACTGCATCTACTTCCACAGTCAGAATAATATATCTGTGAAGCAGAACTCCAAATCCTGAGCCAAAGATGATTCCTGCAATAGTCAGAAGAATATTTTCTCTCAGCACATACTGGGAAACCTCTTTGTCATAAAAGCCCAGAACCTTCAACGTTGCCAGCTCCCTCTGTCTCTCCGTAATATTAATATTATTCAGATTATACAGCACTACAAACGCAAGCATTCCTGCTGAAACGATCAGTACCACAATAACAATTCCCAAGGTACTGAGCATACGTTCCACCTGAGCAGCCATACTGGAGGTATAGCTGATACTAAGGGCTCCCGGCTGTTCAATGATCTTTTGTCCTATTTTTTCTGCCTGATCCAGATATTCATCCTTTACAGAAAATACAATGTCCTGATAATCCGGTTTTTCCCCAAAAGTCTGTTCATATACCTTTGGCGTCATGTAAATGTAATGTCCCATGTAGTTTTCTGTAATTACCGCTACCTTTGCATGAAACTCCTCATTCTCCCGCTTCAGAGTAATGGTGTCGCCCACCTGAAGTTCCAGAAGCTTTGCTGTCTTTTCGCTGATAACCGCGCCTTCATCCGTCAGTTCATAGCTCTCTCCTGTAAGACGATTTCTCAGTGTCACATCCTCACGGAAGGTTTCCAGATTTTCCGGCACATAGAGATAAACGCTGATATTTGACTTTCCGTCCGGCGCTGTGATCTTGCTGAACTGGATATTTGTAAATCTTTCCAGTTTTTCGTTTTTATCCAGATACTCCTTCAGTTTCTTTCTGTCCTCATCAGAGGCATCCTCATCTGTAATAATAGTTCCGTCATAATGCTGCAGCTCTGAATACTGTTTTACCACAATATCAGAAATGGAATCTCGTATGCCAAAACCTACCAGCATCAGCGCCATGCTTCCGGATATACCGAATATTGTCATAAACAGACGTTTCTTGTAACGGAAAAGATTTCTGAGGCTTGACTTCCAGGTAAAGTTCAGATGTTTCCACAAAATTGTGATTTTTTCTACCAGAACTCTTTTGCCTTCTTTTGGCGCCGGTGGACGCATCAGAGAAGCAGGCGTTTCAGAAAGTACCCGATAACAGGAAACAACAGTGGCTCCCACCGTACAGATAAGTGCGGCAATCGAAGCTGTCATGGCAAATTTCAACTCATAATGGATCTGAAGGCTGTCTCCCACATTGTGGTACATAATTCCATACGCTTTGATAATGATATAAGGAAGAATTTTTTCTCCGATCAGTACGCCTGCCACACTTCCTCCCACAGTGGCAAGAAATGCATAATTCAGATATTTGGACGCAATAGAAAACTTTCCGTATCCTAAAGCTTTCAGCGTTCCGATCTGTGTTCTCTGTTCCTCTACCATTCGAGTCATGGTAGTAAGACTGATCAGCGCCGCCACAAGGAAAAAGATTACCGGAAAAACTTCTCCTATACTTTTGATCCTGTCTGCATTATCTCCATAATCAGAATATTCCGGAAGATCGTTTCGGTCTGTAATGATCCATTCAGGTTCTTCAATCTCTGAAATTTCCTTTCTGGCATCTTCTATCTTCTGCTCACCTTCCGCAATTTCTTCTTCCGCTTCTTTTTTGCCGTCCTCATATTCTTTCCAGCCATCTTTAAGCTTTTGCTTTGCTTCCTTTAAATCCTTTTCCGCATCAGCAAGCTTTTGCCGGTTTTCCCTGATCTCAGCTTCTCCATCTGTTATTTTTTTCTGGCTGTCCTCAAGCTCCTGTTGGCCGGAATTCAATTTCTGCTCGTTTACCTCGATTTCCTTTTGAGCAGAGTTCAGCTTTTGCCTGTTTGCATCAATTTCTGCCTGGCTACTGTTTAAAATTGCCAGACTTTCCTGAAGCTTCTTTTCATTCACAAGCAGCTTCTTTTCATTTGCAGCAATCTGTTTTTTTGCCGGTTCCAGCTTGGCCTCTTCCTGCTTTAGCGTTTCTCTGCCTGAATCAATAGCCTTCTGAGCTTCTTTTAAAGACTCTATCGTTTTTGTCAGCTCTGCTTTTTTCGTTTCTGCCTGAGTGATTCCCTTCCGGACAGCAGCAAGACCTGCTTCCAGCTCCGGCTTTTTTGCCGCTGTTGCAGTACAGGTATCTAACGTTGCTTGCACCTGACCTGCCACGTCATTGGCTGCGTTCAGCTCTCCCTGCGCTGCTTCTACATTCCCCTGCGCTGTTTCCAGATTTCCTCTTGCTGTTTCCACAGCATTCTGATAAAAAGCAAGTTCCTCTTCCGTGATCTCTCCGGCTTCAAATCTCCGGACAGCATCTTCCAGAGCTGCCTGGGCTGTATCAAAAACGGACTGGGCTTCACTGACTTCTGACTGAGCAGCGTCAAACGCAGCCTGTTTTTCTGCTGCAGTACGCTGAGCAGCTTCCAGAGCCTGCGTCAGTTCCGGAATCTGCGCCTCGGCTTCTTCTGCCTGTCTGATTCCTTCCTCAAGCCGGGGAATCTGATCCTGAAGCTGTGCGATCTGAGCATCAATGGCTTTCATTCCGCTTTCTGCCTGAGCAAGTCCGGCATCCAGCTGATTCTGTTTTTCATCCAGCTCTGCCCTGGTCCGGTCTATTTTTTTCTGGCCGTCTTCCAGCTGTTTTTTTGCATTATTTAACTGAGCACGGCCTTCCTCAAGCTGTTTTTTTCCACTGTTATACTGACTCCAGCCGGCAGAAAGCTTTTCCTGGGCTGCATTTAACTGATTCCAGCCATCTGCCGCCTGCTGTTTTGCTGCTGCAAGCTGATCTTTTCCGTCAGCCAGCGTGGTTTTTGCAGAAGCGATCCGATTCTTTCCGTCAGAAATTTCCTGTTCTGCATCTGAAAGCTGTTTTTTACCGTCTTCATATTTCTTTTTTCCGTCTGAATATTCTTTTTCACCGTTTTCAAGCTCGTCCCGGGCATCTGAAAGCTCTTCATCCGCTTGCTTTTTGCCGTCTGAAAGCTCTTTCTCTGCATCCGCCAGCTCTTCCTTGACTTCAGACATCACATCATCATATCTGAGCTGGCAGCGCTCTGACTGGATTCCCTCCACCTTATCCTGAAGTTTCTCAATAAGACGGTCATAGGCCTCTGTATAACTGGTTACCTGATCCACACCCTGAGCTCTTATATAGATCTGTGTAAAAATATCCTGATCAAAATCCTCAGGCAGCACATAGGCAAACCCGTTTACCTCGCCGGAGCCAAGCGTTGTATTTCCTCTGTTAAAGGATATGTAAAGAGGAGATCGTCCCAGGCCGACTACCGTATATGTTTTCTTTTTCAGAAAAGGATCGTCTGTATCCTCTCTTAATTCAATCTGATCTCCGATCTGATATCCCTGGGCTTCTGCAAATTCCACATCCAGAAAACATTCTCCGCTTTTTTCCGGAATATGTCCCTCTGTTACGGTAAGGCCATTTACCTTCTCATTGACAGCTTCTACATGGAGAACTTTCTGCGTTTCTTCCTCCCCGCACAGCACATCTGTTGACCAGGCTCCCTCAGCCCATTCTACTCCCTCAACCTTACGGATGGCCTCTACATCTTCTTCTGTCAGTCCCAGAGTTCCCATCACCCTGAGATCCATCATTTTGCTCTCTGTATAGTAAGCATCCCCGGAAAGCCTCATATCAGGGGAGCTTGCCTGAATTCCGGAATAAAACGCAACTCCAAGGGCAACAATACAGAAAATAGAAATAAAACGCGCCTTGGTTTTTCTTATTTCTACCCAGAAATCTTTATGCAGTGCCTTCTTCATCACGCTCACCTACCATTCGATTTCTTCTACCGGAGTAGGAGCATCATTTTGTACCATAGAAGATACTTTTCCGTTTTTAATTCTGATCACCCTGTCTGCCATAGGAGTAAGAGCAGAGTTATGAGTGATCACAATTACTGTCATTCCTCTTTCCCGGCACATATCCTGCAAAAGCTTCAGGATTGCCTTTCCGGTCTGATAATCCAGAGCGCCTGTAGGCTCGTCACAGAGAAGAAGCTTCGGATTCTTGGCAAGAGCCCTGGCTATTGACACTCTCTGCTGCTCACCTCCTGAAAGCTGCGCCGGGAAATTCCCCAGTCTGTCCTTCAGCCCCACATCCTCCAGAACTGTTGCTGCATCCAGAGGTTCTTTGCATATCTGAAGAGCCAGCTCTACGTTTTCCAGTGCTGTAAGATTTGGCACCAGATTGTAAAACTGAAATACAAAACCAATATCCTCTCTCCGATATCCGGTAAGCTGTTTGCTGGAATATTTCGCAATATCCACACCATCTACCAGCACGTGCCCGGAGGTTGCCTTATCCATACCTCCCAGGATATTCAGCACAGTTGTTTTTCCTGCGCCGCTTGGACCTACAACCACCACAAACTCACCCTTATTGATCTCAAAACTGATGTGATCCACTGCCACGATCTTTACTTCCCCGGAGCCATAAACCTTTGACACATTTTCAAGCTTTACATATGCATGATCCTGACGCTCCATTCTCATCGCCTGCTTTCTGTTGTATGATAAAAAAGAAACCCCTGCCTGAGAGATTTCTTTTTGTTTATATTCAGTATAACAGTTTTAAAATACTTCTTCAATCAACAGAGGTTCAAAAAGATATAAAAATTGTATAAACTCAGGCGGTATGTAATCCTTGTTTGTGTATACTGTTTTTTACTGATCTGTCCCAAAATATTTATCCGGATGTTTATAAATATTATATATGTACACTGAAAATTATTTTCGGGTCAGATATCTGTCAAGGATTTTCATAACATTGCTGGTATTCATTCGATATGTATTTACCGCCAGCTTATCTGGATTGACATTTCGAATTAATTTTTTTGCCTTAAACTTTCCGGCTTCTTTACTCTTTTGTCCGGCATCGACCTTTTTTCCCAAGTACGCACATTCCACATCTTTACAAAACCAGACAAACTCATAGTCTTTGTCCTTACAATACTGGCTTGCCTCTGCCAAAAAATCTGCATCCGCCTGTTTCCTATCATAATCATCACAGTCAAAACAGTAAATAACTTTAGACCGGTTTGTCTTAGATGTGGAAGCGTACTGAGAAATTAGTTTTAAAATTTCTTTTTCTTTATTTTTATATTTTCCTCTTCCATTCATGTATACCGGACTGAATTTAAACTGTGACTGATCATATTGATAAAAATAATCTATTGTATCTTTCATATAAATCCAGTCTGATTTACTTTTTTTGTCTGCCTCGACAGCAAAAATCAGTTGGAGTCCCATTATTCATCCTCCTCACTGTATCCAAAAACACCTATAAAATCAATAGAATCTACATTAAATGGAGATCCCTCAATCATACCATTTCTATAAAGTCTGGAAGGTGAATAATTACCGTTCGTTGTCCAGGGATAAATTTTATGGTCCACAGACAAAAAATCAATAGATTTTTTATGCTGCTTTAAAATATCCATAGGACCTACATTATGGGTGGTAAAACAAAGCTGTCCTGCTCCATACTGCATCAGATATTCCAGCAAAGCACATAAGTATACATCATGAAGATTCGAATCAAATTCGTCAATAAAGACGATCCCACCTTGCACCATTTCTTTGATATATGCAAATAGTTTAATAAGCTTTTTAATACCCGTACTTTCAAATTCCGCATGAATTCTATAGGAATCATATACCATAATCAAACTACATATGAATGCGTCATGGTATTCCTTTTTATCTATTTCAATGCCCTGTAAATCTGATTTAAAAATACGAAGAAATTCATATAAGCTATCTACTGTTCTTTGAAAATCTTCGTACATAGATTTTAATACAACATTTCTGGTTACTGCAATCACATTAAGGCATTCTCCGTCCATCTCCAGAAAATGGCTGAACAGAGAATCTTTACCTAAGTTACTACTTTCCAATTCTTCTGAATATCCACATGATCTTTGCATCAGATAATCTCTATGATCATCTGACTGATCTAAATATACATGCAGTTTTCTTCCGAATATTAATAGCGTAAATATGCTTTTAAACAAATCATTTATATATGTTCCCTTTTCTGAAATAATAATTTTGTCATAAAACAAAGCACACATAGATGTGTTTATCAACAGGTTTGTTGTCTTTTTCCGCAGCATTTCGGCAAGCATATCATTTTCACTTTCCCGAATGGAAATAATTTCTCCATTTTTGACTTCAAAAACTGTTTCCATAAAATCATTTTTAGAAAGTGCTTTCTTTGAAGTTAAACATTCATAGGCTATTGTATATTTCCCGGTTTTATCCTTCAACAGCTTTATTTCATATCGAAAAATCATAAACAGTTCTTTAAAATTCACCAGATACTCAGCACCCATAAACAGTTCTTCTGTTTTCTTATTGATTATTTCCTCTAAATTCCCCTGTACAATGGGATTATTCAAATACTCTGGATTAATCAGAAGATTCCTTAAAATATCTACGGAGGTAACAATCGCAGATTTCCCCGAACCATTTATACCGTAAATTCCTTTGACATTGTAATCCTGTGTATCAGGATTTTTAGAAATTGTTTTTTTATAAAAAGATAAAGAAATCAACTGATCCAATGTTTTTATTCCCTTAACAGAATAATTAAGTAAATATATATCCTTCATTTTTCTGTACCTCCTGTGTGACTATAATATATCATATAAAAAAAGAAAAATAAATACATTATGTATTTATTTTTCTTTATCTTTTGTGACTCTATTTTATTAAACTATACCTGATATTATACCACTGTTTTAGCCGCTTAATTCCTTCCCTCCAACGTCACAATCACCAATCCTCTACACCTTCGGGCGATATCTGAGATCGGACACCGTATACACAGTAATAAATGCCTCAGGATCTTTATGGTTCATATAATCCATAAGCTTCTGGTACTCACCTTTATCAACAATTGTGATAATTTCATTGCGTTTTTTCATATTGTATGCGCCTACAGCCTCATAAATCGTTGCCCCACTGTGCAGATTATGAAGAATAAAATCTCTGAGTTCTTTTTCATGTTTGGTGATAATACAGACTCTCCGTTTGATATTATGTCCAAAAATAAAGTGGTCCAGAAGAAGCCCGTTAAAATAGGTTCCAAGAACACTGAGCACAACAGACTTTTTATCATACACAAGCACTGCGGAAAGAGCTATACACATTCCTGAAAGCGATATTGCCTTTCCAAGCTCCATGTGCAGATATTTATTCATAATCTTTGCCACAATGTCCAGCCCCCCGGAGGACGCGTTCCGGTTAAAAAGAATACTGGATCCTGCACTTACAACCAGAATGTAACAGACTACATCTAGCTCCTGACTTCCTGTTATAGACTGATAAGACGGAAATGCTTTTTCATATATTCCCAGAAAGACAGGAAGCATAATGCTTGTATATATGGTTTTTACTCCAAATTCTTTTCCACAGGTCAGAAATCCGATAATCAGAAGCAGTACATTCATAATCATTGTGATTGCGGAAAGAGGCAGCGGTACAAAATTAGACAGTATAATTCCCAGGCCGGAAATACTGCTTATTGATGTTTTGCTTGGTACCAGAAAAAAGTAAACTGCTGCTGATATCACTGCCATAGCTCCTGTCAGAATTACAATTTCTTTCAAAAGCTCCGTATAATTTATTTTCTGTTTCATGATAAAATCTCACTTTCTGTCAGGTTTTGTCTCTTATTGATTGGCTGAAATAATACTGTGCGATTATCTGATCATCCCAAAACCATTTTGTTTTTTACGAATAAATAATATTTATAAACGCTTCATCATCCAGTATGCATCCGCATATGTGCCGTTTGAATATTTCATATTATTTGGAAAAGTTCCATATTTTCGGAATCCAAGTTTCTCATAAAGAAAAATTGCTGGTTCATTATCACTGATTACTTCAAGTTCTGCCTGCTCATAGCCAATTTCCTTTGCCACATCAAGAGCAGTCTCCAACAATATTGTGCCAATTCCTGAATCACAGTACTTCTGATACAGAGCAACTGCAATTTCACATCTATGTGTATACCGGCGATAGGACCCCATACTCATAACCGAACAGTTTCCCACATGCACTCCATCAATTTCAGCAATCAGCAGCACTTCTCTGGGATCTTCTGCCCTACTCTGAATAAAACGTTTTTCCTGTTCCAGGGTAAGTGTTACTTCATTTGGCTCACGGATAAGAAAGGGCGTTTCTTCTGTGACAACCTTCATATACCGAAGTAAAGCCTCCCCGTCCTCTGCATCTGCACTGCGCAACATAACTGTTCTGTTTAGTTTGTCTTTTTTCTGTACTGATCCAAATATCATATTTTTCTTCTCTTTCCTGTCTGCTGCTTTTACTTAACTATTTTTCCGCAACGATTACATAGCGATGGATTGTTCCCTGAATTTTTCCGCTCTTTTCCAAAATTCTCTGCATTTCAACTAATTTTTCAAAACAGTGTTCTACTGAAAAAGCCGGAAACTCCCACTGAATAATATGCGCAAACCATACAAATGCCCCAACATCATAAAACACAATTGGTCTATATGCTTCTTTTGCAAATATAATACGGAATCCAGCCTCCTCAAATATTTTTTTCTGCTCTTTCAAATTCATATGCGGAAATGGCGGTTGACTTCCAGGAAGAACCATTTCTACTAAATCTCTATCATTATCTCCTCCTACCTGTTCTGTAATAAACATTCCTTTATTTTTTAAAAGACGATATATTTCTTGCACATTAAAATCCCCATGTCGGTTAATAATCATGTCAAAGCTCTGATTCTTAAAAGGAATATTGGCAGGATCACTGCACTCCTTAAACTGAATTCCCAAAGGAAGAAGTCTTTCCTTGCATATCGGCACATTTGGTTTATACCCCTCTGTAGCTGACGTATTATTACAGGGATGTCCCAATGACAGTAAAAATTCGCCTCCCCCTGTATCATAATCTAAAAGCTTAAAATAATCCTTCAGATATGATTTTATAATTTTTTTATAATCCCATGGCAAATCATTCTCTTCATCATACCGTCCGTGAATATGAGAAAAATCCCATCCATGAATATGAGCAGCTTCCTCTTCCTTTTCCCATATTTCTCTCAATTTTAGTTCATTCACCTAATTTTTTCCTCTCTGTATATCGCTATCTTTCACCCAAAACTGCTTCAGATATTCTTCCACTGATCTGGTCATTTCTTTTGAAAAATCAGAATTATATTTACGTTCACAAAAAGCAGCAGTCCAGTCCTCAAAGCTTTTCTGTCCGCAGCGGTTTTCAAACATATTTCGAAGTTCTTTCCCCTCCATGCTGCGGTATGTATTTTCGTGTACAATATGCCTCTGGTCAAACCGTACCGGTTTCGGTCTGTGTTTCTGCTGTTCTACAGGCCATCCAAACACCAGCATCGCCGCCGGAAAAACATATTCCGGAAGCTTCAGTAGTCTGCGCTGTTCTTCGCAATTTTCCATAATATCTCCAATATAGCAGGAACCAATACCAAAGCTTTCGGCCGCTACTACTGCATTTTGCGCTGCAATGGCCGCATCTGTTACTGCCAGCATAAGATCCCCGACTCCAGGTTTTCGAGGTGTACACCCCGCTTCCAGATAAGTGTCATACCATTTCTTACAATCTGCGCAAAATACCAGAACCATCGGAGCTTTTGCAATAAACGGCTGATGATCACAGGTTTCTGACAACGCTGACTTCAGATTTTTGTCTGTTATATCCAGAATCGTATAAAGCTGCTGACAGCCTGCACTGGGAGCCTGTGCGGCGGCCTCCAGAATTGTTCTCTTCATCTCCTCAGGAATCGTTTTTTCTTCATAGACCCGCATCGATTTTCGTTTGTACAAGCTTTCAATAATTTCGTTCATTTCCTTCCCTTTCAAGAATAAACCTTTTTTCTTTCTCTGAGCATCTGGCAGCAATAAAAAAGAACATTATTTATTCTTATGTTTTCACATTTTTCTTTTTCCAGAATATCACAGAACAGGCTTACTTACAATGAAAAAAGGATTCCCGATTTCCAGGAATCCTCTTTGCTCTTCCTGTTCACTGCGTTTCCAAGCATCGGCTGTGAACAGTCATCCTCTGTATTCTTATTTTTCTTGTTTTTTTCTGCGAGTCATCAGTCCGCCAATGCGCCCTGTTTCCTTTGCCGAAAGGCTTTTCCAGCCATTTTCCAGAACCTGATCCAAAAGTCCCAGCTCTCCGGCAATCTCGTATTTCAACTTTTCCTCTTCAGAAAGTTCTCCCTTCAGATAGCTTTTCACTTCTTTATCTTTATTCAATGTCCTCACACTCCTTATCTGTATTCATCAGGAGTATTGACATTTTCAGGAAAATTTATACGGAAACGTTCTCAAATATCCCTTTCGGCGTCATAGACATATTGGTAAGCTTTTTCAAATAAATCACAGTATCCTGCATTATAATAAGCACCTTCCGGAAAGGGATTTTTCCATATTATTCAGCCTTTCGGAATAATGATCGCAGCTATGATATACGCCCATATGCCTGCGCCGCCAAAACAGGTGAGAATCACCCATGCCAGACGTACCAATGTAGGATCAATATCAAAATATTCCGCAATGCCGCCGCAGACTCCGCAGAGCATACAGTTTACTGAAGATTTATAAAGACGTTTATTACTCATGTTTCTACTTCCTTTCTGTCAGGCTCCGATGTATCAGAGCCTCTGAAAATCAACTGTCACTTCATAGCATCTGTTCCGGGGATCAGTCAGTAAAGCCTACTTCCATGGTTCCCATACCGCACTCTAACTGCATTTTACGGGCAGCTCCATCATTGTCTACTATTTTGCTTGCTCCCAGACCGCTAAATTCCTCGTCCTCAAGACTGAGTGTTCCTGCGCCACAGGAAAGACGGTAATTATAATCATCTTTTTTACCTGCTGCTTCAAGTTCCATGGTTCCAATTCCACATTCTGCCTCAATATATTCCGCATCAAGATCTGTAAGAGACAGTGTTCCTACTCCAACCTCAATATCAGCCTCTCTGGCTGAAACCGCACCATAGTTTTCCAGGGTTCCCGCTCCTACGGATGCGCTGAATTCTCCTGCGTTCAGATCACTGTCCAAAGTTGCTGTTCCTTCCCCCACATCAATATTTACCTCTGTAAATTTCATTCCGACAGGATAACAAACCACTACCTGTCTTTCTTCAGGCTTTGTTTTTCCTTCACTTTCAATTTTAAGTTCCGTACCTTCTGTGCTGACTGTTACTTCCTCTGTACAGTCTCCTGAAATACGGACTTTTACATTTTTACCGTCATATTCCTCCAGGATCAGCTCATCATAATCAAGCTCGATATCCATAGAAGAAATATTTTCCAGCTCATATATTCCTTCTTTTGCTGACGGATCTATATCTTCACTTTCCCAATCGTCATCATCCCATATATCGTCGTCCCAGTCGTCATCATTCAGGTTTTCTGCCACTCTTACCATGCGGTTCACAACCTTCTGAACAGAACTTCCCTCATATCTCATATCGTCCATGGTTGCTCCCATGGCAACTCCGCCTACCGTAAGCCCTAATCCTACAACTCCAATAACTGCTGCCATGCCTAAAACAATTTTTGAAAATTTTCTCATGCCTGATTACCTCCTTTTTCTCTGTGGATCAATCTGCTGCAAAAGTCTGTGAATTTGTTCAACAGTCTAGGTAAAAGTTTACTGATCACCCAGATAATAAATACCAGTCCCACAAGACCTATGGCTGTAGCAATGCTTCCCAGTCCGACCGTAAAAAGTCCAACCGGTGTTGCAGTGAAACAAAGTCCGATTCCGGCAATCACTGTAACAATTCCACCGATCAGCAGCCCAATTACTCCAGCGCCGATTCCAAATGCCAGGATAAACGGAAGCAGGATGATTGTTACAACAAATCCAACCACACCACCTATAGCACCTGACAAAAACGGTGAAAGGAACACCAGAAGGATCAGTACCAGAATCATCATTCCACTGCCCCGCTTCTCCTTTGGCTGATATCCTCTGTCTTTTCTGTTGGAAGTTCTTTCTTCCGGAACCTGTCCCGGCTCCTCTGTTCTTTCATCATAATAGCCTTTTTCCGTGTAAGTTCCGGCTGTATCACTGTTTTCTCTCAAATCAGCCTTAATGATGGCAGCTACTTTCCCAGGGCTTCCAAGCTTCTGGATTACAGAAGCCTCTTCTGCTTCTCCTGCTTCATCAAAATAACTTTCGTAATAATCAAGAGCCTCTTTTCTCTCATCCTCTGAAATATCAGAGAGGAGCTTTTCCAGCTGGTCCATAAATTCTTTTCTGTTCATAATTCAATTCCCCCCTCAAACAGCCTGGAAATTTTTGAAGAATAGTTTTTCCATTCCACCTTATATAAATTCAACTGTGCAGATCCTTTTTCTGTCAATTTATAGTATCTGCGGTTACGACCTTCATATGCCATATCGTAGGTCTCCAGACATTCATCCTTCTGCAGCCTTCTCAGCACAGGATAAAGTGTGGATTCCGAAACATCCAGAACACTGCGCACATCCTGGGTGATCTTATACCCATAAGTTCCGTCCTTTTCTTGCGATACGATTGCCAGAACAATGGCATCCAGAAGGGCTGCACCTGTATTAAATACCATGGGCTCACTCCTTTTTGTTTCTGTATAATATTATACTAAACATTAATATTGTTTTGTTAACAATACTATATATCATATAATATAGTTTTGTCAATAGTATATTAAAAAATTAACAGACTTTCAATATTCCGGCACACAAAAAGCTCCCTGTGCAGTCGCACCAGGAGCTTTTGTCTAATCTTTAATTAATTTTATCTATAGTAAACAGAATTCCATTTCAATTCATTTTTGAAGTTGCGAATGGTTGTATCGTTATCAATATACACTGCCTCAATACCCATTGCGCTGGCCCAGTCTCCCATCTGTTCTGCAGTAAGATCATAGGAAAATGCAGTATGATGAGCTCCACCTGCCAGGATCCATGCTTCAGCACCTGTAGTAAGATTCGGTCTCGGCGTCCAGAATGCAGATGCTACCGGAAGTTCGGGCATAGATTTTTCTGTATGTTTACAATCCACTTCATTAATAATAAGACGGAATCGATTTCCAAGATCCACAAGAGAAGTGGCAATGGCAGGACCTTCTTTTGCCTCAAATACCAGACGTGCAGGATCTTCACGATTTCCCATGGAAAGAGGTTTCACACGGATGCTGACAGGTCCCTCTGCAATAGTGGGGCAGACCTCAAGCATATGTGACTGTAAAATTCCCTCTTTTCCGGGAACAAGGTTATATGTATAATCTTCCATAAAGGAAGTTCCTTTGGCATCAGGAACATTTTGAGTCATAATCTTCATAAGACGAACCATAGCAGCGGTTTTCCAATCTCCTTCTGCGCCAAATCCATAGCCTTTTTCCATCAATCGCTGAATTGCAAGTCCGGGAAGTTGCTGCAGACATCCCAGGTCTCCAAAATGCGTGACGATAGCCTGATAATTTTTTTCTTCCAGAAATCGTTCAAATCCAATCTCGATCTGAGCCTGTACCGCAACATGTTTCCTGAATTCTTTTTCGTCTCTTCCCTCTGTGACTACCCGGTATTTATCATAATATTCTTCTACCAGAACATCTGTATCCGATTTTGAAACAGCCTGTACCGCTTCTGCAATTTCATTTACAGGATAAGCGTCAATCTCCCATCCGAATTTAATCTGGGCTTCAACCTTATCGCCTTCTGTTACCGCAACATTTCTCATATTATCTGCAATTCTCATAACTCGTATATGGCTGCTTTCCATGATTCCCACAGCAGTCCGCATCCATGATGCAATACGTTCCTGTACCCTAATGTTGCTCCAGTGTCCAACTATAATCTTCCGTTCAATTCCCATTCTGGTAACAATATGACCGTATTCACGGTCACCATGAGCCGACTGATTTTCATTCATAAAATCCATATCAATGGTTTCATACGGAATTTCTTCGTTGAACTGTGTGTGCAGATGAAGCAACGGCTTTCTATATTCCTGAAGTCCCAGAATCCAGGATTTTGCCGGAGAAAAAGTATGCATCCAGGTAATTACACCTGCACATTCCTCATCTGCATTTGCTTCATTAAAAGTCCTGCGAATCACTTCGTTTGTAATCATGGTAGGTTTCCACACCACTTCATAAGGAAGAATACCAGAGTCATTTAATTTTGCTACAATCACTTTGGAATGTTCTGCCACCTTTTTCAGACATTCATCTCCGTAAAGGTCCTGTGAGCCTGTGGCAAACCAAAATTTATATTTTTTCTGTGCTTTCATTTTCATATCCTCCTGTATTATTTTTCTTCTGTTCCGTATATTGACATACGGACATGCGATCTTTCAGAGAAACGGGAAACTCATATGTCACATCGCAACCCGGTTCTCGGATCATCCGAAGGATTGCTTCCGCAGCATAATTTCCCAAATCTTCAATGTGATGTCCTACACTTGTCAGGGGAACCGGATTCAATTTCGCCAGTTCGGAATTATCAATACCTATTATGGATATATCTTCCGGAATTCTTTTTCCTGTTTTTAAGAAACGTCTGGTTAATTCATAAGCCACTTCATCATTATAGCAGACACACGCAGTACATCCTGAAAGACGATATTGAATTTTTTCCATAATCCGGGAAAAATCTTTCATTTCCAGTGTATCAACCCACGTCACTCTGCTTTCGTTCACTTCAATACCCGCATGTCCCAAAGCTTTAAGATAGCCAAGATAACGTCTTCGCCCCTGACCGTCATCTGCTTTAAAAATACCTCCGATTCTGGTATGTCCTTTTTCAATCAGATATTCCGTGGCTGTTCTGCCTGCCTGGACATCATTCATACTGATATGCGGGATATCTAAATTTTCATAAAAGCTATTAAAAAACAGAATTGGAATTCCCCGTGATAAAAGTCTGCGATAAAATTTCAGATTTGGATTCGGAAGGCCACTCATAACCGGTTCTGCAATCAGAGGATCCCGACTGCCTTCATCCAACATACGTTCCAAAAGTCTCCTCTCTGTTTCAATACGGTTACCCGTAAACATGATACGTGCACTGTAACCTTCCTTTTCCAGTCGTTCTACCATCGACTGCAAGATTCTTGGAAAAATATATCCATCCACATAAGTAGTAAGAATATCCACTGTATGGGACAGCATCTTCTTTTCTTCCTGCTCTGCCTGCTCATCCCGCACAAAGGTTCCGCTTCCCTGAATACGAGTCAGTATCCCCTGCTGTTCCAGAAGTCCAAGTGCATGGCGCACCGTCTGACGACTAATGCCAAAAACACGGCTGATATCATTTTCTGACTCAATCTGATCTCCCCGGTTCAACTCTCCGGACGCTATTCTGTTTTGAATCCATTCCGTCACCTGACGGTACTTAGCAATACCCATATCTTATACCAGATTAACTCTTTTTCTTTTTTGTTGTTACATCAAGTACAACTGCTCCCAGAAGCACTGCGCCTTTCACAACCTTCTGAAGATCTGTTGACATACCACACATAGACATACCATTATTCAAAACACCCATTACCAGAGCACCAACAACAGCACCAATAATTGTACCAACTCCACCAGATGCAGCGGCACCTCCGATATAGCAGGAAGCAATGGCGTCCATTTCAATGCCATCTCCCATCTTAGGATTTGCACCGCCCTGACGTGCAGACAATACGATTCCTGCAAGGGCTGCAAGAACACCCATATTTACATATACCCAGAAAAATACATGTCTTGTATTAATACCTGAAAGTCTTGCCGCCTTAGCATTTCCTCCCATTGCATAAATCTGACGACCTGCTACAGTTCTACTGGTAATAAAATGATAGACAGCAACTACAATACCAAGAACAATCAACTGAATCGGAATACCGTTATACTGTCCCAGTTTTATAAAGAAAAACCACACAATCAGAAGAATCACAGCATCTTTTAATGCCATCTGCCACGGAATAATATTAGCAAATCCATATTTGTTATTTGTTTTAATTGTTTTCAGTTCTGCCAAGATCAGACATACCGTGACAACAGCAGCAACGCCTACACATACCAAATCCAGTGTTCCTCCTGCAAATTCAACCTTAACTGTAGGAAGAAATCCTGTTCCGATAAATGCATAATCCTGAGGCAGAGGACCTACTGTAAGAGATTTTAAAAGCGTATATGTAAGTCCGCGTCCCATAAGCATGGTAGCCAGTGTTACTACAAATGGTGGGATGTCCAAATATGCAATAAAAAATCCTGAGAAAACACCAACTCCAAGTCCAATGGCAATAGCTACAAGCCATGCAAGGGCTACCGGCCACTGCTGCTCTACAACAAGCTTTGCCGCACATGCAGCACCAAGAGCTACTACAGAACCGACTCCCAGGTCAATATATCCAGTCAGTACGCACAGCAGCATACCGGTTGCAAGGATAATAATGTAACCATTCTGCATAATCAGGTTGTTAATATTGGTTGGTGTCGCATTTGCTCCGCCTGTAAGTACATAAAAAATAGCAAAAATTACAACAAGTGCTACAACCATTCCAAGGGATTTCAAATCCAGATTCACATATTTTTTCTTAGTATCTGTTCCCATTATTCTTCTCCTTTCGCATTACCGTCCATAATGCACTTCATAATACTTTCCTGGCTAAGTTCAGCATGACTGAGTTCTCCCGCTATACGACCTTCATTAATAATGTACGCACGGTCACAGGTTCCTATTATTTCCTGCATTTCAGATGAAATTACAATCACCGCCTTACCGGCGCGGGCCATATCATTAATAGCGCAGTAAATTTCATATTTTGCACCAACATCAATACCTCGGGTCGGCTCATCCAATATCAGAACATCTGGCTGCGTCATCATCCATTTTGCCAAAACAACTTTCTGCTGATTTCCTCCTGACAAAGATCCAACCGTCTGATGAATAGATGTTGCTTTGACGTTGATTTTTTTCTTATATTCCTCTGCTTCCAGATTTTCCTTCTGTTCATTGACAATGGCTCCATTAGAATAGTAATTGCGTAATGCAGCCATTGTCATGTTTGTTTTGATATCATCAATCAATACCAACCCGTAAGTTTTTCTATCCTCCGAAGTATAGGCAATCTTATTATTAATCGCATCTTTCACTGTTCTTGTGCTGACCTTTTTTCCGTGCATATAAACTTCTCCGGAAATTTTCTGACCATAGGAATGGCCGAATAAGCTCATAGCAAATTCTGTACGCCCTGCTCCCATCAGTCCTGCAAGTCCCACTACCTCACCTGCCCGTACTTTAATATTGATATTTTTAAGAATCTGCATCTCCGGAATCTCTGGATGATATGCATTCCAGTTTTTCACCTCCAGAACCACGTCACCAATAGAGCAATTATCACGAACCGGATAACGGTTATTCATCTCACGTCCTACCATTCCTTTAATGATTCTGTCCTCTGTCCACTCATCCACTCCTTTTTTCAGAGTTTCAATCGTTTTTCCATCTCGAATGATCGTAATAGAATCTGCAACATAACTGATTTCATTCAGCTTATGAGAAATAATAATGCAGGTAACACCTTTTTTCTTCAACTCCAGCATAATTTCCAGAAGCTGTGCAGATTCCTCATCATTAAGGGCCGCTGTAGGCTCGTCCAGTATCAAAAGATCGACATTTTTTGCCATTGCCTTGGCAATCTCAATTAGCTGCTGTTTTCCTACTCCCAGTGTATTTACAGGGGCATTCAGGTTTTCATTTTCAAGACCAACATGAGCCAGTGCCTCCTTTGCTTCTCCTCTGGTCTTTGTCCAATCAATAACCCCTTTCATAGAAACACGTTCATTTCCCATAAAAACATTTTCCGCTATAGATAAATATGGGCTTAGTGCAAGCTCTTGATGAATAATAACAATTCCCTTGTTCTCACTGTCCTTAATCTTGTGGAACTTACAGGTCTCTCCTTTATAAATAATGTCTCCCTCGTATGAACCATAAGGATATACGCCGGAAAGAACATTCATCAGGGTTGATTTGCCGGCTCCGTTTTCACCACATAACGCATGAATTTCTCCCTTCTTGACTTGAAGGTTTACATCGTCCAGCGCTTTTACACCAGAAAATGCTTTTGTTATGTGCTTCATTTCCAAAATAACTTCTGACATGTCTTTCCATCTCTCCTTTACTGCTTTTTATGAAAAGAGACGGCGGATTCTTCCGCCGCCTCTTTTAGTTTCACATTCAGCTTAACTCATTATTTTAACTGATCTTCTGTATAGTATCCGCCATCGATCAGAACTTCTTTATAGTTGGACTGATCTACTGCAACCGGTGTACACATATATGTCGGAACTACCATTTTTCCATTATCATACTGCTCAGTATCATTGATTTCCGGCTCTTCACCTTTCAGCACTGCATCTACCATGGTAACTGCTTTTTCAGCAAGGAGACGGGTATCTTTGTAAATAGACATGGTCTGTGTTCCGTCAATAATATTTTTGGTAGCCATAACTTCCGCGTCCTGTCCTGTAATCAGAGGCCAGTTTTCTTCTGTATATCCGGCTCCAAGAAGAGCAGCTTTGATTCCATATGCAAATCCGTCAAATGCAGAACATGCAATATCAAGGTCTTCATCTGCATAGTTTGCTGTTAAAATGTTCTCACAGTTTGCCTGTGCTGTTTCCTGAGACCATCTGAGGATACATGTATCTTCAAAAGATGTTCTTCCTGATTTACATACAAGCGTTCCATCATCCAAATACTCCTGAAGAACTTCCATAATACCGTTGTACAGGAAGAGTGCATTGTTGTCATCCGGTGATCCCATAAAAAATTCAATTGTGTAGGAATCTCCTGCTTCACGGGCTGCATCCAGCTTCTTAGTATCTTTAATATAATTACCAATAACAGTACCAACGCCTTTATTGTCAAAGGTTGCATAATAAGACACCGCATCTGTATCCATAAGAAGACGGTCATAGGCAATAATAGGAATACCTGCTTCTTTTGCCTGTGCCTCAGCATTTACAAGCACTCCGGAGTCAATTGCTGCAATAACAAGACAGTCAACGCCCTTACCTACATAGTTCTCAAGCTGAGATACCTGCATTGCTGTATCATCTTCTGCATACTGAAGTTCTACCTTGTACCCTTTTTCTTCGAGCTGTTTTTTCATATTAGCGCCATCGTTGATCCATCTTTCAGATGACTGAGTTGGCATTAAAATACCAACTGTTTTCTGCTCTTCTGCTGACACTGTGGTAGCGGAAGCCGCTCCCATGGAACATACCATTGCTGCTGCAAGTGCTGTACTGACTAACTTTCTGTTCATTTCATTTCCTCCCTGTTCATTCTTGTACAAGTCATCCGTTACTTGTACAGTTTTTGTGTTACATTTCGTACAAACGCATTGTTTTTTTGTGTGTTTTGTACGTTTATATGTTACTTATTACGTTTAACTGTGAGCACATTGTATACCACACCCGGTATATTTGTCAAGTATTTTATATATGCATCTGCATTTTATGTGCATTTTGCACATAAATCTGTATGTACATTTAGTGCTTTTGCCAGTCACTTATATGTACATATTCAAATCTATCCCAAAACTAAAAGCTATCATAAAGATGCCAAATACCGTCTCTAAAAATAATTTAGAATATATTGTAACCAGATTACAGGAAACAAAATGTACAATCATCAAAAACTATATGACTGCGCTCTGATAGCTAAACTCTCGCTCATTACCATGATAACTGTAATCCTCACTTGATTTTTAAAATACTAAAATTATTATCAGGAATACAGGTGTCAAATTCCACCATGTATGATATGATTAAATAACTGTTCGCAATAACATGATTAAACTACAAAATGACAGGATCCACACCAGGAGGTTATCTATGGGAGATTTATCCAAAATTGAAGTTCTTCCTCAGGCCTTTCTTTCCCGGATGAAGGAAATGCTTGGAGACGAATATGAAGAATTTTTAGAAAGCTATAAAAAGCCCCGTACCTACGGGCTTCGTGTCAATACATCAAAAATCACCTGTGAAGAATTTGAGAAGCTTGTTCCGTTTCCCGTAACACGGATTCCATGGACAGAAAACGGATATTTTTATTCTGAGGACATCCGGCCTTCCAGATGCCCTTTATATCAGGCAGGACTTTATTATCTTCAGGAACCCAGCGCCATGACTCCGGCAGCCTGTCTTCCGGTAAATCCCGGAGAGTCTGTTCTTGATCTCTGTGCGGCTCCCGGCGGCAAGGCAACTGCTCTCGGCGCTGCTCTGAACGGGCAGGGACTTCTGATCGCCAATGATATCAGTTCTTCAAGAGCCAGAGCGCTGCTTCGCAATCTGGAGCTTTTTGGCATTTCCAACAGCTTTGTTACAAACGAAACGCCAGCCCGGCTTACAGAGCAGTTCCCGGGATTTTTTCACAAAATTCTTCTGGATGCGCCCTGCTCCGGAGAAGGAATGTTCCGAAAAGATGAAGCTCTGGCAAAAGACTGGACCCCTGAGAAATCTCACCAACTGGCCGGAATACAAAGGGAACTGATTCTTCAGTCTGCAGATATGCTCCGTCCCGGCGGACTTCTTCTTTATTCTACCTGTACCTTTGCCCCGGAAGAGGATGAGGGAACCATTTCTTATCTTCTGGAGCAAAGAGAGGATATGGAGCTTCTGGAACTTCCTGCATATGAGGGATTTTCTCCGGGAGTACCGGAATGGGGAAATGGAAATGAAGATCTCAGAAAATGTGTACGCATTTTCCCACATAAAATGAACGGTGAGGGACATTTCCTGGCTCTTATAAAAAAACAGGGACAGCCGGATATGGTTCAGCAGACTTCTTCTGCCCGCCAGGATGCCAATACCAGAAAGTGGCTGGAACTTTTTCTTGAGGAAATCGGTTTACAGACTCTGGGCGGAAAGGCATTTGACTGGAATCGGGTAGAAACCAGAGGCGACAAAGTTTATTATCTTCCTCCGGTCAACACCAGTTTCCGCAGACTTACCTTTCTCCGCAACGGTCTGTATCTGGGCGATCTGAAAAAGAACCGCTTTGAGCCGTCCCAGCCTTTCGCTCTGGCTCTTTATAAAAATGATGTAAAAGCCGTGATTTCTCTCTCTCTGGATGATTCCCGTCTGACCCGGTATTTAAAGGGGGAAACTCTTCTCATTGAAGAGGGAGAAGCCCATGGCAAAAAAGGCTGGCATCTTCTCTGCGCAGAAGGCTACCCTCTTGGCTTCGGCAAGCTGGTAAACGGTACTCTTAAAAATAAATATCCCGCAGGCTGGAGAGTCTGATTAAAAAAATCCCCGGACAGTACATATTGTCTGAGGATTTTTCCGTAATGTTCATAACTGATTGCCTGATTTTATTCTGTTGTTAGGAAATGGAAGGCAGATCTTTTACCGGAATTTCCTTTTGAAGGGCAAAGGAATAAATAATCTTTTCTTTTACTTTTTTCTTCAAAAGTCTTTCCAGAGCCTGAGCATAATCGTCAAGCTGCATACGGTAACGTTCTTCCAGTTTCTGCTCTTCACCTGGAAGAATCCGGTCTGTCTTGTAATCCACCAGGACCAGTTCGCCATCTTCTTCAAAATATGCATCAATGATACCCTGTACAAGAATTTTTTCTCCTCCTGTCCAGGAGTCATTAAGCTCTGAGGCCTGCACAGATATCACAAAGGGCTGCTCACGGAAAAGTTTTTGTTCCTGAGCCGCTTTTTTCATTCTCTGTCCCAGATCTGAGCGCACAAAGCTCAGAATATCTTTTATATAAATGCAGCCTGCTTCTTCCGGACTCATTTTTCCCATTTCTTCCAAATGACTGATCTGTTTTTTAATTCCTTCAAAGGAATTGTCTCCTGTATAATCCAGACATTCCATAACCTGGTGATAGGCAGTTCCCTTTGCCGCTCCCCGGACAGTCTGCTCTTCTGCTGCAAACCGTGGAACCAATGGTACAAATTCTTTCTGAAAAAATACAGTTTCTTCCTGCTCTTCATCCTGCCAGCTTCTTTTTTTCAGTTCAGATACACTTACCTTTACAGGCATTTCTGCCAGATAATCACATGGATACTGAAACTCGAACCGTTCTTCCAGTTCCTGCCGTATTTCCTGATCATATATTTTTTCACAGTCCCAGTTTTTCATCACCTGCTCACGGATCTGAAAATCTGTCATATCTACAATCTGCTCCTGAATAAGATCTGCTGCCGTAACTTTTCTTATTTTAAATTCTGCATTCTCATCTCGGCACTCCTGTTGGCTTCCGGCAGGAATGCCATAATCCAGATAAAGTTTTCTCATTGCGCTGTGACCTGCAAGAGCCGGAAGTATAACATCCCAGAAATCTCTTGCCCCGGAACGGATTCCCCCGGGCAGCAATGTTTCCTCTCTGTTTTTCCCATAGGAAATCCGCGCCAGAGTTTCCTCCAGTTTCTCTACAGTTCCTGTAATATAAAGCTTTTCTTTGGCACGGGTAAGGGCAACATAGAGAACCCTTAACTCTTCACCCAGACTTTCTCTTTTCAGCTCTCTGCGGATAATCTGTTTGTGAAGCGTAGGTGCGATCAGTCTTTTTTCCGGAAGAATTGCATCAGCTCCAAGCCCCAGATCCGGATGGATCAGAAGCCGGGCATTGATATCCTGGAAATTAAACTGTTTTCCCATTCCTGCTGCAAACACAACAGGAAATTCCAGCCCTTTGCTTTTATGGATTGTCATAATCTGGACAGCTCCGCTGCCGGCGTCCGTCACATTTACTTCGCCAAAATCCACCTCATATTTCTGAAGGCTCTCAATATATCTGACAAAATTAAACAGTCCCCGGTAGCTGGTTTTTTCATAATCCATTGCTTTTTCCACCAGCATCCGAAGGTTGGCGCCTCTCTGTTCCCCTCCGGGAAGCGCTCTTACATAGGTTTCATAGCCTGTTACTTTCAGAATATGCAGGATCAGCTGATGAACCGGTGTATAAGCTGCCATATCACGAATTTTCTGAAGCTGACTGTAAAACTTTTTCAGTTTGTCCCTGAGAATCTGTTTTTCCTGTTCCTCCCGGTTCTCTGACTCCGCTTCTTCACTGGGTTCTTTTTCTATAAAAGCACAAAGACTTTCATACAAAAGGCCTTCCTGATTTTCCAGACGGAGCAGCGACAGTTCCTGGGCAGTACAACCCACCAGTGGAGAATACAATACTCCGGTCAGGGGAATGTCCTGCAGCGGATTGTCACAAACTCTCAGATAGTTCAAAAGGGTCACTACTTCCTGAGCAGAAAAATATCCGGTTCTGGACGCTGTATACGCCGGAATTCCGTTTGATTCCAATACCTCCCGGAAGGTATCCGCCCATCCGTAGGCTGAACGGAGCAGTATCACAATATCTCCATATTCCAAAGGTCTGTATGTTCCGGTTTCTTTGTCGAGAACCTGCTCTCTGCCTGTAATTCTCTTTATTTCCGCTGCAATGGCAAGCGCTTCTAACTCCTGAGGTGTCTGACCGGAATCTTCGTCCTGAAGTTCTTCACTGTCCTTTTCCACCAGAAGCACTTCTGTTTTCAGAAATTCTCCACCCGCAGGAAAATCCGCTCCGGGATAAAGGGCGTTGTTGTCATCATAGGTAATGCCTCCCAGATCTTCTCCCATGATCCTGCGAAAAATATAATTCACACTTTCCAGAACCTGCGCACGGCTTCGAAAATTTTTGTGAAGCTCAATTTTCTGTTCCCTGCTGTCCTCTGTGGAGTAGGTCTTATATTTTTCCATAAAAAGCTCAGGCCTTGCCAGTCGGAAACGATAAATACTCTGCTTCACATCTCCTACCATAAAGATATTTTTTCTGTTCTGAGCCCATCCGGAAACCATGGTGGTAATCATCTCCTGAACAAGGTTACTGTCCTGATACTCATCAACCATGACCTCTTCATATTTTTCAGAAAGCTCTCTGGCTGCCTGGCTTGGTTTTCCGTCCTCATCCATGAGAATGTTTAGGGCAAAATGCTCCATATCCGTAAAATCCAGAATGTTTTTTTCCCGTTTTTTCTGAGAAAATTTTTCCTGAAATGTACAGGTAAGCTTTACAAGACTGTCCACCGGGCTTCTGCAGCAGCGGAGAAGTTCCAGAAGCTCCTCCTCTTTCCAGCAAAAATATCTGGCGGAAAGCTCTTTGATAATGTTTTTTTCTTCTTCTCTGAACGTTTTTACCTGAGTTTTTTTATCCTCGTCCTGCTCAGATATTTTTTTTGCAGAAAGCCGCGCAAAAGAAGGCTTTTGCAAAAGCTCCGCTACTTTGTCATAATCCTTTTGTTCTGCTGCCTGCTTAATCTGTCCGATAAGCAGAAGGTCACTGTCCAGAGCAGCCTCATACTGCCAGGGTCCCTGCGGTGATACACAGACTGCTCTTGCCTGCTGTGCAAGCCGTTCTGCTTCTTTCAGCTGCTCTCCGGTTTCTTCCCACAAAAGAGTTATCCACCGGGCTTTCCGCAACTCCTCCTTATTGTCCACCCTGTAAACTTCTAAACACTGACGGAGCCATTTTTCCGGAAACGGATGGCTGACAGAGGCTTCATAAACCTTTTGTATCAGTTCTTTCAGCCCCTCATCTGTTTTGCCAGAGGCATAACATTCCACCAGTTCCAGAAATTCTTCATCTCTCTGTTCGTAAGCTTCTTCCAAAAGCTCTTCAAGGACCTCTTCTCTTAAAAGCTTCAGCTCACCTTCATCTGCTGTCCGATAGCCCGGATCCAGCCCGATCATGTGAAAATAATTTTTGATGATATAAGAGCAAAAGCTGTCAATGGTCGTGATCTGAGCTGTGTGTATCAAGGTCATCTGTTTCTGAAGATGCTCGTTGTCCGGTTCCTCAAAAAGCGCCTGTTCCAAAGCTGCGGAAATACGCTCTTTCATTTCCCCTGCTGCTGCTCTTGTAAAAGTCATGATCAGAAGCCGGTCAATATCCACTGGATGTTCCTTGTCCAAAATCTTACTGAGAATCCGCTGTACAAGCACTGCGGTTTTACCAGAACCTGCTGCTGCAGAAACCAGAATATTTCTGTTTCTCAGGGAAATTACCTGCTGCTGTTCTTCTGTCCATGTCACTGCCATATCAGCGTTCCTCCTCTTCCAGATGATTCCATATTTCCTGATCCGAAAACTGTTTCAGCCGTCTGTACTCATAACCGGGAATTTTCCGGTCAAATCCGCAGACGCCCTGATAAGAGCAGTAGGTGCAGGCAGTTCTTTTTCCCAGCTCATAGGGCGATACCTCCGTGTCACCGGAAAGAATCTCACCACGGATGTCGGAAATTTTTCTTTTTACATATTCATTCAGAAGCCGGAACTGCTCTCTTGTTGCAACAGACGAGCCTTTTCGGAAAGAACCGTCCTTATTATAGGTTACTGGCAGAGAAACCAGGCTTCTGTCCATTTTCTGGATCACATCAGAATTTGCAGCCACAAGTCCGTTCATTTTTAATTCTTTCAGAAGTCCCGGCTGGATGCTGTCCATATCAGCCTGGATATTTTCCTGGATCATAGGATCTTTTACATTATAATAAAAAATCCCTGCCGGCTGGATATCACAGTCCGGGTGCTTTCTCTGCTCTGCATCCAGCGCTGCATCCATGTACACCACCAGCTGAAGCTGAAGACCGTGGTACAGACCGACTAGATCAAAAGAGGTATTTCCTGACTTATAATCTATGATTTTTACATACACTTTTTTATCTTCTTTCAGAACATCAAGACGGTCGATCCTTCCCCCTCCTATGGAAACCTCAAAGCCTTCCGGCAGAAACTCTCCCTGGCGCAGCTGCTCCTGAAGCGCCCATACAGTCCTTTTCAGAATACGGGAGGTCCTCTCTATCATATATTGGTTTCTGGCGCTGCTTTTTAATATTGTGTTGCCATAATCCGCAGCCACCTGATTCAGACATTCTTCTACAATACTGTCTCTTTCCTCTTCATCAAGTTCACTCCACCTCAGTCCTTTTCGCTGAAGTTCTGCGGCAAATTTCTCCAGAGCCTGATGGATCACATTTCCCATATCCATTGCACGAAATTCATATTCCGCCCGCTCTGTAACCTCAAGTCCATACCTTAAAAAATGAGCAAACGCACAGGCTGCAAAACGTTCCAGCCTGGTGGCGCTGTTCGGTGATACATCCCCGTAGAGAGCCTTTGCAATGCTGGCGCTGATTCTGTCTGCAGGCTTTCTCATAAATGCCGCGTCTGTCAGTTTTTTTGTAAGTTCCTGATACTCCGGGCTTCTCAGATACCAGCTGTACAGCTCCTGAAACAAAGGTTCCTCATATTTATCTGTATCGCTGCCAAGAATTTCCAGAAGATAATCCATACCAGTGGAAGGTGTTTCCAGAAGCTCTATAAGACTTTCAGGCTCCTCTGCCCTCTCCGGATGCAGTTCCGGATAAAGCCGTCTGACTGTATGGATCAGATAAGCCGGACTTACTGCTTCCCCCTTCATGTTTGAGTTTGCAAAAGAAAGACAAAGATGCTCTGACGGCTTGGTAAGGTTCAGATACAAATAAAACCGCTGAATATTCATCAGTTCCTTTGGTCCGGGAGCCAGCTCCACTCCCTGATCTGCAAAAAATTCTCTGTCCAGCTCTGTGAGGATTCCCCCTGACTCTGTGTTCTTCGGGATATTTCCTTCATTTACCCCCACAAAAAATAAAGCGCGAACATCCTTCAGACGGGTTCTCTCCATATCTCCCACAAGGACCTGATCCAGTCCGGGAGGGATCAAAGCGACCTTCGCCTGACTCATTCCTGTTTCCAGGATCTGCCGGAATTCTTCCGGGGAGACTGTTTCCTCTCCCAGAATTTCTGTCATTTTGTCAAGAAGCTCTATGACAATCCCGTAAATCTGAGCATATTCCTTTTCCATTGCCCGGTCGCCCTTCCGGAAAAATACTTCTTCCTGCTCATAAAGCTTTTCCTGAATACGGCTCCTTACAATAAAGTCGTAAAGAAATTTGCAGTATTCTTTTACGGTTTTCTTTTTTCCGGAAAATCCACAGGCAAGCGCCTCTGTTTCCCGGACAAAACGCTCACGGATCTCATTCAGTTCCAGAATAGACTCCTCTTTCATTCCCCGATAGATCCGAATCCATTTTTCCTTCCATTTTTTGAAACCCCGTATTCCAAGCGCCACCACATAATTTTCCAGCCGGTCAGCCTCCTGTCGTGTGATATCTGACATTCCGCAGCGCAAATACCGGAACACACTTTCATAGGAAAATCCCTGAGCTGCCATTTCCAGGGCTGCCCTTACATACTCTACAAAAGGATTCATGAGAATAGAATGTTTTTCATCAATAAAGCATGGAATTCCACTATTGTCAAAAGCCTGTCTGGACAGATTTCCATATTCCTCCAGATTACCTGTGATCACAGCGATTTCTCCAAACCTGTATCCCTCTTTTCGCACAAGACGAAGAATCCTTCTTGCAGTTTCTTCCATTTCTTTTAGCGGAGTTCCCGCAGAAAAAATGCTGATTTCCTTTTGTTCCTGTTTATAAACCTGCCTGTGATACCGGAACAGATTTTTTTCCATAAAAGACAGGGCAGGTGAATGAGCAAACCGCGATTTTTCACCGGCTTTTATCCACACAGGTTCCTCTGTTTCTTTTGTAAGTTCACAAAGTCCCCGTATCATTTTGTGACTCATATAAAAAAGCTGATGGGACTTTTCTTTTCCCATAAAGGGTTCCTGAACATCCATAGTCACAGTCACTAAAACTTTGCTGCATACGGTCAGAAGCTCTTTTACCACCTTCATCTGCACAGGAGTAAAACCGGTAAATCCATCCAGAACAAGCACACTTCCACGAAGTTTCTCAGAAAAAACAATCTCTTTTGCCAGAACCTCCAACACTTCTTCCTGTGTCATGTAATGTTCTCTCAGATAATCCCGAAATGCCTGATAAAGAACTGTCACATCCTGAAGCTTCATCTGAAGAAGAGTTCTGTCAGAAGCGTCCTCCTTCATTCTTTCCAGCTCCTGCTCTCCTACCTCATACTGCATAAATTCAGAAATCAGAGATTTTACCTCATCCAGATAACCAGGTTTTTTCATCTGATTTTTCAGATAAACCAGATCCTTCTGATGCTTCTGAACCAGCTTCTGAAGAACCATATTTTTTCCTGTTTCTTCCAGTATCTTTCTGGTATCTCCGCCCACCTCTTCAAAAACACGGAAGGCAAGGCGTTCAAAACTAAGTACATCAATGTTCAGAATTCCTCCGTCCGGATGCATTTCTACCAGTGTTTTCTGAGTCTGCATGGTAAACTGTTCCGGAACGATCACATAAAAAAGCTGTTCCGGATGCTCTCTGGCCTCCTGGATCACGCTCTGAAAAACTGTATATGACTTTCCTGATCCGGAATTTCCAATAATAAACTGAAGCGGCATAATTTCCTCCATCTGAAAGCTTTCACTGCACATATTTCCCTTGCTGCTATACAACTGTTTAGAAAAATGTAAAAATGTTTTTTCGCATCATATCTAAATCCTTTTTTGTATTTTAGCACATATGTTCGATAATTGCAATCAAACCAGAATAACTTATTTACTGCCTTAAATGAAAAAATAGCTTAAACCAAAAAGTAACTTAAACCAAAAAGTAGCTTAAACCAAAAAGTAGCTTAAACCAAAAAGTAACTACCATATTCTTAATCTGTAGTGAAATTTACTCTTGCCCCGAAATTTGCTTCAATTACTTCAATAAAATTTATGCTGACAGTTTAAAAGACACCGCCTTTTTGCCGAAATAACATGGGTTCGCTCCTTAGTCCTTAAATACGTTAAAACATTTAATCATCCTGGTTTAAATGACGTGATTACTTTGATATAAATAAGATTACTTTGATATATAGGAAGCATTTTAAGTACAAAAAACCAGTACCCTTGCCTGGTACTGGCTTCATTTTCACCGGACATTCCCTTCCGGTTTCTGTTCGTAAATGACGTAGATAGAAGTTTCTGCAAATAAAAAATAGCTCATTTCCTATAAAAAAAGTAGCCTCACCGGCTACTTACATTGCACTTTCAAAACTACATACATGTT
>Stewie_p2__coassemble_1011_pt1 | contig 52927 bp, 53 predicted proteins | sample Stewie_p2__metabat2_high_PE_008 | metagenome-assembled genome bin Stewie_p2 | reverse complement strand
CTGTTTTGGAACTGGAACAACGGGAATACACTACAAAGCAAATAGAACTTTGCGAATTCGAATAAACAAAAATGCTTAGAAAATCCAGCGTTTATGCGGGTTTGCGGCACTTTTGAAAGACTTTTGATAACAAATTGATAACAGTTGCATAAGAGCTATTATTCTTGTAATCCGGTGGTTTTATGGTAGAGAATAATTGATAGACAGTTGTGCAACAAATAAATCCATATTAGAAAGCCCTTAGCTGTGGGTATGAAACTCATGGCTAAGGGCTTTTTGTCGTTATTTTTTGGAGATGTTTTTCTTCTTCTTTGGCGTAGGAAGCTCGTCGCACATAGAAAGAAGCAGATTGCAGAGGGTATCGGTTTTACAAGTAAGCGGTCATCATAGATACCGCCAACAATTTTATCAGCGGAAACGGTATACGAAGAAACAAAGAGAGGTTCAGAGGTACGCAGAGACACTGCACGTAACTCTTTCTGAGAGTTCAACAGTACGGAAGATCCTTGCAATCAGGGAACAAATCGGGAATATTTAAACTTGAAATAACGAAATGTAGGTTGTATGATTGAGAAAATAAGTCTATGATCATTTTTCTTTAAGGAAAGTCTTTTTCATTTCAACTGACAATTCGTTTACTTCATCGAAGCCCTGAAAAAAATTTATTTTTTGGGCCGATGGGGTGGTATAATGTAAGCAACGAATTAGAATTTGTCAGGGAGTGAAGTATATGAAGAAATTAGCATCAGTGTCGTTAAAAACAATAATCTTTTTTGTGGGTTGGGCAATATGTGCATCAGTTATACCAATACCAGATACATCGAGTGCAGCAATCTGGAGATTTTGGGCTGAATTAATACCATTTTTATCCATTGTTGTTCTAACATTTATTTTCTGGCGAATGGATAAAAGAAAAATACGATTACATCTGACTGAAAAACCTGTTTATAGTATCATATTGGGCTGTGTAACCGGAGCTGTTTGGCTAGGAGCATCTATAGGTATATTATCTTTGGCAGGAGTGATACATATAACTGGAATAAATCGTATCTCTCTGTTATGGTTGTGGATGATCTCAGCTTTTTTGAATACTGTTATGCAAGAAATGTTGGTTCGGGGTTATTTATACCAGATGATAAAAAGTAACTATAATATAGTTGCTGCGATTATTGTTTCAACTGGATTATTTACCTTTGCACATGGAGGCGCTTTTGAGGCAGGTGTTCTTCCGGTGCTTAATGTTATAATAATGAGTCTTTTTATGACAGCAGTTTTAGAGTATACGGAGTCCTTAATTGCCCCGATTATAATCCATTTTTTATGGAATGGCGTTGGCGCAATTATTTTGGGAGGAGTATCTTTGGCAGAAGATTATCCACATTTGTTTAATATGGCAATTAGTGGAAATCCTCTTTTGTCAGGTGGTAGCTGCAAAATTGAAGGTAGTGTAGTTGTATTTATTATAAACTTGATATTAATGATTGGATTTGTAATTGCCAAAAAGCGGAAAATAGAAAGTCATAACTGTTAGATTACAGAAAAGCGGAAAAGCTGTCGGGAATGGGATTTAAGTAAATATGTAGTACGAGCTATTGACAAAAAATCTGATGAGATCATAGAGAATGTATAAAAAACAGTTCAAAAACAAATTGTTCCAAAGCCGAAATATCAGAGAAGCACCACGAAGCAAGTAGAAATCTGCGAATTCAAATGATAAAAATTTAATATGTATTATTTTGAATAACAGGCAGTCTGTGTGACGGCCTGTTGTTTTGTTAATAACTGTATTTTATTAAAAAGAATATTGAAATTTGCTCTCAATATAAATAAGAAGTAATCCATTGTTTTTTTATTACTCTTTGCTATAATTGATTCATAGCGATTGTTTATTATAAAGACAATTATATAACAGAAAGCAGTATAGATATATTCCAGGTAAAACGTTAATGTATTTTGCTAAGTGCTGTTGAAGTGGGAATATATGAGGAAGTGTGTGTTGTCATTCTAGCTGTATGAATCTGACAGAATATTCAGAGGACATGGGTACTCTCATTTCCATCTGTTTTTTATAGGTTTCCATTGTCAAAATCCCCCACCGGAGGTATGCGTATGATACGAAAAATGAAGTCAACAGATCTTGATAAAGTAATGGACATATGGCTTTTTTCCAATATACAGGCTCATGATTTTATCCCGGAGGAATATTGGCGGAGTAACTGGCAGCAGGTGCGCTCCATGCTTCCGGAAGCGGAAGTATATGTGTATGAGAAGGATGATGATATCAGGGGATTTATTGGAATGATGGAAAACTATATCGCCGGTATTTTTGTGGATGAAAAATTTCGTTCCTGTGGTATTGGAGGGATGCTTCTGGAATATGTGAAAACTGTAAAAAAGAAACTGAGTCTGTCTGTATATAAAAAGAATCAGGCAGCGGTCAGATTTTACTTGAGGAATGGATTTATGATTGTTTCTGAGACGGAAGACGAGGATGTGGGAGAAACAGAAATGCTTTTGGAGTGGTGCAATAATGAATAAAAATACAAAAATAAAAGACGGTTATGCAGAATATGAACTGATCCGTTCTCAAAGAAAAAGCCTTGCCCTTCAGGTAAAGGGGGACGGTATGGTGGTTGTACGAGCGCCTCTGAGGCTGCCAAAAGATAAAATTGACAGTTTTGTAATGGAACACAGGGACTGGATAGAAAAGCAGAAGAACAGGGTTCAGGAACTGAGCTGTAAAAGGCGTGAGATCACAGAGCAGGAGCGTCTGGAGGGGATTCGGAAGGCTTTGAAGATTTTTCCGGAGAGGACAGCGTTTTTTGCTGGAAGAATGGGCGTAGATTATGGCAGAATCACAGTTCGGGAGCAGAAAACAAGATGGGGAAGCTGCAGTCAGAAGGGCAACCTGAATTTTAACTGGAAGCTGGTTCTGATGCCTCAGGAGATTTTGGATTATGTGGTGGTTCATGAGCTTGCTCACAGGAAAGAAATGAATCATTCAGCCAGATTTTGGGCTATTGTGGAACAGGTGCTGCCGGATTATCAGAACAGAAGAAATGAGCTGAAAAAGCTGGGGCAGTTTTTATAATTATACAGAGTCCAGGTGGAAATTTACTATGAACAGATAGTGACGAAATGCTCTACTTATGAAAAGTCTGTTAATATCTCCTCTGTATGGGAGAACCGACAAAGACGCAGAATTATTTAGAGTATAAAAACTTTTATGGTTATAACGATACTGGTTTCGCAGGTTGTATCAAAGCCCGGAGGCACACGAAAGGGTAATTAGAGTTATTATAATATATACACGTTGGAAGTGTGCTTACCATGTTGCCTTTACTATGAGTAGGTAAACTTGAAAAATGCATGAAACTTTTGGTGCTTTGTATTTAGGAGATTCACATACAGAGTTTAAGAATGTTTTGTGACCGTATATTATGAATGCTGTTATGCGAGATTTTGCCGTTGCTTCTTTATAGATTTTTGTATAAAAATACATAAATAATTAATGTGTGAAGAAATGAAAAAAGATAGACACAGATAATAAAAAGTTGTGTAAGAGGAAGTTGCTAATGTTGCCAGAGGGGCGAATCTGCAGAGATCAGAATCTGTAGAGGTCATGATAAAAAGTCAACAGCGATTCCGCCTAAAATGAACATGACAGAATTTGTGTTTAAAAGACAAAAGCTCATGAAGAATTTTTGTCAGTAGCCCGTAGTTTTACCATTATCTATGACCGCAGTAAAAAACTGAAAGTATATGCAGGTCTTTTGTCATGTGCCTGTAGTTTTACCATTATTTATGGTCGCAGTAAAAAAATGAAAGTATATGAAGGTTTTTTGTCAGTAGCCCGTAGTTTTTTGATTATCTATACCAAAGAGAGGAGATTAGTGTTATGCAGAAGGATGACAGATATAAAAAAATTATTCATGAAAATGAATATGTTTGCAAAATGCAAAATGAGGTTTTACCGTATCTGGAGCAGAGAGTAAGCGAAGCCTGGATTCCATGTGCTCCGGAAAACAGGGGAAGGGTTCATGTGCTAAGATATCTGGCAGATAAGGCCAGAGGCGTAGTGGTCATCAGTCATGGGTTTTCGGAGTCAGCGCAGAAATATCCTGAACTGATCTATTATTTTTTGCAGGAGCATTATCATGTGTATTTACCTGAGCATTGTGGGCACGGACTGAGTTATCGTCTTACAGAGGATCCTTCGCTTGTTCATCTGGACCGCTGGAACAGATACAGCCGGGATTTTCTGAGGGTGTCAAGACTGATACGAAAAGCGCATCCCGGATTACCGCTGTATTTATTCGCACATTCTATGGGAGGGGCGGTAGCGGCAATTGCGGCAGCAAGAGAGCCTTATATGTACAAAAAGGTGATTTTGTCTTCTCCGATGATACGTCCTCTCACGGGAAATGTTCCTTATCCCGCTGCAATCAGGATTTCTAGGGCAGCATGCAGAACAGGACGGGAAATGAAATATGTGGCAGGGCAGAAACCATATGACGGAACGGAACAGTTTGAGACAAGTTCAGGTCTTTCGCGACCGCGGTTTGAACGGTATAAAGAAATTCGCAGAAACAATATTGAATGTCAGACATTTTCGCCATCTTATGGGTGGCTGTACAATGCAGCAAAAATGAACTGGTATCTGCAGAGAAGCGCATGGAAAGACATTGCTGCGCCGGTGCTTTTGCTTCAGGCAGAAACAGACAGTCTGGTTTCCCTGAAAGCGCAGGATATTTTTGCAGAAAAAATTAATAATTGTGGTAAAACTTCCTGTACTCTCATCAGAATGGCGGGTACAAAGCATGAAATTTTTAATGGACCGGATGATATTTTGGAAAAATACTGGGGATATGTATTTGGTTTTTTGAAAGGATAAAATATTTATGTACAGATATTTTGTTTTGTACCTGATTTTTATAAATATGATAGCTTTTTTGGCATATGGAATCGACAAGAAGAGAGCAGTGCGGAATCAGTGGAGGATTTCAGAGAAGGCATTGCTGGGAATGGCTGCTTTGGGCGGCAGCATCGGGGCGCTTGCAGGAATGAAAATATTCCATCATAAAACCAGAAAGGCAAAATTTTTTGTGGGTGTTCCGGTGATTCTGGCTGCAGAGCTTATTGTGGGATTTTGGGTTCTTGTATCTATTAGGTAAAATGTAGATGAGCGAATTTGAAAAAGCACACAAATTCTCGTTGTTTTGTCTTTAGGAGATGTATATACAGAGTTTAAGATTGTTTTGTGACCGTATAGTACGGATTTTGTTATGCAAAATTTTGTATTGGTTTATTTCTATAGAATTTTGAACATGGAAATCTGTAATATGTGGATAACAAAGAAATATCAGACGTTATATGTGTATTATACAGCGAAAAATAAATATGTGCAGTTTTTAGGGGTTTGTCTATATGTGGTTTTATTATTAAGCGGGGGCTGTGTAGTCTGTAGTAGCTTAAAAAAGAAAGAATAATACCGGAATTAAAAATAATTTACGATGCCGGAAATCATACATAGGATTACATGATTACTGTTCAATATATTAAGAACAGGTATCATGCATGAAGTTTGAAAAAGTGTTCAGGGAAGCTGGGAGAATCCGGACAGTAGAGGAATAAAGAAGAGGAATAACTACAGTATATCAGCTTGAAAATCTAATACGAGAGAAGCTGTGAAAAGTTAGGAAATAAAAAGCAAAAATAAGGGAAATTTTTTATGATATTGTGTATCATAGTCATGTGAAAGGAAAAAAGAAAAATGAAGGGAACAATCATATGTTATGGAGATTCCAATACTTACGGATATGATCCTCGGTCTTTGACAGGGGGACGGTATCCTGAAAATGTTCGTTGGACAGGTATTCTTCAGGAAAAATCTGGATGGAGCATAAAGAATCATGGAGTGAACGGGCGCTGTATCCCTCATAATCCATCTCAGATCCACTTTTTCTGTGAGCAGATGAAAGACTGGTGTAAGATGAATGGTCCTGTAAAAATATGGGTTATGTTGGGGACAAATGATCTTTTGACGGAGACGGGATTTACTGCAGAAGATACAGGACTTCGTATGAAAAAATTTCTTCAGGTGCTGGTGGAGCAGATAAAAATCAGTAATCGGGAAATGGAAGTCCGGCTGATATCCCCTCCTCCTGTAAAGCGGGGAGCCTGGATAGATGAGGAACGAATCTGCCGGGAGGCTGAAAAACTGGACCAGGTATACAGAAAAGCAGCCGGGGAGTTGAACATTGATTTTACAGGAACAGCAGCCTGGCAAATTTCTGTGGCATATGACGGTGTGCATTTTTCTGAGGACGGTCACAGAAAATTTGCAGACAGACTGTTGAAAATTTTATAAAATAAACCAGGTGCAGAAGAAAGAAACTACCACAAAAACAAGAAAAGTTCTTTTGTATATGTATACTGCTGATTCTTTTGTGCAAAAGCAAAAGTGGTACTTATTTACGGTTCATTTTTACAGTTCCAAGGATTGGTTATAACAGGATGAAAAGCGTTTAACTATAAAAGACAAATTTGAAAAAAGCATAAATTTCCTGCTTTTAGTTGAAATTCCCTGAGTAAACGTATCAAAGAAATTTTACAGGAAAATTGATAAAAGAAATTCACCAAGGAAACGGAGGGATGAGTATGGCGAAAAAAATAGGAATCATATCCGATACTCATGGATTGATGCGTCCGGAGGTTTTGGAAATTCTCAAAACCTGCGACTGTATTTTACACGGCGGAGATATGAACAAGCCGGAGATCCTTGATCAGATTCGACCGCTGGCATCTGTTTATGTGGTGCGTGGAAACAATGACAAGGACTGGGCGGAGGGACTGTCCAGAACTCTTCGCTTTACGATAGAAGGTGTGGAGTTTTTTATGACACATAACAAAAAAGATGTGGCATGGGAGCTTGGAAACGCTCAGGTTGTTGTTTTTGGACATACGCATAAATATTTTGAAAAAATAATAGATAACCGTTTGTGGATCAATCCGGGAAGCTGCGGACCACGCAGATTTGACCAGGAGATTACCATGGCTGTTATGCATGTGGATGCCGGGAAATATCAGGTGGAAAAAATAGTTATTGAACCGTAGAATCTGTGGAAAACTGTGAATAGAGGCTGGTTTTATAAGCGAAAACAGACATTCACGAACAAAGATTCGAAAAAAATAAGTTCGTCCCGTTTTATTGGACATAGCTTGTGATATAATCCTTTTTATCAAAAAGAAATGTTCAGAAAATATGTTTGCACAGGGAGGAACGAAAGATGCAGAGTGGGCAGAGAGCAGGCAGGGAAATGGCTGCATATGCGTCAGATAAGTACGATTCATACGGCAGAAGACACAGGAAACAGAGTAAGGAAAAGCTTTCCGGAGGAAAGGCGTTGCTTTGGGGAATTGTGCTGACTTTGGAGATCATAATTCTTGGAGCGATGTTTCTTCATGTGGACTTTCATTCTGTGGATCGGATTGCGCTGATTCTTGCATTTGTGGTAGTATATTTTGGAGTTGTAGCGGGACTGACAGACAGGTAGGAGTGTGTTTATGCCCAGATCGTTTAATCAGAAGCTGAAGATTCTGTATGTAAAAAAGGTTCTTGAAGAGAAATCTGACAGGGATCATCCCATGCAGGTCAAAGATATCATTGCCAATCTTCAGGCTTATGGCATTAATGTAGAAAGAAAAACAATTTATGATGATATTGAGGCTCTGAGACTGTTTGGACTTAATATCTTGAACCGGAGAGGAAAGGTGTCAGGGTATTATTTGGAAGAACGGACTTTTGAATTTGCAGAATTAAAATTTCTCACAGATATGGTTCAGTCCTCGCATTTTCTTCCGGTCAGACATACGCAGAAGCTTATCCGTAAACTGGAAGGGCTGACCAGTATCCATCAGGCAAAGAAGATGCAGAGACAGGCGCTGGCAGTGTGTGAGACCAGAACGGAAAATGGGGAAGTATATGTAAATATTGAGGTGATCTGCAATGCAATTTCCACAGACAGGCAGATCAGTTTTTCTTATTACGAATGGACGGTTGAAAAGAAACTTAGGCAGAAGAAAAACGGAGCTTTTTGCAGAATGAGTCCGTGGAAACTTTTCTGGAGAGATGACAGCTATTATCTTCTTGGTCTGGATGAAAACAGCGGAGTTGTCAAGCATTACCAGGTGGATAAAATGAAAGATATGCAGCTGGAAAAGGAAAAAAGAAACGGAGCTGCGATTTTTCGGGATCTTGAACTTGGTAAATTTTCTGTGGATGCGTTTGGAATGTCAGGCGGCAGAGATGTTTTGCTTAAAATGGAATTTGATAATCGTCTGATCGGAATAGTTCTGGATCGCTTTGGCACAGAGGCTATGATCAGAAAGTCAGATGAAGATCATTTTCTTTTCCAGGCGCATGTCTGTGTGGGCAGGCAGTTTTTTGGCTGGCTTGCAGGTCTTGGAGAAGGCGTAAAGATTGTTGGTCCTGAAAAGATCCGGAAAGAATACGCAACTTTTTTAAAACAGGCGCTGAGAAATAACGAGGGAAGAAATGAGGACAAAAATAACAGTAAAATCCAGGCTTCTGGAACTTCTGGAAAAAAATAAGGGAACAGTCATATCAGGAGAAAGGATTGCTGAGGAACTTCAGTGTACAAGAGCTGCAGTGTGGAAAGCGGTAAAAACTCTTCGAGAGGAAGGCTATGAAATCGCAGCAGGACCCAATAAAGGATATATGCTGTCTGCAGACAGTAATAAACTGGCAGAAGAGGGAATTCGTCCTTTTTTGGCAAAACCGGATGTTTTTCTGAAAGTTTATCCGGAAACGGAATCAACCAACAGAACTGCCAAACAGGCGGCGATCAGCGGGGAAGCAGGCCATGGAAGCGCGGTGCTGGCTTACAGACAGACGGCAGGAAGAGGCAGGAGAGGACGGGAGTTTTATTCACCCTATAATGCGGGATTGTATCTCAGCGTGATTCTGGAGCCGGAGGGAAACATTCAGGAAAGTCTTGCTCTGACGGCTGAGGCGGCAGTGGCTGTTTATAAGGCAGTAAAGGAACTGACAGGCAAAGAACTTGATATTAAGTGGGTAAATGATCTTTACTATTGTAATAAAAAGGTATGTGGAATTCTTACAGAGGCAGTTACGGATTTTGAAAGCGGGGACATTGAGTTTGCAGTTGTGGGAATCGGACTGAATATTTATGAACCGGAGGAGGGATATCCGGCGGAGCTGGATGGGATTGCCGGCGCTCTTTATAAAAGCCGGGAAGAAGCTGCCGGGATAAACAGAAATCAACTGGCGGTAGCAGTGATCAATCATCTTCTGAAAGAAACACAGAAGCTCTGTATTCCCAGGGAATATATAGACAGAAGTATGGTTGTGGGACGCAGAATTCATATTATGGACAATTCAGGTGAACGAATTGCAAAAGCCCTGCAAATATGCCGGGATGGAAGGCTGAAAGTGTTGGAAACAGACGGTTCGGAGAGCATTTTGTCCTATGAAGAGGTGTCCTTGAAAATATAGATAATCAAAATAAATTTGGATGATTTGCATAAAAAATCATCCATTTTTTGTGCAAAATAGTAGAGAAAAATATTGACTTTCAGGGCGTGAAGAGTAAAATATAGAAATCGAAAAAGCGGTCTGACCAGATTTCGGACTGAAAGAAAAGGAGGGAGTGAAACGAACAGTTTAACAGAAGTGTTGAAAGAAGAGCTGAACTGCAAAACGGTTTTTACGATTCCAATTGGAAAAGGAATACCGGTATTTGAATCAGTTGTAGTTACCTGGGTGATCATGGCAGTGCTGGTAGTATTGTCGCTGATTCTGGTAAGGAATCTGAAAGTTGAAAACCCCGGAAAAAAACAGCTTCTTCTGGAATCAGGGATCGGCGCTCTGAGAAACTTTTTCCGGGGAATCCTGGGGGAGGACGGAGATCGGTACATTCCGTATATGATGACAGTAATTATTTATCTGGGAGTTTCTAATGTGTCAGGTATCTTTGGCGTAAAGCCGCCGACAAAAGACTTGAACGTTACGCTGGCACTTGCAGTTATGAGTATGTTTCTCATTGAATACTGCGGTATCCATAAAAAGGGTCTGAAAGGATTTTTTAAGAGCTTTCTGGATCCAATACCGGTTATGCTCCCGATGAATATTATGGAGGTTCTCATTCGTCCAACTGCCCTCTGTTTCCGACTTTTCGGTAATATTCTCGGAGGGTTTGTAGTAATGGCGCTTGTCGAGTTTGTATGCCCGGCAATCCTGCCAATTCCATTCAGCCTGTATTTTGATTTTTTTGATGGTTTCATACAGGCATATATTTTTGTTTTTTTAACATCCATGTTCATGAAAGAAACAATGGAATAATCGCCGCACAGGCAGCACAGTCACATGTATCTAACAATTCTAATGAAAACTCAGGAGGAAAAAATCATGACAAGTTTAATCGCTATCGGAGCAGGTATTGCAGCTTTAACAGGTATTGGAGCAGGTATTGGTATTGGTCTGGCAACATCCAAGGCAGTAGAGGCCATTGCAAGACAGCCTGAAGCAGAGAGTAAGATCAGCAAAAACCTTCTTCTCGGATGTGCCCTTGCCGAAGGTACTGCTATTTTTGGTTTTGTAGTAGGTCTTTTGATCGTTGTTATGCTTGGCTGATAAATTGTTACAAAAACAGAAAGGCAGGTACAGACGATGATTCAAATTAATCTGAATCTTGTCTTTACGATCATCAATCTGCTGGTTCTTTACATTCTTATGAAAAAATTTCTGTTTGGACCTGTGATCAGGATCATGGATCAGAGAAAAGAAATGATAGAACAGCAGTTTGAGGAGGCAAAAAAGACAGAGGACAGAGCAAACCAGTTGCAGAAACAATATGAGAATGCTCTGAAATCAGCAAAAGAAGAATCCTATCAGATTGTGGAACAGGCGAAACTGGAAGCCAAAGCTCAGGCAGAGCGTACTGCGGAGGAGGCCAGAGTTCAGGCGGATCAGTTGTTTGCCAAAGCTCAGGCAGATATTGCGTCTGAGCGTGAGTATGCCATGAGACAGATGCAGGGTGAGATCGGGAAGCTGGCAATGGAGGCCGCCGCAAAAATTGTAGGCAGCCAGGCCGGTGAGGAACAGGATCTTTCCATGTATGACCAATTTATAGAAAAAGCAGGTGATCCCGATGACAACGGCAGCTGTTAATTATGCAAAAGTTCTGTATGGGATGCCTGTTTCCAGGACAACTGTTCAGGAAACGGAAAATCTTATTCAGGAAAATCCGGAACTTACAGAGTGCCTGGGAAACCCACTGGTATCGTTTGAGGCAAAAAGCCGGATCATAGACAGAACTATTCCTCAGGATATGAGGAGTTTTGTGAAGGTTGCCTGCAGATATCACAAAACAGATCTTTTAGAAGAAATATTTAATGAATATCAGGAGCTTTGCAGGAAAGATGCAGGTGTCCTGCAGGCAGTTCTGATCTGCGTGACACCGCCCGGAGATAAACAGCTGGAAGGAATCAGGAATTTTCTGTGCAGGGAATTTCAGGTACAGAAAGCAGAGATCCGGATAATTGAGGACAAAAGCCTGATCGGAGGATTTATACTTCAGGCAGGCGGTAAAGAATATGACTGGAGTCTGCGGGGACGCTACCGCAGGCTGGAACAGAAACTGACCCGGAGGTGAACAGTTTGAGTACAATTAATCCAGATGAGATTATTTCAATTCTGAAAGAAGAAATAGAGAATTATGATGAGATCAGCAAAAACCAGGAGGTCGGTACTGTTATTTCTGTAGGTGACGGAATCGCCACAGTATATGGTATAGATCATGCCATGTACGGTGAGGTTGTGGTTTTTGAGAATGGTCTGAAAGGAATGGTTCAGGATATCCGCACAAACAGTATGGGATGCATTTTGTTTGGCAGTGATTCCGGAATCCGCGAGGGATCAAAAGTATCCAGAACCGGCAGACAGGCAGGTATTCCTGTTGGAAACGGATTTATAGGAAGGATCGTCAATGCTCTTGGAGCTCCGGTAGACGGAAAGGGAGAGATCAAAGAGGAAGAGTATCGTCCTGTTGAATATCCTGCGCCGGGAATTATCGACCGTAAATCTGTAACAGTTCCTCTTGAAACAGGAATCCTTTCGATCGATTCCATGTTTCCTATCGGACGCGGACAGCGCGAGCTGATCATTGGCGACAGACAGACAGGAAAAACTTCTCTGGCTATTGATACGATCCTGAACCAGAAAGGAAAAGACGTTATCTGCATTTATGTGGCAGTTGGACAGAAAGCTTCCACTGTTGCAAAGGTTGTTTCCACTCTTGAAAAACACGGGGCAATGGAATACACAACAGTATTTTCTTCCACAGCAAGTGACTGTGCGCCTCTTCAGTATATTGTTCCCTATGCAGGAACAGCTCTGGCGGAGTTCTTTATGTATCAGGGAAAAGATGTCCTGATCGTTTACGATGATCTTTCCAAGCATGCGGTTGCTTATCGTGCTCTGTCGCTTCTTCTGGAACGTTCTCCGGGTCGTGAGGCTTATCCGGGAGATGTATTTTATCTTCACTCCAGACTTCTGGAAAGATCCAGCCGTCTGAATGAAAAATCAGGAGGGGGATCCATTACTGCGCTTCCCATTATTGAGACACAGGCAGGAGATGTATCCGCATACATACCAACCAATGTAATCTCCATTACAGACGGACAGATTTTCCTGGAAAGCGACCTGTTTTTTGCAGGTATGCGTCCGGCTGTCAATGTAGGTCTTTCTGTATCCCGTGTAGGCGGAGCCGCTCAGACAAAGGCTATGAAAAAGGCATCGGGCAGTATTCGTATTGATCTGGCTCAGTACAGAGAAATGGAAGTATTTACTCAGTTCAGTTCCGATCTGGATGAGGCTACAAAGGCTCAGCTTACTTATGGAAGCTGCCTGATGGAGCTTCTGAAACAGCCGCTTTGCAGTCCGCTGAAACTCCATGAGCAGGTGATTACCCTGTGGGCAGCCACTCATAAAGCTTTTGTGCATGTGGAGACAAGAAAGATCAAGCAGTATCAGAAAAAACTGCTGGAATACTTTGATAATGTTTATCCGGAAGTGGGAAGAGAGATCAATGAGTCAAAACAGCTTTCTGATGAACTGGGAGAAAAAATCCTTCAGATTGCAGAGGAATTCAGAAGCCGTTCAGAAGCTGCAGAATAATTAAGAGCAGGAGGAACCTATGGCAAACGCAAGAGAAATACAGAGTAGAATAAAAAGCGTCCAGGATACCATGAAGATCACCAATGCCATGTACATGATTTCCTCTTCAAAAATGAAGAAAGCCAAAAAGGTACTGGAGGATACGGAGCCATATTTCTATAATATGCAGGCAGCTATTGCCAGAATCCTGCGTCATATCCCGGATATCCAGCATCCTTTTTTCAGTGTCCGCCATCTTGTACCTCAGCAGGAGCGTAAAACCGGAATTATTGTAGTAACCGGAGATAAAGGAATGGCAGGAGCCTACAACCACAATATCACGAAACTGACAGATGAGTTTATGGAAAAAACTCCGGGCTCTCACAAGCTGTATGTACTTGGAATGGTAGGCCGTCAGTATTATGAAAAGAAAAATGCAGATGTAGACGGAAGCTTTCGTTATACGGTGCAGAAGCCTACAATGCATCGCGCCAGACTGATCAGCGAGGAAATTGTAAGAGCTTTTCTTGACCGTGAGCTGGATGAGGTACATATTATTTATACTCAGATGCACAATGCGGCAGTGATGGAGCCGGTGGATATGCAACTTCTTCCGCTGAAAAAAGCAAGCTTTTCACCAGATCAGATTCCGGCGGAAGCTCCCCAGGAGGAAATTGAAATGTTTCCTTCCGCAGATGTGGTTCTGGACACAATGATTCCCAACTACCTGACAGGTGTTATTTACGGATGCCTGGTAGAAGCCTATGCCAGTGAAAACAACGCGCGAATGACAGCAATGCAGTCTTCTACAGACAGCGCAAAAAAGATGCTGCAGGAGCTTTCCATTCAGTTTAACCGTGCACGGCAGGCGGCCATCACACAGGAAATCACAGAGGTTATCAGCGGCGCAAAAGCCCAGAGAAGGAAGTGACAAGGATGAATAAAGGTAAAATTGTACAGGTCATGGGACCTGTTGTGGATGTTGTTTTCGAGCAGGGAGAGCTTCCGGATATCCGGGAGGCCCTGGAAGTGGAAAACAATGGAAAAAAATGTATTATGGAAGTTTCACAGCATCTGGGAAACCGCGTAGTGCGCTGCATTATGTTAAGTGCCAGTGAGGGACTTCAGAGAGACAGAGAAGTAGTCGCCACAGGAAGCGGAATCAAGGTTCCGGTAGGAGACTGTACTCTGGGAAGACTTTTTAATGTTCTTGGAGAAACTGTGGACGGCGGTGAATCTCTGGAGGATAAAGAGCATTGGGTGATCCACAGAGATCCGCCTAGTTTTGAGGATCAGAGTCCGGCAGTTGAGATCCTGGAAACAGGAATCAAAGTAATTGACCTTCTTGCACCTTATGCAAAAGGCGGAAAGATCGGTCTGTTCGGAGGCGCCGGAGTAGGTAAAACCGTGCTGATCCAGGAGCTGATCCAGAATATTGCAACTGAGCATGGCGGTTATTCTATTTTTACCGGTGTAGGAGAGCGTTCCCGTGAAGGAAATGATTTGTGGAGTGAAATGAAAGAATCAGGGGTTCTCGAAAAAACTGCGCTGGTGTTCGGACAGATGAACGAGCCGCCGGGATCACGTATGCGTGTTGCGGAAACAGGTCTTACTATGGCAGAGTATTTCCGTGATACAGAGCACAGAGATGTACTTTTGTTTATTGATAATATTTTCCGTTTTGTACAGGCTGGTTCTGAGGTATCTGCACTTCTGGGACGTATGCCGTCCGCAGTTGGATATCAGCCTACTCTGTCTACAGAAATGGGAGAGCTTCAGGAACGTATTGCTTCTACAAAATCAGGCTCCGTTACATCTGTTCAGGCAGTATATGTTCCGGCAGATGACCTGACAGACCCGGCTCCGGCAACAACCTTTGCTCATCTGGATGCGACAACTGTATTATCCAGAAAAATTGTTGAGCAGGGTATTTATCCGGCAGTGGATCCTCTGGAATCCTCATCCCGTATTCTGGAAGCAGACGTGGTAGGAGAGGAACATTATGAGGTTGCCCGTCGTGTTCAGGAAATTCTTCAGAAATACAAGGAACTGCAGGACATTATTGCAATTCTTGGTATGGAAGAGTTGTCTGATGAAGATAAAAATACAGTACATCGTGCAAGAAAAATACAGAGATTTTTGTCCCAGCCATTCCATGTAGCGGAAAACTTTACCGGAATCCCCGGAAAATACGTTCCGCTGAAAGAAACAATCCGTGGATTTAAGGCTATTGTAAATGGAGAGATGGACGAATATCCGGAAAATGCATTCTTTAATGTGGGAACTATTGACGAGGTTATTGAAAAAGCAAAAACCCTTGAACAGTAAGGAGTGAAGCTTATGGAAAGTACATTTGGCCTGGAAATCTATGCCAGTAACAAGCTGGCTTATGTCGGACGCGCCAGATCTCTGGTTGTGCCTGTAGAGGACGGAGAAAAGGCTTTTCTGGCTCATCATGCAAATGTGATCGCAGCAATTGTTCCCGGTGAGCTTCGTTATGAAGATGCTGACGGAAATAAGGTGGTTGCAGCAGTCAGCAATGGTTTTGTGGAAATGATCAATAACCGTGCAAAGCTGTTCTGTCTTTCTGTGGAAAGACCGGAAGAAATTGATATTCACAGAGCTCAGGAGGCAAAGGAGCGTGCAGAGGAGCAGCTTCGTCAGAAGCAGAGTATTCAGGAATACCACATGAATCAGCTGGCTCTGGCACGGGCAATGACAAGGCTTCGTGTAACAAAAAAGCTGTAATATATTATAGAAGAAATCGTTATAAACATAAAAATTTTATTTATAAAAAGAACGGGAACCGTCCTGATGATCTGTTCAGGAACGGCTCCCGTTTTTTGGAAGAGTAAAGTTTATTTTGCTTTTGATATGTTCAGATTTATCTTCACCAGTTATTGCGGATCTGATAAGACATTCAGAGTCAGTTTGATTTTTCTGTTTCGGAAGAATTTTTCTCAGAAGTCTGAGCAGGTTCTGTCTGTTCCGGAACTGTCTGAGCACCGGATGCATCAGAAGATATTTCAGAAACAGCGGCCTGTTCTGAAGATTCAGGCGTCAGTGTTTCGGTGGATGAAGCTTCTGCTGTTTTTTCCTGAGATTGCTGATAAGGACGATAAGGCTCCCAGTAGTGCTCTTCCTTCTGAGATGTTTTAGAATTTTTTTCGCTGTCAATCTCCTGTTTTTTGGCATTAAGCATATGGATGCCCATAGCGATTATAGCAACGGCAATGATAATAGACGGAATGTTATAAAACAGATTCATCAGAACATTTACCATACCATTGGGAAGCAGCCATATGATCAGTCCACTGATATTATCCCACAAAATAGAAACGCCGAAGATGATCAGGACCACTGCGATCAGTTTGCGGTATTTTTTTACAAAATAGTCTGCATTTCCAATAAACTGGTCAATATGGAGAAGATAACTGTCTTCCACTGCATAAAAATCATCTTCAGACATGGATTTCAGGTTGTGTACATGGAAAAAGCTGTAACACCACATAATAGGAAGAAACATGATAATAAAGCTAAGTGAAGTTAAAGTTGCCAGTCCTAAAGTCCCCCAGAACATAAGCATAATACTGATTCCCTGCTTGAAGAAGCCCATGTACATTTCTCCGGCTCCCGGGATCAGTGAGCAGATAAAAAGCAAAAGTCCCTTTTTTTGTTTTGTCATTTTAAATCGCCTCCGTTTAAGATTTTATTTGAAAAATTTCGCATATAACCAGTCAGTTTATCAGAGCTGCGTGAAAGTTCTGCAGAAATATTCTGTGATAACCGTGAAAGTGTTTCCGGATGAGTGTTGATTTCTGTGTGTATGGCAGATTGACCGGGATCCGGAACAGAAATTCCGGAAAAGGTGCTGAGATCCGTCTGCTGAATAACAAAAAGAAGAAAAAGAGCAGCGATCACGCCTGTTGCAGTGCGAAGTCCGTAATAAAACAGCTGCATTTTTCTGGATGTTGTATGCACCGCCTTTGCTGCCTGAATATCCGGAGCAGCTGCACGGCTGAGAATCTGCTCTGTCAGATAGTCCGGAGCCGGATGATCAGTATTTCGGGTTTCTTCTTCAATCATCTGTTCCAGGCAGAAGTCACACTGATCAAGATGTTCCAGAAATGCAATCATTTCTTCTGTACTTGCTGTATCACTGTCTGTGAATTTTTTCAGAGAATTTTCCTGAATATGCATATCAGACTCTCCTTTCATTGACATTTCCCGGCGGAACCAGGAGTTTTTTCAGCATTGCTCTTGCCCGATAAAGCTGTGTCTGAACAGTTTTGGGATTTTTCTGAGTCTGCCGGGCGATTTCTGTAACAGTAAGCTGTTTACAGAAGTGTGAAACAGCAACTTCTTTATAGGGGCTTTTCAGCTGCTGGCACAGAGTATATACCTGTCGGTCAGAATCTGTTTTCAGATACAGAGCCTCCGGAGTGGAGGATGTGTCCGGTATTTGAGAAAAATAAGCATCTTCTGTGGGAATACTGCGCCGCCCGGCTGCTTTCAGAAAATCCAGACACTTGCGTACAGCGATTTTACTTAGCCATGCTTTTTCGTAGGTGCCGTCGAAACGGGAAAGGTTTTTGTAAGCAGACAGAAACACTTCCTGAGTCAGATCTTCTGCATCAAAAGGGTTTCCTACGGATTTCAGACAGATGGAGTAGATCAGATTCTGATACTGCTCCAGCAGATATTTCAAATATTCTTCCTGTGAAATACGACCATCCCCCTTTCTGATGCTGCCCGGATAATAAACGGCAATGAAGCTGCCGGGCATGATTTCTCCCGTTCATTATATTATAACGGAATAAAAAGAACAAAAGCTTCAGAAAATCAAAAATTTTTAAAAAGTGCCGTACAGGGAACACAGATTGACGAAAAATACGTGGATTTTCATACACTGGACAGATTGTAAAGTGAAAAGAATATGTTATAATATTTGACTATAACAGGAAAGATTATCATATTCAGGCAGTACTTTGGCGGAGCATAATATAGAAATGAATGTAGTTGCCGGGAATGGAGCAAACAGTAACTAAGTAACGATATTAATGCAAAGATGAAGAACTGCAGTATTTATCAGGAAGGAAATTATGGCAAGTATCAGAGATGTAGCGCAGAAAGCGGGCGTAGGAGTCGGCACTGTGTCGAGAGTGATCAATGGCAGCGGATATGTTGCAGAAGATACAAGAAAAAAAATTGAGTCAGCAATCCGTGAGCTGGAATATACACCTAATGAACTGGCAAGGAATCTTTTTAAAAACAGGACAGGTATCATAGGCGTTCTGGTTCCTGATCTGGATCATCCGTTTTTTTCAGCTTTTGCAAGGGAAACAGAAATTGCTCTTTATAAAGCAGGATATAAAGTAATGATCTGCAATACCATAGGAAGCAGCAACAGGGAGCTGGATTATCTGAATATGCTGGACCGGAATATGGTGGATGGGATTATTACCGGTTCCCATACCCTTCATGTGGAAGAATACTTAAAAAGAAAAAGAACGATTGTGTCGCTGGATCAGGATTTCGGGCCGGAGATTCCAATGGTAGGCTCTGATCATATTTTTGGAGGACAGGCTGCCGCAGAGATCATGATTAAAAATAAATGTAGAAAAGTGCTTCATATTACCGGAGTGGCGCCTAATGTTGCTGCCAATGACAGACATGCCGTATTTGAATCGATTCTTACAGAACACGGGGTGGAAATCGTAGATCTGATGATGGAATGGAATAAATTTGATCATCAGGCATACTGGGATGCAGCAAGGGAAGCCATGCGTAAGTGTGATGGCATAGACGGGGTGTTTGCAGCAGATCAGCCGGCGCTTTGCTATATGCATCTGGCAATGGAGGCAGGAAGAAGAGTACCGGAAGATCTGAAAGTAGTTGCTTATGACGGAATGGATATTACAAGGCTCTGTTATCCTCGTGTTACAAGTATTAATCAGAATATTCGTTTTCTGGCAGAAACCTGCGCCTCTACAGTGATAAAACTCATTGATGGAAATGAACGGGTTCCACATAAACAAATTATGTCGGTGGAGGTTTATCAGGGGCAGACTACCAATCCGGTCGCTTTGAACGGGAATTTTTGATTGTGCAATTTATATAAAAAATGAAAGATAAAACTGTAAAAACAGACGGAAATGATATTTATAACATGATTTTCAGATAAAACCTATTGACAAATCAGTTAATAGGTTTTATTATTAAGGCACAATATGGAACGGGTTCCATAAAAGGCGCAAATAAACTTAGGATACGGCGCAGACTGTGATATATGGAACAGGTTCCCGGTTTTTCGGCGCGCGGAAAGAACATAGATTAAGGAGGAAGAGAACATGAAAAAAGCAATCAGTATGGCAATGGCAGCAGCGCTTGCTCTTTCAGCAGGAGTAACGGCAGTTCCGGTAATGGCAGATGATGTGACAGAGCTTACCATCTGGAGTCCCACAGATACAGAAGCAATCGAGCTATGGTGGGAAGAAAAGATTGCAGAGTGGAATAAAGAAAACCCGGATATCCAGGTAAAACGTGAGGCTATTGACCGCTCTGACTCATATGCTTATGACAACAAAATTGCCACTGCTCAGACATCCAATGATCTCCCGGATATTTTTTATGTGGATGGTCCACAGGTATCCTATTATGCAGCCAATGGTCTGACGGTTCCTCTTGACGAGTATTTTACAGAAGAAGATCAGAAGGATTTTGTTGAGTCTGCAATTACCCAGAACACATATGACGGTCATCTGTATGCAATCGGAGCAACAGAGTCTTCGGTAGCATTCTATTACAATAAAGACTACCTGAAAGAATGTGGAGTGGATGTGGAGGATCTTGATTCCCGCACGATTGATAATCCAATTACCTGGTCTGAGTTTGCAGAAATTGCAGAAAAATGTACTACAGACGAGTATGTAGGAACTCATATTATTATGGATCACGGCGAGGGACTTCCCTATGCACTGGAATCAATGTATCTTTCTGCAGGAAAGGACTATATCAGTGAGGACGGTACGGAAGCTGACGGATATGTAAACAGTGAAGAGGCTGTAACAACAAGTACTTTTCTTGCGGATCTTATTGCAAAGGGATATGCCAATGTGGAACCGATCAAGGATGAATTTTTAAACGGCGCCTGTGCAACTATGATCGGCGGCTCCTGGGACACTGCTGTTCTGGAGGAAAGCGCAGAGTTTGACTGGGGCGTAACTTACTATCCGGTAAATGACGATACAAAAGAAGCAGTTTCTCCCTGCGGCGACTGGGCAGCGTCAATCAGCAAGGACTGTGAAAATCCGGAGGCAGCAGGTAAATTCCTTCAGTGGCTGATGAGTACAGACAATGTTGCTTCTTATGCCGCAGCTATTGCAAAACCTGCAACCCGTATTTCCGCTTATGATACAGAGGTAATGGCGGATTATAAAGAAGGCGTTCGCGTAGTATTTAAGGAGCAGCTGGAAAACACAGCGGTTCCCCGTCCGAGAACTCCTTCCTATGCAACTTTTTCATCTGCATATGCAGAAGCAATGACAAATATTTTTTCTGATGCATCCAGTAATGAGGAAGTGGATGAGGAGTATATCCAGTCTGAGCTTGATACAGTAGCAGAGACATTTACCGATGATTATGAAACTTATTATGCGGAATAAAGTCTGAAAAATTTTACGGGATAGCCGCATCGCCTGGCGGTGCGGCTGTTTCTGACTTATCAGTTTCTTTTACTGTCAGGAAAAGGAGGGAAAGACTATGGCAAAAACAAAAAAACTTACAGGCCGGAAACGTGATGAGAGAATCACTGCATATATGTTCGTAGCTCCTGCAGTGATTCTTCTGATCGCATTTCTGGTTGTTCCCATGATCTATACTGTGTATTTTTCAGGATTCAAATATCAGATCATGAGACCGGATGCAATAAAATTTATCGGGCTTGAAAACTATCAGAAGCTGTTCAGTGATAAAAATTTCTGGATGGCATTAAAAAATACGGTTTATTTTACAGTTCTTGTTGTACCGATCCAGTGCGCTCTTGCTCTGGGACTTGCGCTTCTTGTTTCAAAAAAATTTCGGGGCGTATCTATTTTCAGGACAATGTATTTCAGCCCGCAGCTTACTTCTATGGTGGTAATCGCAGTTCTGTGGTCAGTTCTTTATAATGCAAACCCGAATACAGGACTGATCAATTCTCTTCTTGTTTCTCTTGGAATGGAGCCGATCAAATTTCTGAGCGATGCAGATACAGCAATGAATTCAATTATTTTTATGTCTGCCTGGCAGGGCGCAGGATATCAGATGATGATCTTTCTGGCAGGCCTTCAGGGAATCCCGAAAGATCAGTATGAAGCAGCAGCCGTGGATGGAGCCACCAAATTTAAACAGTTTCTGTATATTACACTTCCCGGATTAAAAGGAACCATGAAATATGTTGTTATGATCACAATGATCCAGGCAATGAAACTGTTTACTCAGCCTTATATCATGACTCAGGGCGGTCCGAAAAATTCTACAAAAACCCTTGTATACTATATTTATACCCAGGGCTTCCAGAAGGGTAACTTTGGCTATGCCTGCTCTATTGCGGCAGTATTCTTTGTGATCGTGGTAACGTTGTCTATGGCAATGAAAAAAGTTACAGCGGCTACAGACTGAGAAAGGAGGAAATGATTATGACGAAATCAATGAAATTTTCTGCTAAATTCGGCAAATTTATGTTTTACTTCGGAAATATTGTGATCGGCATTATTTTTGTATCTCCTCTGATCTGGATGGTTTCAGCATCTTTGAAGCCCGAGGCAAAGATTTTTGCAGACATGGATTCTCTGGCTACATTCCTGCCCATTCAGGCATCTCTGGATAATTATGCAGAGGTGTTTTCAAGGCTGAATATGCCCCAGGTATTTAAAAATACTCTGCTTTACATTGGACTGATTCTTATTTTTGATCTGCTGGTAAACTCCATGTGTGGCTATGCCCTGGCAAAATTTGATTTTAAGGGCAAAGGCGCGATCATGAATCTTGTGATCGCATTAATGGTTCTTCCGATGGAAGCGATTATGCTGCCTCTGTATATTGAAATGTCCCAGCTTGGATGGGTCAATACACTTCCTGCTCTTGTTGTGCCGTTTATAGCAAAATGTTTTTCTATTTATATGTTCCGGCAGTTTTTCTGTGATGTTCCGGACGAGTTGATCGAAGCGGCAGCCATTGACGGATGCAGTCCCGCAGGAACCTTTTTTAAGATTGTTGTACCAATTTCCAAAACAGTATATGCAACCGTGTTTATTCTTGATTTTGTAGCTCACTGGAATGACTTTATGTGGCCGTTTCTTGTTATGACCGGAGAAGACAAGCGTACCATTCAGCTTGCTGTTCAGTCTTTCTTTGGAACCCAGCCGGTTCATTACAGTGCGATTATGGCAGCGTTGGTTGTCTCTGCCATTCCAATGATCGTTATGTTTATTTTTATGCAGAAATATTATGTGGAGGGAATTGCCTCATCAGGAATCAAGGGCTGAGAAAAGCCTGTAAAAAGTATCTGAAAGGCAGAATACAATATGACAAGTGAATTATTAAAGCATGCCAGAGAATATGAGGAAAAACGTATCCGTGAGATCAGCCCGGAGGAAAGGCCGTTGTATCACGTAACAGGCGGAGCGGGCTGGATCAACGATCCAAATGGGTTTTCCTATTATAAAGGCGAGTATCATCTTTTTTATCAATATCATCCTTATTCTAATGAGTGGGGGCCAATGCATTGGGGCCATGTGGTAAGTAAGGATCTGATAAAATGGGAGCGCAGACCGGCAGCTATGGCGCCGGATCAGGAATACGACAATGCCGGATGTTTTTCCGGAAGCGCTCTGGAGCTTTCTGACGGACGTCATCTTCTGATGTACACAGGAGTAGAGAAGGTAACAGAAAAGGATGGAAGCTGCAGAGATTATCAGACGCAGTGTATGGCTTTTGGCAATGGAACAGACTATGAAAAATATGAAAACAATCCTGTGATCACAGCAGACAGTGTGCCGGCAGGCGGAAGCAGGGTTGACTTCCGTGATCCGAAAATATGGCAGGAGGAAGACGGTACTTTTTATGCTGTGGTTTCCAATGCCAATGCAGAAGGAAACAGTTCCATTCTCCTGTATAAAAGCCAGGATGCTCTCCGATGGGATTTTTGCAGCGTTATTGATTCCAGCTGCAAAAAGCTTGGATGGATGTGGGAATGTCCGGATTTCTTTTCTCTGGACGGAAAACAGGTTCTTGTGGTAAGCCCGATGGAAATGATGCCGGAGGGACTGAAATTTCATGTAGGGCATGGAACTATTTATCTTACCGGAACCTATGACAAAAACAGCCATATTTTTACCAGAGAAGATGTGCAGCCTATTGATAATGGAATTGATTTTTATGCACCTCAGACAATGAAAGCTCCTGACGGAAGGCGAATTATGATTGCCTGGATGCAGGCATGGAACAATTCTAAATTTGTGCCGGACGGAGTAAAGTATTTTGGACAAATGACAGTTCCAAGAGAACTGACAATTAAGAATAACAGGCTGATCCAGAAACCGGTACGGGAGCTTGAGGCATACAGAAGCAGCCGGGTTTGCCATAAAAAGGTAAAAATATCAGAAGAAACTTCTCTGGCAGGAGTTTCCGGACGTGTGATTGATATGACAGTAAAGCTGAAGGCAGGTGACAATTTACGGGAGTTCTGCATGAAAGTTGCACAGAGTGGAGATTATTACACTTCTGTTTCGTATGATGTCCACAGGAAGGTACTTTGTGTAGACCGAAGCCACAGCGGTTATCTGTATGATATTATGCACAGACGTGAGATTGCAGTGGAGCCTGTGGACGGTATGGTTACCCTTCGCTGTCTGATGGATCGGTTCAGCCTGGAAATTTTTATCAATGACGGAAGTCAGACCGCTGCTTTTACCCTTTATACTCCTCAGAGCGCTGAGGGAATTACCTTTGCGGCAAAGGGAGAAGCGGAAATTTTTGTGGAAAAATATGCTCTTTCTTTTTAACTGAATATAGATAATACCCAACAGGAGAGCGCTGCAGGCAGTATTCGGAGAAATGTTTTCAACGGATTGCTGCACAGCGCTCTTTCTGTAACCGGGGGACTGTTCTCAGGCAGACACCTGTGATATACTGGAAAGGAAATCCAGTAAATTGTACCTGACGGAAATTAAGAAGATTTCAGGAGAGGAAAGATATTATGACAGATACAAAAAGATTATATTATGAAGACGTTTATATAAAAGAGTTTGCTGCAAAGGTAGTGGAGTGCCGAAAAGTGGAGAAGGGCTTTCAGGTGATCCTGGATCAGAGCGCATTTTATCCTGAAGGAGGCGGCCAGCCGTGCGATCTGGGACTGTTGGGAGATACAGAAGTTACAGATGTTCAGGAAAAGGACGGAGAGCTGCTCCATTATGTGAAAGATGAGCTGGAACCCGGAACAGAAGTTACCGGTAAGATAGACTGGCAGAGAAGATTCGACCTGATGCAGCAACATTCCGGGGAACATATAGTAAGTGGTCTGGTGCATGAAGCATATGGATACAATAATGTTGGTTTTCATATGAGCAGCGATGTGATCACTATTGATTTCAGCGGTGTGTTTGATGAGGAGCAGCTTGCGGAGATTGAAGAAAAAACCAACAGAAAAATATGGGAGAATAAGCCTGTAGAAATTTTTTATCCGGATAAAGAAGAACTTGCAGTTTTGCCCTACAGAAGCAAAAAAGAGCTGACAGGAAAAATCCGCCTTGTACGTTTTCCGGGAGCAGATCTCTGCGCCTGCTGTGGAACGCATGTGACTCATACAGGAGAGATCGGAATGGTCAAGATCCTCAGTGTGGAAAATTTCCGTGAGGGTGTAAGAGTTACTATGATAAGCGGAAAAAGAGTTTTGGATTATCTGAACATGGTAAATGAACAGAATCATCTGGTTTCTGTAAAACTGTCGGCCAAAGCCACAGAAACAGCTCAGGCAGTAGAACGGCTTCAGGAGGAAAATTATCGTCTGAAAGGCCGGATCCTCCGCATGGAACAGGAGTTGTGTGACACAGAAGCAAAGAGATGGGAGGGCGCAGGAAATGTACTTTTATTCCATCAGGGTATGGATGCGGACAGCGTGCGTAAAATGGCAGACGCTGTGATGCAGAAATGCGGGGGACGCTGCGCTGTTTTTTCAGAGAATCCGGATGGAAGTTATAAGTATGCTGTAGGGGAAAAGGACGGAGATCTCAGGCAGTTTGTAAAAGAAATGAATCAGGTTTTAAACGGGCGCGGCGGCGGAAGACCTTTTTTTGCACAGGGCTCAGTAAATGCCAGTGAAGCAGAAATTCGAGAATTTTTTGAGAAATAAACCGTAACATATACAGCCGGCAGGAGATGAGAGAAAATGTTTGGAGAATGTCATGCTCATATATTTATGAACGGGATCAATTACCGGGAAGCTGTAAAATGTCATAAAGACGGAGCAGACGAAAAAATAATCAGAGAGCATCTGGAAGCATACCGAAAGGCAGGAGTAAATTTTGTCAGAGATGGAGGCGATCCTTACGGGGCTTCTGTTCTGGCGAGGAAGCTTGCTCCGGAGTACGGAATCGACTATCGTACCCCTGTTTTTGCCATACACAAGACTGGACATTATGGGAGCATTGTGGGAAGGAGCTTTGCGGATTTAAAAGAATTTCACAGTCTTGTTCTGGAAGCCGGAAGGCAGGGAGCTGATTTTATTAAGATCATGACTACGGGACTTCTGGATTTTGCAGATCAGGGAAAGGTGACTGGTACACCTCTGGATAAAAAAGAGGTTCGCGAGATGGTGCATATTGCACATGAAGAGGGCTTTGCTGTCATGAGCCACACCAATGGAATATATGGAGTTCAGGCGGCAATAGAGGCAAAGGCAGACAGTCTGGAGCATGGGAATTATATGGATGAGGAATGTATTTCCATGCTGGCAGACAGTCGTACAGTCTGGGTTCCCACCCTTGTGACTGTGAGGAATCTGAGAGGCTGCGGACGGTATGAGGACAGGGTTCTCACTCCCATTATCAGAAAAGCAGAAGAAAATCTTTTACTGGCATTTCAGAAAAAGGCGCAGGTGGCTCTGGGAAGCGACGCCGGCGCCTATATGGTAATGCATGGAAGCGGAATCCTTGATGAGTATGCTGCTTTCCGGTCAGTTCTCGGAGATAGCCCGGAGCTTGAGGAATGGCTGGGCTGCGGTGAAGATAAAATCAGAAAACAGTTCAGGCATCCTCAATTTTGATACAGGTATAAATGTTGGTGTTTCGGGATTCTGCCGGATTAAAGGTAAGCTTCACGCTGCTTCCGGTAAGCAGTCCTCCTGTAGATAAATTCTGAGCCGTATCCGTAAAAAAAGTAAGACTGATTCCGTCCGGACTCATAATAGTGACCGTATTGGCAGTGGATCCGGTGATCTCGCCTGATACTGCAGATGAAACGGAGTGCTTTTTGGTCTGTTCCGGTATTTCACCTGTAATTCCCAGTACCGTTATGCCATCCAGAGTGCTTCCGTTGAACTCTCCCGTATAAGTAATAGTCACATGAGCCCCTGTTGCGATACCACCGCTGAAATGACAGGGAACAGAAGACATATCAAGCTTCAGCACAGTGTCAGAATTATCAGGTGACACCTGAAGCGTGTTCATATTTACAGAGCGTATCACAGTGCGAAGCTGTTTTTCCTGGGGGGTAGGAACATCCGGCTGAGGCTGCGGAGTAGGAGTGGGCGCAGGAACTTTCAGAGGTTCAACATCGGAGACGCTGAGGACTTTCAGATGTGAAGCGTCCAGAATATTTGGATTTTCTGAAGTGCTTTGCCCAAAGTTTCCCCGGTAATGGAGATAGACCCAGCTTCCGGGACGGATTCCGTTCTGATAATACTGTTCTGTTCCGGTAACAGGATAAGTGGCAACTTTGCCGTTTTTTGCTTTCAGGGTAATGGTGTTTTCCGTAAGCCCCTGAACCTGTCCATAAGTCTTTTTTTCTTCCAGTTCCGATCTGCCATGGTAAGCGTCTGCCACTTTCAGAACTTTGACAGAACCGGTATCAGTGATATTAAGCTGACCTTCGTAGATTACGCAGACGTCAGCCCCGGCAAGGAGACCCTCCTTGCACTCAATTTCAGCCTGTGAGATATCAAAGCTGTAGGTATCTGATTTTTGACAAAGGGTAAGTCGGCTTCCGGTAAAATCTTTTACAGTCCCCCGGATCTCATCCATATATACCCGGGGACTCTGTGCAGTATCTGTCTGAATTTCCGGACTGTCAGAAGAAACTGATCCGTCAGAGGCTTCAGACGATATACAGCCGGAAACGGCAAAAAGAAGTGTGGTACAGAGAAGAGCAGCTGATAGTTTTTTCATTAAAGTCCTCCAGTATGATCAATTACCGGACATTCCCTGCTGCCTGTCCTTTGGGGACGGGGCTTTCTCTGTACTGTCCGTAACCGGAGGCTTGGCAGTGAAATCAAAGATTTCCCGGTAAGTGTCCCATTCCTCTCTGTTGTGGACAGCATTGGGCATCAGCCCTGTACATTCGGTACAGGCATTGGTGTCCAGGTAATTTTCGTAATATACATTATAGGGATCTTTTGTCTTTTTTACAGACTTCGGATCGGAATGTTTTCTGTGTTCCATAATACCCCTCCTTTATGCTGTTGGCAATGGTTTTGAGAGATAGTATGATAAAAAAAGCTGTGTTTTATTCGTCACAAAGTATTAAATTTATAACAAAAATAAAGTGGTAATATTATAACAGAAAAATATTGAAATCTCTGTAAAGTATGTTATACTGTGGGTAAATAAATAATAGCGAAGTAGGAATTTATGCGTTAAGTGTTCACAGGCTGGGGAGTCGCCGTGAAACGAAAAGCTGCTGATAAAAAGCTTACGATATATTTTCCGCACCCGTTGCTACATATGAGAACATCTCATAATGTGGAGGGAATATTATTTATGATAACATTATGGAGGTGTTTTTATTATGCAGAAAAACAGCACAAAATCTGTCTGGAATGTAAAAAATCTTGTTTTTATGGCCCTTCTGGTAGCCATGCAGTTGATACTTACAAGGGTTCTGCTACTGGATCTGGGGCCTTCTCGTATTACTGTAGGAACCGTATGTACTGTGCTTGCCGGACTGTGGATGGGACCGGTTGCCGGCGGAGTCTGCGGACTGTGCGCGGATATTGTAGGATGCATTCTGAAAGGCTATGCGGTGAATCCGTTTATTACACTGGCATCTGTTCTCTGGGGCGTTCTTCCGGCTCTTGCCAGAAAATTTTATGCCAGCAAATCCAGAAAGGCAAAGACAGTGGGGATTTCTGCTTCCATTGTCATTACAGGCGCTATCAGTTCTCTGTGCCTGACAACAGCCGGACTGGTACTTATGCTTGGGTATAATTTTTATGCGATCATGCCGGTGAGACTTGTTCAGTTTGCAATTATGATCCCGATTTACTGTGTACTGACCTGCCTTTTGTATTTCAGTCCTCTGACTTCTATGGTGGCTGGACACAGCGCTTCCGCTGTACTGGAAAAGAGAACTGTATAAAGTACGCAGAAGAAATTTTATAGAGTAAAAATTACATATTCGATTCCCCATACAGGACGCGGTATTGATACTGCGTCCTGTTCTGTTATTTCGAAAACAAGCTGTTTGATATGATCGGAGCCTGCTGTTATACAGGCTGTACACGGAACCAGTAGGTATACAGGTCATGGAATCCCAGAGAGGTATAAAGACTCCGGGCAGGGGCATTTCCATGAACTACCTGGAGATAGGCGTTCTCTGCCCCGTGTTTTTTTCCCTCTTTGAGAAGCCCTGTGCAGATCTGGCGGGCCAGGCCCTGTCCTCTGAATTCTTCTTTTACGTGAATTGCATAAATCCCAATATAATCCCGATCCAGTATTCCAAGTCCGGTGGCGATGATTTTTCCGTTTTTCTGAACAGAGGCACATAAAGTTTCCTTGGGAATTGCATGGTACATGGACGGAACCACCTCCCTGTGAACGGGATTCGTCATTTTTTTCAGGTCAAACAGACTGAAGATCCATGAATCAGGAATGGCTTCTGTGAACTGTACGTCATCAAAGGCGGCAGTCAGCCGGGCATCCCTCAGACACAGTGTCATTACATCTGTTGTATGCTGGATCTCATATCCGCGATTTTCCAGGGTGTAATCAAAATCAGGAGATACCAGCGGACTGATTTTAAAGATCGCCGGGGTTCCCAGGCGTTTGTAAACATTTTCGCAGTAAGGTATTTTTTCCCGCCAGGGCAGTGTGGAGGTTCCAAACTGTTCCACACTGTTGGTTCTGTGTGTATAAAAATAAGAAAAACGGAGGATCCATCCGTCATAAAGTTCCATTTTATGGGAAGGCCATGCATTCAGCGACATATCTTCTATTTTTTTTATGCTTGCTTCCATATTCATATCTCCTTGCGCTGTTGATGAAATCATAGGTTTGTATGTATATATTTACATTGCAATGTAGATATTATACATAAAAACACATGAATATGCAATATATAAGAATAAATATTCATATATAAATATAATGGTGAATGAAAGATGCAAAAAAATAAAAATGTTTTTGCAGTTGTATGGATGATTTTTACTGTCGGAATTTGATGAACGAATTTTGTGGACATACAGGTCCGAAAGATCTATAATAAGACTCACCAGAAATCTTCTGGTATTCCTGCCGTCTGGTCAGACGGATTTATCCCATTTTATTATTTTTTTAAGTACCCGTTTACTGTTTATTAAAAGAATGACAGCAGATAGAAAGGGGGAAGGAGTTAAATTACTGTAAAAGAAATGTTAGTGCTGACAATTGCCGGGGTTGGTGTTGTAATGGATATTTCCAGTATGCGGATCAGCAATGGCTGGATTCTTTGTTCTCTTCTGGCAGGTTTTCTGTTTTGTTTCAGCAGAAATGGAAACGGTCCATATGAATTTTTTCTTGGTGTAACGATTCCGGTGGCAGTTCTTGGATGGCTGTTTGTGTTCAGGATGCTGGGACCGGGTGATATAAAACTGTTTTGCGCTCTTGGAGGAATTATGGGGGCGCATGATATCTGGCGCTGTATTGAATTTTCTTTTCTGGCGGGAGCCGCCATATCTCTGGCGATTTTGATATTCTGCGGAAATCCTGCAGAAAGACTGCGCTATCTGACATCATATCTGGAAGACTATCTGAGAACAGGAATCAGAAAACCCTATTATCACAGAGGATTCGCATTGGAAAATTTTCATTTTACAATTCCTGTTTTTATGAGTGTGATGCTTTATGCAGGAGGTATATATTGAAAAAACAGATTTTTGCGGTTTGTGATACAGAGGCTGAGTATGCAAAAAACTTTATGGAGTATCTGAACAGGAAACAGAATCTTACTTTTGAGGTACAGGCATTTACCGGAGTGAAGAGCCTGCTGGATTTTGCAGAGCAGAACAGAATCGAGATTCTCCTGATCGCAGAGTCGGCTGTGTGCCGGGAAGTACGGGAACTGGACGTGGGGAAGCTGATCGTCCTTACAGAAGGGGTGAAGTCTCCGGAGCTGAGCGACTATGCGGGTGTTTACAAGTACCAGTCTTCTGCGCAGATAGTAAGAGAGGTTATGGCGTGTTATGGAGAGGAGAAGGCGGTAATGCCTGTGCAGTCACCTGTGCTGAAAAAATCCACACAGATACTGGGTGTTTATTCTCCGGTAGGACGATGCCTGAAAACTTCTTTTGCTCTTACTCTTGGTCAGATTGCTGCCAGAGAAAAACCTGTTTTATATCTGAATCTGGAGGAATACTCGGGATTTGAAGAGCTGTTTGGCAAGAGCTTTACAGGAACGTTAAGTGATCTTCTGTATTTTGTGCGTCAGGGGGATCAGAACCTGACAGTCAGGCTGAACAGCATGGTTGAGACAGCAGGGCAGCTTGATTTTGTTCCACCGGTTCAGTCTCCTATGGATATCAGAGGAACTCCCTGGCAGGACTGGGTCTGTCTGATTCAGGAAATCGTTCTGCACAGTTCTTACGAGGTGCTTATTCTGGATATAGGAAATGGGATTGACGAGGTATTTCAGTTGTTGGATCTTTGTAAAAGGATCTATATGCCAGTGTGTTCAGACGGTCTTTCGGAATGTAAGATCACACAGTTTGAAAATCTGCTGCGAGTGCTGGATTATCCTCAGGTGCTGGCAAAAACGGTAAGAATGAAGCTTCCGTTTTATGAAAGTATTTCCGGAAACGGGGCGTATGTAGAACAGCTGCCATGGAGTAAGCTGGGAGAGTATGTAAAGGAACTGATAAGAAAGGAAAACATATGAACAGGGAGACTTTTCAGGCGATCAGGGATCTTCTGATGGAAAAACTGGATATGTCCAGAGAAATGACTGACAAAGAGATACTGGATGAGATTGACCAGCTTATCCTGAACCGTATGCGGGATTCGTATATATCTCTGAACGAAAAGCTTCAGCTCAGACAGGAACTGTTTTATTCGGTGCGTAAGCTGGATGTGCTTCAGGAGCTGATCGAAGATGAAACAGTTACAGAGATTATGGTAAATGGCCCGAATGCTATCTTTGTGGAAAGAGGAGGACGGCTTGGGAAATGGGATAAAAGCTTTACCTCCCGAGAAAAACTTGAGGATGTGATCCAGCAGATTGCAGGACGGTGCAACAGAGTGATCAATGAATCCATGCCGATCGTGGATGCACGTCTGGATAATGGAGCCAGAGTAAATGCAGTGATCAGTCCGGTGGCACTGAATGGTCCTATCCTTACTATAAGAAGGTTTCCGGACAGTCCCATTACAATGGACAGGCTGATTGCGCTTGGAAGTCTTACCTGTGAATGTGCCCGGTTTCTGGAAGCGCTGGTAAAGGCCAGGTATTCCATGATCATAGGCGGAGGTACAGGAAGCGGCAAAACTACGTTTCTTGGGGCTTTGTCTGATTATATTCCTGCAGATGAGCGTATCATCACCATTGAGGATAATGCGGAACTGAAAATTCAGGGAGTGGAAAATCTGGTCCGGCTGGAGGCGAAAATGGCAAATATGGAGGGTACAGCATCAATTAGCATCCGGGATCTGATAAAAACAGCGCTTCGGATGCGACCGGACAGAATTGTTGTGGGAGAGGTAAGAGGCGGCGAGGCAGTAGATATGCTTCAGGCTCTTAATACAGGGCATGAAGGAAGTCTCAGTACAGCTCACGCAAATTCTGCCGGTGATATGCTAAGCCGTCTGGAAACAATGACGCTTATGGGAGTAGATCTGCCTCTGGAAGCAATACGGAGACAGATTGCCTCAGGAGTGGATATTCTGATCCATCTGGGGCGAATGAGGGATAAAACAAGAAAAGTACTGGAAATTACAGAAGTATGTGGTTATGAAAAAAATGAGATTATAACGCGGACTCTTTTTCGAAGGGAAGAAGATCTGGGGCTTGTACAGATATCAGAGCTTTTTAACCGGGAAAAGCTGACGCGGGCAGGGGTGGAAATATGAATCAGGACAAAACAAAGCAGAATTATGAGGAATATCATTACACAAAAAAAGAAATCGCAAAATATCTTTTTCAGAGTACAGCCTTGTGTGGGGCTGTGGATTATCTGTTTTATCAGAACTGGTGGTGCATGATCGCGGCTGTTCCGGCAGCGGTGCTGTTTTTAAAATGGAAAAAAAGACAGCATATCAGGGAGCGGAAGAGGACTTTAAATTATCAGTTTAAGGATGCGCTGAATTCTCTGAGCGTTGCGGTACAGGCTGGTTATTCTGTGGAGAATGCTGTGACAGCATGTATGAAGGACATGGAGCGGCTGTATCCTCCGGAATCTGATATTGTCCGTGAACTCCGTTACATTGAAAGCAGAAAAAAAGTCAGTGTTCCTGTAGAAGAGCTGTTTCTGGGGCTTGGTGAAAGAAGCGGGATTGAGGACATTGAAAACTTTGCCGCTGTTTTCAGTACAGCAAAGCGCTCCGGCGGAGATATGGACAAGATCATTCAGACCTCTGCCAGAATGCTTGGAGACAAAATTGATGTCAGAAAGGAAATAGAAACAACTCTTTCCGCAAAAAAGGCAGAGCAGACAATCATGAGTCTGATGCCTGCGGGGATCATACTGTATCTGCAGCTTACTTCTCCGGGTTTTCTGGAGGTTTTGTATGGAAATCTGTTTGGCGTATGTGCGATGACAATCTGCCTGGGGATCTATGCACTTTCTTACTGGCTGGGGAAAAGAATTGTGGATATTGAAGTATAAACGGACAGAAGGTGTGGAAAAACAGACAGGAGAAGATTATGTGGGTACATATCGTAATATTTATTCTGGCTTTTGGGACAGTCCTGGTCAGTAAAGCCGGCTGGATCCATCTGGATGCGCTGGGAGATAAAAAAGGAGTACGTTTATTTCTGGCAGTTGCTGTGTGTGGGAATTTTCTTGGAATAGCTATGACAATGACCGGGGAAGGAGGAATGGCACAATCGGATGCATACAGGATTCCCCGTGAGGAGACAGGAGCATACGAAAAAGAGTATCTGATTTCAGTAGACGGAGAAGAAAGCGAATCTTTTAAAATTCAGGTTCCGGAAAAAGAAACAGAAGAACCGGAGGAAACAGTTCCGGAAAAGGAATCTCCTGAGAGCAGACGACAGAAAGAATTACAGGAAATGCTGGATCAGTATAATCAGGAAAAGCAGGATCCGGATTACTATTATCTGCCTTCGGAGTGGAAGGGACATCAGTTGGAATGGGAACGTCCAAAAGAACATACAGGAGAACTTCTGGCATCTCTGGGCCTGTTTGCTGCCTTTGTAGTTCTGCTAAAAAGCACAAGGGAAAAACAGGAAGAGGAAGCCAGACGGGCAGAGCAGCTTCTTATGGATTATCCGGGAATGGTGATGAAATTTGCTCTTTTAATACAGGCAGGAATGACGGCAAGAAGCGCATTCCGGAAAATGTCTGCTGACTATGAGCGCAGAAAAACGAAAAGACGGCATTTTGTCTATGAGGCTGTGGCGGCAGCCTGTTATGAAATGGATAGCGGAGTATCAGAATCCGAGGCTTACAGACGATTCGGAGAAAAATGCGGACAGATGAAATATAAGACGTTTTCTACACTGCTGATCCAGAATCTTCAGAAGGGAAGCCGCAGAATGGCTGATATTCTGGAACAGGAGGCGCTTGAAGCCTGGGATGAACGTAAAAGAAAGGCCCGTGTTCTTGGAGAAGCGGCAGCAACAAAGCTTCTGGTACCTATGGTGATGATGCTGGCTGTTGTAATGGCAATTATTATGATTCCGGCGTTTCTGTCCTTTTATGGATAAGAATGCAGGAGCGGGGAGGTGAGTACATGAAAAAACTGTGGAAACTGGCAAAGGGATTTGCGGCAGAAGAGGATGCAGTTGGTGTTGTGGAAATTATTCTGATTCTGGTGGTTCTGATCGGTCTGGTTATTATTTTTAAAGAACAGCTGACCAGTCTGGTAAAAAATATTCTTTCAAAGATCACAAAACAAAGCAATTCAATCTGAGAAACAGTCCGGAATAAATCCGGGAGCAGAAAATGACATTTTGGGAAAAGGAGGGTATCTGTTATGAAAAAAGGCAGCATTACAGTGTTTCTGGCGCTGATCCTCAGCCTTCTTCTGTCGCTGGTATGTACCAGTATAGAATCTGTGAGAATGGCAGCAGCAAGGACGCAGATCTTAAGCGGTCTGGATATAGGACTTTATTCCTTGTTCGGTCAGTATGACAGGGAATTTCTGAAAGAATATGATCTGTTTTTTCTAAATGGCTCAGGGAGCTCAGGGACCTTAAATCTTGCAGCTGTATATGATGATATGGAAAGCTATATGAAACCAGTATTGAAGCAGAACAGCCAGAAACTGTCTATTGTCCAGGGAGGACTGTCCGGATATCGTCTGGCTACAGATGAAGATGGAGAAGTGTTTTACAGACAGGCTGTTTCATACATGAAAGATACCCTTGGCAGTCAGGGCGTTCAGAAACTGATACAGAAATTTCAGGAAAAAAAGGAGCGTGTGGAGGAAGCGGAAAAAGCCGGAACTCAGGCAGAGGAAAACAAATATCTGGAAAGCTATGATTCAGAAATGGATGCAGCAGCCCAGAACAGTCAGGAGGCTGAACAGCAGGAAGAATCCGGGAATTTAGAAAGTGGAGATACAGATATATCATCAGGTGAAGATCTTTCTGACGGGAAGCCGGAAGAAAAGGTAGAAAATCCTATTCCTGTCCTGAAGGCGGTACGCAATATGAGCCTTCTTGACCTGGTTGTTCCGGCAGAAAAAGGGATTTCGGAGAACCGTGTATCAAAGTCCGAGCTTCTGTCTGGACGAAATCTCGAAAAAGGCATGGAAATGCCAGAGCCTGTAAAAACAGACGGTTCCTATGCGTCCAGCCTTTTATTTCAGCAGTATCTTATGGATAAGCTTGGCTGCTATACCAGTCCTGCTCCCGGAGGATTAAAATACCAGACGGAATATCTTCTGTGCGGAAAAACCAGCGACAGAGAAAATCTGAAGTCAGTTGCAAGGAGACTGCTTCTTGTCCGGGAAGGCGTAAATGCAGCTTTTCTTATCGCTGATCCTGCCAAGAGGGCGCAGATGCATGGTCTGGCACTGGCTATTGCCTCTGCATTTCTGATTCCTCCGGCTGCTGTAGTCATAGAGGCTGCGCTTTTGTTCTGCTGGTCCTTTGGGGAGAGTATTTTAGATTTAAGAGAACTGTTTCATGGGGGAAAGGTTCCTCTGATAAAAAACTCCGGGAACTGGCAGCTTTCACTGGATAATCTGGCGCATATTCTGGAGGGACTGGATAGTCAGAGAAAAAGTGATGAAAATGGAATGTCCTATGAAGAGTATCTTCAGATACTTCTTTTATCTCAGTCCAAAAGAAATAAACTTCAGAGAGGAATGGACATGGTGGAATGTTGTATTAGAAACACTACCGGCCAGAAAGAGTTCCGTCTGGATCACTGTATAGAAGCTATAGAGGCTTCTGTAGATGTACGGGCAAACAGAAAAAAGACATTTACGGTAACAAAACAATTCAGTTATGTATAAAAGATAGCAGAAAAGAGGTGCAGAAAGATGCTTTTTCAGGAGACACATAAATTCATAAATGGGAAGGATCATAAGAACTGGGTAGACAGAAAAAGGAAAGAAAGGATAAGTTCTCTGTTGCGCTTCAGATACCTGCTTGCCCCGATGAGCAGGAGAAGCAGAAGGTTTCCTGAAAAGGTATCTCTTTGTGCCTCTTTTCTGAAAAAGGCAAGTTTTGCAGTAGAAACAGCCCTTGTGCTGCCGGTGTTTTTTCTGGGTATGGTTACGCTGATTTCTTTTATGGATATATATAAGATCCAGACGGAACATCTCTGTACCCTTTGTGAAAAAACAAAGGAGGCAGGCATGTATGCCTATGTGCTGGATGGAACGGGAACGGAAGAGATTACTTTACCGGATGTTTATTCTTATACTCCGGTGGGAGGAGTGATTCCTTTGCCAAAAGTGCGGATGTACAATACAGTAAAGGTACATGCCTGGACTGGTGCAGACAGCAGGCGGTTTGCCTTGAATGGAGAGCAGGCGGAAAGAATGGTATATGTGACCGCGGCCGGGACGGTATATCACAGAAATCTAGGGTGCAGATACCTGAATGTTGTTGTGCAGCAAATGTCTGGTTCCGGAGTAAAATCTGCCAGAAATATATATGGAGAAAAATATTATGCCTGTGAAAGCTGCAGCAGAAATCAGAAACCTGCAGGAACTGTTTATGTTACAAAAAGTGGAAACAGGTATCACAATCATGTTTCCTGCAGTGGACTCAAGCGTACTGTCAGGCTTGTAAAGCTTTCGGATGTTCATAATATGGGGGCATGCAGCAGCTGCGGATAGAGGAGGAAGTATATGATGTTCGAAGAAGTTGTTACAATGCTGTTTCTTGGTTACAGTGCATGGACAGACTGGAGAAAACATGAAATTTCCCTGATTTTAACAGGAGTTTATGCCAGTGTCGGTCTGATTTACAGTTTTATGTCAGGAAGAGAAATTCAGGATATTCTGATTCCAGAACTGATAGGAGCAGTTTTTCTTGCGGCATCTGTGATAACCAGAGGCGCTTTGGGAATGGGAGACGGATGGATACTGCTGGCGCTGGGGTGTATGACTGGTACAATGGTATACCTTAGAACCCTTGGCATTGGGCTTTTTCTGTCTGCAGTGATATCAGCGATACTTTTGACAGTATTTCACAGAAACCGCAAAACAGAAATTCCTTTTATTCCATTTTTATTCCTGGGATATGCAGGAGGTATTTTTATATGACATTAAAAAAACATTTCCGGAAAAAAGTAAAAAAAGGAAGCTTTACTATTGAAGCGGCCTGCGTAATGTCTTTGGCACTTGTGACAGTAATGGGAATTCTTTATCTTTGCTTTTTTGTACATAATCGGGCATGGTTTACGGCAGCAGCCTGTGAGTCAGCGCTTATGGGCAGTATGGAAGGAAACCGAGAGGGTGGAAAAGTAGCAGAAGCAGCAGAGAAACGCAGCCGGGAACTTGGTAATATTGGATTTTTTGGGACTGAAAATCTGAAAACTCAGGTAAAAGGAGGAAAAAATGTAACTGTAAGCTATATGGCAGATACCATATCAGGATTTGGTGGATTTTCCTGGAAACTGAGAGCAGAAGGAAAATCCAGAGTCATTGATCCGGTAAGATGGATCCGTAAATTAAAATCGGCAGAAGATATTTTTTCAGATGCAGGAGGGTGGTAATGCACGCAGAATATAAGAGAGATGTAAGTCACAATTACCTTATTTTACAGGAAGAGAAGGCTGTAGATACCTCATCTTATCAGGTACGTATGCTTACGGGAAATGTGATTCCGTCTATACTGAAATGTCATTTGCAGAATCTTGATGGTGAGGTGTTGTTTTATTATGATATAACATCGAAACAGTCTATAGCAACATTGTTTGAGGATAAAAAATTAAAAAGTCAGGATCTCCAGAGTATTCTGGAAGGATTTGTAAAAGTTATGGAAGAAATGGCGGAATTCCTGATGAATACGGATCAGCTTGTACTTCAGCCGGAATATATTTATATGGATGCAGAGCGGAAAAAAGTGTATTTTTGCTGTATTCCGGGATATCAAAAAGAAATCCAGGGGCAGTTTCGGGGACTGACGGAGTATATCCTTCCAAAGATTGACCATGAAGATAATCAGGCAGTAATGCTGGGGTATGGTATTTACAGGAAAGCTCTTGAACCGGGATTTCAGCTTGAGATAATAAAGGAGGCGATTTATCAGAAAGAAGGAGAAGCGGATAAAAATATATCAGACCAAAAAGAAGACAAGTGTCAGGAAGTTTCATCGGAGAAGCTGTGGAATGAAATTACAGATCCGATGATTTCGGATGAACAGAAACAAGAAGAGGTTAAAACAAAGAAAAAAGAGAAGAAAATTCCATGGACCTGGATCATATGCTGTGGAGCAGGCGGTACAGTTGCTCTGGCCGTGCTGACAGCAGGTTTTCTGGGAGTTATCCCGGAACTTCCAATAGAAATAGTGCTGGGGGCAGGAATTATGGCCCTGGGTACAGGGGCATTTGCAGCATGGATCACAGAAAAGAAGAAACGGAAGCAGGAACAGACAGCACCATGGCACAACAAAATAAAACAGGAAACAGACAGCAATTTTGTGTCAGATCAGATTATTCGGGAAGAAGATATAAAAAAAGATCCGGAAACAATCCAGGAAGGCCGGAAAGCAGAAACCAGTATTACAGGAGAGCTTTTTGGAACAAAGAAAAAAGAGGAAGACAGTCAGGAGGGAATCTGCGGTGAAACAGTAGTCCTTTCTGCCGGACAGAAAAAGGGACCGGCTACTCTTGTAAGCAGAGAGCCGGGTGAACTGGCAACGATTTATCTGGAACAGGAGCTGACAGTGGTAGGGAAGCTGGCAAATGCTTCAGACGCAGTGATTCCAATGGCGACAGTCAGCCGTATGCATGCAAGAATCCGAAGGCGAGATGATGAATATTATCTGGCAGATCTGAATTCCAGAAATGGTACTGCAGTGAACGGAAGAATGTTGAAAGGGGATGAAGAGTATCAACTTCAGGATGAGGATCAGGTGGATTTTGCTCAGGCAAGATATATTTTTATAAAGTAAACAGCAAAGGGCTATCTTGCCACTGTGATGAAAGAATAGTATAATACTCTTAATATTGGATTACAGGAGTTTAGATAAAATATGAAGAAATTTGATCTCAACTTTTACAGTGGGAAAAGAGTTCTGGTAACAGGACATACAGGGTTTAAGGGAACATGGCTTTGCCGTCTGCTTCTGAATATGGGAGCTCAGGTTACCGGATATTCGCTGGAGCCGCCTACAGAACCATCCGTTTTTGGACTTGCAGGCATGGACAGACAGATGAACAGTATAACAGGTGATATCCGTGATCTGGACAGATTGCTGGAAGTGTTCAGAGAGCAAAAACCGGAAATAGTGCTGCATCTGGCAGCCCAGCCGATTGTGCGTGAATCTTATAAAAACCCGGTATATACTTATGAAACAAATGTAATGGGAACTGTAAATATACTGGAATGTATCCGGCAGACTGATTCTGTGAGATCATTTCTTAATGTGACAACTGATAAGGTGTATCATAATCGGGAATGGGAATGGGGATACCGGGAAGACGATCCTCTGGACGGATTCGATCCTTATTCCAACAGTAAGTCATGCTCAGAGCTTGTGACTCACAGTTATAAAAATTCATTTTTTATGGATGGAGTGCCTGCTGTTTCTACTGCAAGAGCAGGAAATGTGATCGGAGGCGGAGATTTTGCTGCAGACAGAATTATTCCGGATTGTATCCGGGCAGCTCTGGCGGGAAAATCCATACCGGTAAGAAATCCTCATTCCACAAGACCGTTTCAGCATGTACTGGAGCCTTTATATGCGTATCTTATGATTGCTGCCATGCAGTATGAAGAAAGTAAATACTCCGGGTATTATAATGTGGGACCGGATGACAGGGATTGTGTAACAACGGGAGAACTTGTAGATCTTTTCTGTCATGCATGGGGCGATGGACAGACCTGGGAAAATCATTTTGTAGGCGGTCCCCACGAGGCGAATTTTCTGAAGCTTGACTGTTCCCGAATAAAAAGTGTTTTTAACTGGAAACCAGTCTGGAATGTTCGTACTGCTGTGGAAAAAACAGTGGAATGGACAAAGGAATGGCAGGTGGGACAGGATATAAACATAATTATGGACAGACAGATTCAGGAGTTTCTGGCTGATATAAAATAAAAAACAGGAGAAAAAATATGTTTGAAAATATGACAGAACAGCAGGCAAGAGAGCAGATTCTTGGAATTGTAGATGATTATTGCCGTAAATATCATAATGAAGAAAAAAACTTTAAAGAGGGAGACAGAATTCCCTATGCATCCAGAGTTTATGATTCAAAAGAAATGGTAAATCTTGTGGACAGTGCGCTGGAATTCTGGCTGACAGCCGGCAGATATGCGGACGAATTTGAGCAAAAATTCTCAGAATACCTGGGAATCCGTTTCTGCTCTCTGGTTAATTCAGGTTCTTCAGCGAATCTTCTTGCTTTTATGGCGTTGACCTCACCTCTTTTGAAAGAACGTCAGGTGCGTCCGGGAGATGAAGTCATTACAGTGGCAGCCGGATTTCCTACAACTGTGGCACCGATGATCCAGTATGGTGCGGTTCCTGTATTTGTGGATGTGACGGTACCTCAGTATAATATTGATGTAACCAGACTTGAGGAAGCTCTTTCTTCCAGGACAAAGGCAGTGATGCTGGCTCATACCCTGGGTAATCCGTTTGATCTTAAAGCGTTGAGAGATTTCTGTAAAAAACATGAACTGTGGCTGATCGAGGACAACTGTGATGCCCTTGGTTCTGAGTATGTGATAGACGGAGAGAAAAAGCTTACAGGAACTATTGGAGATATTGGTACATCAAGCTTTTATCCGCCCCATCATATGACAATGGGAGAAGGTGGAGCTGTGTATACAAATAATCCGCTTTTACACAAAATTGTCCGTTCTCTCCGGGACTGGGGACGTGACTGCAGATGTCCGTCCGGCCGTGATAATGTGTGCGGACATCGTTTTGACAGGCAGTATGGAGAGCTGCCTCTTGGCTATGACCATAAATATGTATATTCTCATTTCGGATATAATCTGAAAGCAACAGATATGCAGGCAGCAGTGGGATGCGCCCAGCTTGAAAAGTTCCCCGGATTTGTGGAAAAACGTCGTCATAACTATGCGCGTCTCAGAAAAGCGCTTGAGGGAATGGAAGAAAAATTTATACTTCCTGAAGCCTGCCCTGATTCTGAGCCAAGTTGGTTCGGTTTCCTTCTTACCTGTAAAGAGGGTGTGGACAGAAATAAAGTGGTTCCCTATATTGAAAGCAAGGGTGTTCAGACAAGAATGTTGTTTGCAGGAAATCTTACAAAACATCCCTGCTTTGACCAGATGAGAGCAGAAGGCAGAGGATACCGTATTGCCGGAAGTTTGGAAAATACAGACAGGATTATGCGCGATACTTTCTGGGTAGGGCTTTATCCGGGTATGACAGATGAAAAAATTGATTATATGGCAAAGGTGATCCGGGAAGCCGGAAATCTTTAAATCTGCTGTTGAAAGCATACATCAGAGAAGGGATAAAAGTAAATGGTGATAGATGAAAAGCTGCGCTGGTATGGATTCTGGCTGGTGGACCGGCTTCAGGGCGGAAAGGTACGCAGCTATTATGAAGAAATCCGTGACAGCTATAAAAACGGGACTTCCGTAGAAAAGACCCGGGAAAAGATCAGTAAGCTGATCTCTCATGCAGTTCGCACAACGGAATTTTATAAGGATTTTCCAGAGGATACTCCTCTGGAGAAAATGCCTGTTATGAATAAAGAAACTTACAGAAGTCATTATGAACAGTGCCAGTCTTTTGTTTATAAAGATGCTTCAGATAATCGTATTATGTATACAAGCGGTTCTACGGGAACTCCTTTTGCCATGATACAGAATCGCAATAAAATCCTTCATAACACAGCTGCAAGTATTTTTCTGGGAGCGGCCGGAGGGTATTATATCGGAATGAAACAGGCTTTTATCCGTATGTGGGTAGGAGACCATGCGAAAAAAAGCTGGATTTCCAGAACTGCAGAGAATCTGATCATGATGGATTGTTCCAATCTGGATGAAGAGGCTCTTGGTAAAATGGTTTCCGTGATTAAAAAGAAACGGGTAAAGTGTATCATCGGATATGCGTCTGCAATCGGAGAACTGGGAAGGTATATTGATGAGCATCATATGGATACCAGAGATTTCTGTGTGAAAGCGATCCTTCCTATTTCAGAGAGTATGCCCAGTGAAGTGAGAAGAAATCTGGAAAGAATTTTTAATTGCACAGTACGTTCCTGGTATTCAAATGAAGAAAACGGTATTATGGGTCTGCAGCGTGAAGAAGACGAAAGCTATTATATTGATTCTGAAAGCTACTATTATGAGATCCTTAAACTGGACAGTGATGAACCGGCAGAGCCGGGAGAGCTTGGACGAATCGTGATCACAGATCTTTATAATTATGCCATTCCTCTGATACGCTATGACAATGGAGATTTGGCAGTGGCGGAACGAAAGGAAAAAAATGGAAGATTCCGTCTGTATCTGAAAGAACTGTACGGAAGACGGGGAGATATGATATATGACTGTAAGGGAAGGATTGTGTCTCCGTTCGTACTGCTGAATGGTCTTTCTATGGCAAAGGGAATAAATCAGTACCGCTTTATTCAGGAGGATATAACCAGATATACTCTGTGGCTGAATGGTGACAGACAGGCAATCGATGAGAAAGCAATCCTGGATTTTATCAGTCCCTACTTTGGTGAGGAAGCAGAAATTACAGTAGAGTATGTGGATGAGATTCCGGTTCTGAGTTCCGGAAAAAGGAAATCTTTTGAAAACCGGTGTGAAAAGTACATAAAAAAATAACTGGGGAGGCTTTTCTTTGGCATCAAAAGAAAAACAGAAAAGAATTGTATCGAATACAGCGTACACCATAGGCGGAGCGCTTCTTATGAACGGAGTTCTGCAGATTGTTGTCTACCCTCTGCTGAACCGAAAAATGGGAAGCGATCAGTTGGGAGAGCTTCTGTATCTTATGGGACTGGTTGCAATACTTTGCCCTTCTGTGGGGCAGGCCTTAAACACCAGCCGTCTTGTTGTACGAAGAGATTATGAGGTAAAAAACGGGGACTATAATGTCCTCCTTTTGCTGTTTGGGGGAATTGGCACAGCAGTTACTCTTTTTGTGGCAGGGGATTCTATGGTATCTCTGCCTGTTATTTTCTGGACAGCAGCCCTTCTTATGACGACAATTTTTCGTTATTACGGAGATGTGGAATACCGTCTGAATCTAAATTATAAAAAATATTTTTACTATTACTGCGTGCTGACAGGCGGATATATAGCCGGCTTTGGCCTTTACTTTCTGACAAAAAACTGGTTTCTGGTATTTCTGACCGGTGAGGCGGCAGCTCTGGTATATCTTGCTGCAACCGGAACTGTGTTCAGAGGATTTTTTGACCGGAGCAAATGGTTTACACAGGCGTTCCAGCGGGGAGGATTTTTAGTATTTTCCTATCTGATCACAAATTTTACTTTGAATATTGATCGACTTGCACTGGAGCATATGGTGGGACATCTGGCAGTAACCCAGTATTATGTAACTTCTCTGATCGGAAAAACCCTGGTGCTTCTGGTGGCGCCTGTTAATACGATCATTATTTCCTACCTTACAAGAAAACAGGAGCGAATGGACAAAAAGCAGTTCCTTCTGTTTACCGGAATCGGAACAGGCGTAAGTCTTGTGTTTTTTCTTGGAGCCCAGATAGGAACTCCTGTTTTCGTAAAACTGTTTTACGGAGATCTTTATGAATCAGTGAGAGGGATGATCACAGTTGTAAACCTGAGCCAGATTCTTGGTGTACTTTCCGCTTATCTTTTTATTGTAGTTCTTACTTTTACAGAAGAAAAGTGGCAGTTGATCCTTCAGATCATACATCTGGCTGTGATTGCAGTCCTTGTGTTGATTTTTACAGAAAAGAGCGGTATTATGGGTTTTGCGGCAGCCGTGCTCATTGCCAATGTGGTACGTGTGGCAGCAGTGATCCTTCTTGGATTATGGAAGGCAGGCAGCGCCCCTGAACAACAGAAAAAATAATCATACTGATTTTACAGCATAAAAAGGAAGGAAAAAGAATGCAGGCTGGAGAAATTTTAAGACGAACAGCGTTTAATATATTGGATAAGCTTCACGGCGGGAAGCTTGAAAAAATAAAAAAAGTAAATAAAAGAGAAATTGTGGAAGGTATTACAGAGGAGTATGCGCAGCGCCGTGTGGAAATGCTTCTTGATTATGCCAAAAAGCATTCTCCATATTATAGAAATTATCAGGATGCACAGGATATTACAGAGTTTCCTGTTATGACAAAAATGAAATATAACGAGAATATGGATGCAGTTCTCTGCGATACATTCCGGGATAAAAAAGACAGCCTGTTCCGGCTGAAAACAAGCGGTTCTACAGGAGCACCGTTTACTGTTTTATGTGACGGAGATAAAATGAACCGTGTAAATATGAACTTTATTTCCTTTATGGAGTTGAATGGATTTCGTATGGGAATGAAACGAGGAGAATTCCGCGTATGGATCCCCGGGAAAAATGTAATCTCCAGATGGAAATCCTTTAAAAATAATTTGATCATGATCGATATCTCCAACATGGGAGATGATGCTCTTGCAGATATCTGTGAAAAAATACGAAAAGACAGGATACAGGTTCTGGTTGCATATTCCAGCGCTCTGACTGTTCTTGCAGATTATCTGAAAAGGAAAAATATTGATATCAGAAAATGGGATGTGGAAATGGTTTTTGCTATGGGTGAGGCACTTCCGCAGAGAACTTATGATCTGATCCGGGAAATCTTTGGTTTTTCGGCAGTCCGTTCTTATGGGAATAATGAAAATGGTTTTCTTGCATGCCAGGTTGGCGAGGAGAACCGATATACAGTAGACCTTTATAATTTTTATATTGAGATGCTGAGCCTTGACTCAGATGAACCGGTGAAGCCGGGGGAGCTTGGAAGAATTGTTGTAACTGATTTTTATAACAAAGCTTTTCCTATGATTCGCTATGATACAGGAGACACGGGGATTTATCAGGAAGTAATGGACGAAAACGGCAGAAAGCATGGCTATTTTACAGAAATATACGGACGCCGTGGCTCCATGATGTATAACTGTAAGGGAGAACCTTTGTCCATTCATGTTTTTATGAATGTACTGATTAATATGGAAGGGATTGTACATCAGGCAAAATGCATTCAGTGGGAAAAGAAACGATATGAGCTTCTCTTAAATGCAGATCGCACAAAAGTCAATGAAGCCCAGGTGGTAGCCTCTTATCGAAAATATCTGGGTGATGAAGCCCAGATTGATGTAACTTATGTAGATGAAATTCCTATTGAGGCATCCGGAAAGCGTATGGTATGCGTTCAGAAATGTCAGGATTACCTGTAGGATGTGAGAGATGCAGAAAAAAGATTTCAGATAAAGCAGATATACTAGACGTCTGAAACAAAAGTTGATATGGAGAGAGAAAATGAAACAGAAGGTATCTGATTATATAGCGGAATATATTGCACAGTGGGGAATCCGGGACGTATTTACGGTTACCGGAGGCGGAGCCATGCATATGAATGATGCTTTTGGACACCACAAAATGCTGCACTGTACTTATCAGCATCATGAACAGGCCTGTTCTATGGCGGCAGAGGCGTATGCCCGTCTTGGAAACAAAATGGCAGCAGTCTGTGTGACAACAGGACCGGGAGCTACAAATGCAATTACCGGAGTTCTGGGGGGATGGATGGATTCCATTCCAATGCTGATATTTTCAGGTCAGGCCCGCTATGCAACTACGGTTGCTGCCTCAGGTCTGCCTCTTCGCAGTATGGGGGTGCAGGAATGTAATATTGTTCCGGTAGTAAAAAGTCTGACAAAGTATGCTCACATGATCGTTCATCCGGAAGATATCCGATACCATCTGGAAAAGGCTCTTTATCTGGCTGTAAATGGAAGACCGGGGCCGGTGTGGCTGGATATTCCTCTTGACGTTCAGGGGGCAGTGATAGAAACGGATCATCTGAAAGCCTATGATCCGGCGGAAAATCCTGAACAGAAGCCTCAGGAAATAAAAGATGAAACGGTAGAGAAGATCCTGGATAAATTACAGGAAAGCAAACGTCCGGTTCTTTCACCGGGAAATGGTGTGCGGCTGGCAGGCGCGCACAAGGAGTTTTGTCAGCTTGTCGAACTCTTGGGCGTTCCAGTGGTAACAGGCATGAGCAGTGTGGACGCCATTGAGTCAGATCATCCTCTGTTTGTGGGAAGAAGCGGAGGAACAGGAACAAGACCGGGAAATTTTGCACTTCAGAACAGTGATGTACTTCTTTCCCTTGGCAATCGTCAGGGATTTGCGCAGACAGGATTCCGCTATCAGGACTGGGCAAGAGAAAGCTATACTATTCTGAACGATATTGATGAAAATGAACTGAAAAAACCCAACCTTCATGTCAGTATGCCTGTTTGCGGCGATGCAGGAGAACTGATCCGAAAGCTGATAAAAGCTACAGAAAAACGTGGGGCATCAAGGGAAAATCCTTTATTTCATGGAGAGGCATGGAGAAATCAGTGCCTTTTATGGAAACAAAAATATCCGGTTGTTGTGTCCGGGCATTATGAAACCGTGGAGGATGGCTGCACAAATATTTATGCGTTTTATGAAGAATTGTCCAGAGCCATGGAGGAAAACCAGAATCTTATGGTCAGTGTAGGAACCTCCAGAGTTGCAGGAAGTCAGGCTTTTCGTGTGAAAAAAGGCCAGCGCTTTATTACAAATCCTAATACAGCATCTATGGGATTCTGCCTTCCCGGGGCAACAGGTGTGTGCATTGCATCTGGGAAACAGCCGGTAATCTGTGTGACCGGAGAGGGAAGTCTTCAGATGAATATTCAGGAACTGCAGACAATCCGGCAGAATTATCTTCCGATCAAACTTTTTGTGATCAACAATCAGGGATATCACTCTATCCGACAGACTCAGCAGAGCTATTTTGGAGAGCCTCTGGTGGGAGTGGGACAGGAAAGCGGAGATTTGAGTTTTCCGGATCTTCAGAAGCTTATTCCGGCTTATGGGTTTCCATACAGATGTATTCACAGTTCAGAAAAACTGTCAGATACGATTAAAGAAGTTCTGGAAATGGACGGAGCGGCTGTATGTGAGGTGTTTGTCACCAAGTACCAGAACACCGAGCCGAAAACCTCATCGAAAAAACTTCCTGACGGAAGAATGGTGTCTGCACCTCTTGAAGATATGTATCCGTTTTTATCCAGAGAAGAGCTGGAAGAAAATATGTACATTCCTCTTCCAGAGCAGAAGTAGTATAATATCTCATTCACATTTTGTATAATAACCTGCTTGAATTTCCAGCTACAGCGTTGCTGTCAATTGCCGATGCCACCGCATCGCATCTTTTCTTCGCCTTACAGCCTGAAAATTTACTTTGCGTCATTATACTGAAAATGAATGAGATAATACGCCAGAGTATTTTATACTCTTTCAATCAGACAAAAATATTCTGTAAAACTACAGAAATATCAGAGATACAGAAGAGATGTTTCTTCCTGATTTCAGAAATTTAAAAATACAGTACAAAACTTAAATAGGAAGCTGTAAATGAGCAAATTTGAAAAAGTGTACAAAATCATCACGAAGTTGTCTTTATAAAATGCACATATAGAGTTTAATATTTCTTTTATGTCCGTATACTGCGGATTCTATTGTGCAAAATTCGATATTTACTTATTTATAGTAAGAAGGAAAATTATGCGGCGGATTATTGTAACAGGAGCCACCAGTATGATTGGAGTGGCTTTAATAGAAGAATGCATAAAGTATGGGATAGAGATTTATGCAGTTGTCCGGGAATCATCTCAAAAGTGTTCCCGTTTGCCGGAAAGCAGTCTGATCAGATTTGTTGACTGCTCTCTGGAACATCTGGACAGACTGCCGGAAATGATCTCGCAGAAATGTGATACTTTTTATCACATTGCATGGGGAAATACCGGAGAAAACAGAAATACCAGTACGGAGCTTCAAAGCCGGAACATTGCGTATACTTTGGAGGCAGTAAAAGCGGCGGCAGCCCTTGGCTGCAAACGTTTTATCGGAGCAGGCTCCCAGGCAGAATACGGTCTGCTGGACCTGGAACGGATTTCACCGGAAAGCCCTGTAAATCCGATCACTCCTTACGGAGCGGCAAAGCTTGCATCCGGGTATCTGGCGGGGATGCTTTGCAAAGAACTGGGAATCGAGTGTATCTGGCCCAGAATATTCAGTGTTTATGGGATCTATGAGAAGGAAACTACCATGATCGCCTCCGGACTCAGAAAAATGCTGGCAGGAGAACCTACAGAATTTACCCCAGGAATGCAAAGATGGGATTATCTTTTCAGCGCAGATGCAGGGCGCGCTTTTTATCTGATCGGAGAAAAGGGGCGGGGCGGAGCTGTGTATTGTATAGGAAGAGGACAGACTGCACTGCTTCGGGATTATATTCAGAAAATGGCAGAGCTGACAGATTACAGGAATCCGGGAATCGGAGCAAAGCCATATCCAAAAGGCGCTGTGATGAACCTCTGCGCAGATATTGATTCTCTTTATCGGGATACGGGGTTTGTACCGGAGTATACCTTTGAACAGGGAATCAGAGAAACAATTACCTGGCTGAAAAGTCAGAGTACAGGAGATAAAAAATGAAAAAGAAAATTTCAGTGGTAATTCCCACATATAATGAAGAGGCAAACGTGGTTCCTCTGGCAAAAGCAGTTACAGAAGTAATGGAACGCGAACTCAGTAATTATGACTATGAGATTTTGTTTATTGACAATCATTCCAAAGACAATACGCAGGCGCTGATCCGTGGATTGTGTGCAAATAATAAAAACATTAAGGCGATTTTTAATGCAAAAAACTTCGGCCAGGCCAGATCTCCCGTTTATGGTATGAAGCAGGCATACGGAGACTGTGTGGTTCGCATGTGCGCTGATTTTCAGGATCCGGTAGATATGATTCCTCAATTTGTCAGAGAATGGGAACAGGGAAATAAAATTGTAATCGGTGTGAAAAATGCCAGCCAGGAACGAAAGGGAATGTACAGGATTCGAGGTCTGTATTACAAGATGATCAGAAAGATCACAGAGATCGACCATATTGAGCAGTTTACAGGTTTTGGACTGTATGACAGAAAATTTGTAGATGTGGTGCGTGATCTTCATGATCCGATGCCTTATTTAAGGGGCATTATTGCGGAACTTGGATTTGATTATAAAGCAATTCCTTATACACAGCCAAAAAGAAGAGCAGGAAAGAGCAAAAATAACTTTTACAGTCTGTATGATTATGCCATGATTGGTATTACCTCATATTCTAAGGTAGTGATGCGGCTGGCGACTTTTGCCGGTTTTATTATTGGTGGACTGAGCTTTGCCGCAGGTATCGTGTACCTGATTCTGAAGCTGATGTACTGGGATCGTTTTTCAGCAGGTATTGCTCCTATCGTTATCGGTATGTTTTTTCTTGGGGCGCTTCAGCTTTTCTTTATCGGATTTCTGGGAGAATATGTACTGAGTATTAATACAAGGGTGCTGGACAGACCGCTGGTAGTGGAGGAAGAGCGCCTGAATTTTGAAGATGATAATAAAAAGAATCAACAGAACAGAGAAGCAAAAACACAGGAAGCCGATGAGAGGGATTCCCGGAAAAAAGAATCAACGGCAGGAGAGCATTCATGAATAAGAAAAAAGCAACCTATGCATCAGGATGGATGGGCAGAAAAAAGACAGAATGGAACAGCATGAAACTGTGGAGTGGAAATGAACTCTGCAGACTGGACTGGATTTTATCTTTTCTGATACTGGCAGTTCTGTTTGTTACCTGCGCTCATTCTGATGTAAAGCTTACAGGAAACCGTTCCTTCCTGATGTATGAACACTTTGCGGATTTTTATCAGGCAAGCTATGAGCAGTCAGGAGGGTACTGGGCAAATTATCTTCCAAGTACATTTATTGCCTACGCTGTCTGGAATCTTCCCCTTTATCTTACCGGTCATGCGCCGGAAGCAATGCTGACAAACAGTTTTATTAATATTATGTGGTATAAGCTTCTTCCGGTTATTTTATATTTTGTTACTGCCCAGATCATATACAGGATTGGAAAGGAAATGGGATTTGGCGAGAAAAAATCTCTTCTGTGCAAGTTTGCATTTCTTGTATTTCCCATGGGGGTATTCAGTCAGTTTATTTTCAGCCAGTATGATATATTTACAGTACTTTTTCTGGTACTTGGATTTTATTTTTTCCTTCGGGGAAAAATGTGGCAGTTTGCTCTTATGTGCGGATTTGCTGCGACCTTTAAATATCATGCAGTGCTTTATTTCCTGGTGCTTCTTCTTTTAAGGGAAAAAAAGATCAGAAATCTGATCAGATATACTGCTGTCATGCTTGCGCCTTTGCTTGCAGAGATTCTTCCTAATATAGGTTCTGAGGCATTTCGGAGAAACGTATTCGGTTTTGGGGCATTGGAATATGTGCAGAAGCCTTTTTCTCTGGGATTTTTCAGCGGGATTAATCTTCTGGCAGCTGCCGCAGCCTTTGTCCTCGTGTGGGCCTATCAGAAAAAAGCAGAAACACAGGATGAGATCCGGTCATGGTCTGTATTTTTTTGTGTGGCTGTAAGCTTTGCAATCTTTGGATTTTCCACTTGGAATCCGCAGTGGATTCTTTTAATGGCTCCGTTCCTTGTTCTGAACTTTATGATGAATGAAAACGGAAATCTTCTTTATATGGTAACAAATATTTTTATGATTGCCATGTATATTTTCTGCAGCCAGAGTATGGTGGACGAGAGAGTACTGAACAGTGGTATTTTCAAATATATTTTGAAAGACCGTGAGTTTTCTGTGCGTATGTGGGACCTTTACGGGTTCCATGACCAGGAGCTTCTCTGTACTGCCATGTGGGTGGTATTACTGATTTATGTGGTCTTTGGACATCCCAGATATCACAGCAGAAAAGGAAATATTATTGCCAGAGGGATGGTGTGGCAGATACGAACCGCCTTTCTGTTTGGAGTCGCTGCGTTTGTACTTCCAATGACTGTGTGTGCAGCAGGCGTTCTTCAGGGGAAAATAAATTTCTTTGATAACAGCCGGCAGAATATGGAACCAGAGAACGTGGTGATGCTGGAAGAAAATGTTCCGGTGGTACAGGAATTTACTGCAGACGGTCATACACTTTCCGAAATTAAAATCCGTATATATACAGAGCCGGGAAACAGTGAGCTCAATAGTCTGAATGTGGTACTGAAGGAAAAGGATACCGGAAAGGTTCTTTATGAAAAAAACGGAGATACATATGGAATGAAAGAGAATACAGCTCTTTATCCTTTTCTGAAAGATGATATCTCTGTAGAACCGGGGAAAGCCTATCTTCTGGAAATCTCCAGTGATGCGCCAAAAGGAAGCGGAACTGGTCTTTACTGCGTAACAGACAATAAGGGAACAGAACTTCTGGCAGATCCTTCTGAAAAAAGAAGCCTTCAGATGTGTATTTCCGGGGAACAGTGAGAAACAGAGTTTAGTAGTAACTGATTTTATCAGTTAATAGCGAAATTTATCAATTATTAATATAAAAATTTTGTAAAGTGTTGTTAAAATTCATGAATATGTGGTATAATGAACCCATAAGTAATAGACGTAGATTTTTATCTGCGTGGACATTACCCAAATAAACAGCAAAGGGGATGGATGTATGAAATTTATTATTAGCGGAAAAAACATCACAGTTTCTGAAGGGCTTAGAACAGCCGTTGAGGACAAGCTTGGAAAGCTTGAAAGGTATTTCACTCCTGACACCGAAGTTGTAGTAACTTTAAGTGTTGAAAAAGAAAGACAGAAGATTGAGGTTACAATCCCAGTGAAGGGAAATATTATACGATCTGAGCAGGTAAGCAATGATATGTATGTATCTATTGACCTGGTGGAAGAAGTAATTGAGCGTCAGCTTCGCAAATACAAAAATAAACTTGTAGACAGGAAGCAGGCATCTGGTAATTTCCAGCAGGAGTATCTGGAAAAAGATTATGAAGAGGATGAAGAGGTAAAGATCATCCGTACCAAGAAGTTTGATATCAAACCAATGTATCCGGAGGACGCATGTGTTCAGATGGAGCTTCTGGGACATAATTTCTTTGTATTTGTAAATGCAGAGACAGATCAGGTAAATGTTGTGTACAAACGTAAAGGAAATACTTACGGTCTTATTGAACCGGAATTCTAAAAAACGGATAAAATCAAATAAAAAACTTAACAAACATATAAAAGCTGAGGCAGAAATCTGTCTCAGCTTTTTATGTTATTCCATTTCTACAAAGACTAACGCTTTTTGTTTAGGAATTATTCTCTGTAATGTTTCTCGT
>Stewie_p2__coassemble_994_pt1 | contig 58243 bp, 49 predicted proteins | sample Stewie_p2__metabat2_high_PE_008 | metagenome-assembled genome bin Stewie_p2 | reverse complement strand
TCATTGTCACCCCGTCATTCTTTTACACTCGCACATTGTAAATGTCTTTCATATCTGATTCTATTTTTTCACGTTTACAATGTGCAAATTTAAAAAGCACAAAATTCCTTTTTATTTGTTAATAAGCAATACTCATTGTCACCCCGTCATTCTTTTACACTCGCACATTGTAAATGTCTTTCATATCCGATTCTATTTTTTCACATTTACAATATACAAATTTAAAAAGCACAAAATTATTTTCTACTTTGTTAATAAAGCAATACACCTGGCAGTTCCGATTATTCCTTTATATTCGCATGTTACAGACTTCATTGTACACAATACAATATCAACTCATGTATATCTATCTTTAAATTCACTTTTATGGATTATCCAACATAACAAAAAAGCAGCCACTACAGCTGCCTTTCTGTATACAAAAGCGGTTAGAAATAATTCTTCAACAAATGTTGGAGGAAAAAATCATGCACTCTGAAGTTTTATTTACGCAAAACAGCCCGCTATATTCCTTAATATACACGGGCTGTTCTTATTATTTCTTATAAAGATAATTGCTGTATTCGGGATTCTCCAGATTTGTGGTGTCTATCCACGCCGGTTCCAGAAAAACAGTTCCCTCTGCCACTCTGTTTTCCGGATCTGTTACCTTAGCAGCTGCCAGTATGGTCTGATATCCCATTTCATAGGGATCCTGGGACACAATTCCGTATTCCCGGCCGTCCTTCACTGCCTGCTGCTGCTTTGTGGTAGCATCCACGCCGATCATTACCGGGAGTTCTTCCTCTGTCTGTTCCAGAGAAAGATATAATTCTGACACATCCGCATTTGTGCAGTATACTCCTGCTGTATCCGGATTCTCCGCCAGAGCCTCCTGCATGGCAACACTCATATCCTCTACCTGGTCTGCATAAATTTCCTGTACAACTTCCATATCTGTATATTCTGCAATGGCATTTTTAAATCCGCTGACACGTTTCTGACTGCTTTCTGTCTTTTCCTGGGCGGAAAAAATCAGAATACTGCCTTTTTCATTCAACGCTTCTGCCATCTTTTCTCCGGAAATTTCTCCCACACGCTCGTTATCTGTTCCATAAAATCCTGTTACAAGCTCATTCTCACTGATATTCGAATCAAAAATAATTACCGGAATATCATTTTCTGTGGCTGTTTCCAACTGAGCCTGGCAGGAATTCATATCACTAGCAGAAAAACAGAGAACGGAAGGATTTTCTGCAATAACCGCGTCAAGGGTATTTACCTGCTCTTCCACGTTCAGCTCATTATCCGGTCCTTCAAAAGTCATTTTAATCTGGTCATCTGACTTAAAGCCATAAGCGGTATTAAGATCTTTTACTGCATCTTCCATACCTTTATGTACCATGTCCCAGAATTCACCGCTGACGCTTTTACTTACTACTGCAATTCTGCTTCCGGCCAAAACCGGCGCTGATGTATCAATACGGGAACTGTTGTCCTCTGTCTCGCTTTTTTCTGTCTCACCTTCTGTCCGCACATCCGCGATCACGTTTTCCTCAAAAACATCACATTTAGCAAAAATCCCTGCCGCCAGAACTGTACCTGTCACAAGGGCTGCCGCAACAGTTGTTTTTTTCATTGCTTTTCTCCTCTTCTGCTACATCTGTATGTGCTTCCAACTATTTTACGTTTCGATACATCACCTTATCATATTTTACATTTTACGTCCATACTTTTCATAGTTTTTTCACGATTTTGGGTAAAGTTTTACACTTTTCCAGAAGGCATCGTTTTTTACAAACACTCAGGCAGGCAAAAGCCCTCAAATGCCTGCCCCTGAGGTGTTACATAAAAATCCATTTTCTTTCCTGTTTCCGGATGCAGAAAGCTCAGACAGCAGGAACACAGTCCCAGAGGCAGTCCCGAACTGTCTTTTGGATTATATTTTCTATCTCCGATCAGAGGCATATCCGCCTGTGACATTTGTACTCTGATCTGATGATGGCGGCCGGTTTCAAGCTGGATTTTTACCAGACTTCGGTATCCGGATACTGTCCGGTCATCAGAAATCTCTTCCAGAAGTTTATAGGACAAAATCGCTTTTTTAGCCCCCGGAGTCTTTTTTTCTACTGCAAAAGACATATTTTTTCTTCCATCTCTGCATAAATAATCTGTAAGTTTCTTTTCTTTTTCCATAACTTTTCTGTCTGTCACGGCCAGATAAATCTTACCTATTCCACCTGTTGTCATCTGTCTGTTGATATCCGCTGCGGCGGCAGATGTTTTTGCAAAAACAATCACTCCTTCTACCGGCTGATCCAGTCTGTGCAGAACTCCAAGCCACGGAATCGTTTTCCCTCCTGACTTTGATGCCAGATAGTTTTTCAAAGCACTTTCCATATCCATGCTTCCCATTCTTGCATTCTGAACTGCAAGCCCTGCCGGTTTGTGACATACCAGGATCTGGCTGTCCTCATAAAGAATATTTTCCTGTATATTTCCTCGCCACATAAAAAAACTCTCCTTTTTACTTCTGTGGAGAGTATACTCTAAAAGACTGTTTCTGGCAAGAACGACGGTCATCACTTTTTACTTCAATTTCAAAAATGATGACCGTCTTACCATTCTTCGTTATTCAATTTTTATTATCCTCTTTTTAAAGAATTATCTTGTGTCTAATTGGTTTTTATAAATATTTACCTTATTCAGTTTTTCCGTTCCGCATATATTTCTGTATATGTGATTCTTTCTCTGATTTCCTGCTCGTAAACATTATGATTATTTATCATTTTGTTTATTTAGAAAGTTGATAGATTTTGAAATTATAACTTACGGATTATAATTTCTGAAATTACAGCATCCTTTGTAAGAAGATACTCTTCTGATGCAAAGCTTCAATTCATATAAGTCATTTTACAATATCAATTATATGGATTTCAAAATATCTTTCCTGTCTGTTTACAAACTTTCCAAAAACTCTTCTTTCCGGCAAAGTTCTAAGACCGGCAGTTATACCTCTTCAGTAAATATTTCTTTACATATTTCCGAAGTTCTCTGTATCAGGTTTGTGACAGTTATTCAATACGAAAAATCGTTTCTATATACCTGAAGTACGTTTTCCTTATTCATATCACTTTAGGAACTTTATCAAATATGATATCTCAATCAGTTATTCCGGTATCTGTCGCTGGAATTTTGTTTTCTGAAAAATATCCTTGCGATTCGTATCTTCCGGATCCGTTCATTCAGATTACTTACTGAATAAATTTCACCTCATGGATTTCCATCCCGCGGATTTTTTGACTTGAAACTTAATTCTCCGGATCAGATCACAAATTATAATATCAGGTGATCATCCCTTTTATGTGACTGCTATGGATTTACTTTTCGATTCTTATGTACCAGGTCCTTCTTGCAGGAAACACGATTCCTGTCACTGTTTCGTATTGATAAATAAGTAAGCTACTTTCCCAATGGAACCACCTTTGCCCTTCTCTTGATTTCATCCTTTTCACGTAACATTTATATATGCTATGAATTGAATGATTTTCTCTTTTGTACTTTGATTGCTTTTTCTTTTGATGAGTATATAATAGCACCGGCCCTCATATTTGTCAATACATTTTTCGATTTTATTTTCATTTTTTCTACTTATTTTTACTATAATTTGTTTTAAAGCAATTATCTTTTTATATTTTTTATAAATTTCAGATAATTTAAAAAGATACTATATCAATATAAAACTGTAAATGAACGTCTTATGCCTGTTTTTCTGTCCTCTTTTATTCTTCTCTCCGCGAATCATAAAAGACCTAAAACACTTCTGTTATCATCTTTATTCCGCCAGAGCAGACATATGCATGACAGATTCAAAACTATGCGCTTCTCGCAAAGTATTTTTACCGGAAAGATTCATACAGAATGTACTGCTGCCCCGGTAAATAAAAACAGCCAAAAACGGATATGAGCTGCCTTCCTGAATCTGATATTTGAAGACAGCTCAGTATTTATCCATTCCCGGCTGTTATAAATCACTTATTTTCTGTTGTAATTGATCAGGCAGCCTTTCAGTATGATTTCTCTCTCATCATCTGTAAGCTCTCCAAGAGTTACCTTAAATTCTCTCAGACCTTCCGATTTTACTACATAGCCGGAGATATTTTCCGCTTTTTCAGCCACTGCCTTACGGACATCCGGAAACAAAAGGTAATCTCCATTCTCAAACGGAAGATCTCCGTCCTGAATCAGAAATGGCAGCATTCCCCAGTTGATCAGGTTGGAACGATATCTTTTTGTTGCATACTCATTGGCAATATTAGCCCAGCCTCCAAGTACCTTCTGGCAGGATGCCGCCTGCTCTCTGGCAGAACCGTCTCCTGGTTTTACTGCAAAAATCGTGCTTCCAATACCCAGATTTCCCTCACCGATCTCCGGGAACTGTTTCTGAATAGTTTCCATTACCTGCTGCAGTTCCGGAACTGCCTCCAGAGGGCATTTACCTTCCTGGATCGCCTTCTGAGCTTTCTGGATCTCCTTGGCGCGGCCTACATATTCAGGATCCTTTCTGGATAACGTAAACTCAGCCAGTCCAAGAGGATTGGAACGATAAGAAGAGGTTTCTCCTGACGGAATCAGCTCATCTGTTGTGGTAACCGGATCATGAATTTCGGAAACCACTTTCAGCACAAGATTCTCTGCCAGTTCCGGCATTTCCGGCCAGTCCTTGATATTTGGTCCAAACTGGATTTCCACATCCGGATCAGCTACACCCTTACTGTCAAAAATACGGTTTTCATAAATTGTTTTGTCAAAGAAATACTTCTGACCTGTATAAGTTCCGGTAAAGCTTTCTGCTGAGGTCAGGAAGCCTTTGTTCGCTGCTGTAGCCGCAATAGATCTTGCATCCATAAGCGCAACAGAGGATATCTGTCCGTTCTGGATCTTTGAGCCTTCCCGGTTAGGGAAGTTTCTTGTTGTGTGGCGAATGCTGAACGCATTATTTGCCGGTGTGTCTCCTGCGCCAAAGCACGGTCCGCAGAATGCTGTTTTTACAACTGCACCTGTTGCCATAAGATCTGCCAGCACGCCATTTTTTGCAAGTTCCATATAAATCGGCGTACTTGCAGGATATACGCTGAGTGTAAAAGCGTCTGCACCAATACTGGTTCCTCTGAGAATATCCGCTGCTGCACAGATATTTTCAAATCCGCCTCCGGCGCATCCTGCAATGATTCCCTGGTCTACATAAAGCTTACCGTCAACCACTTTATCTCTTAAAGTAAACGGCACTTTACCATCCAGACTTACCTGAGCCTTTTTCTCAACATCGCTTAAAATATCGTCAAGATTTTCATTCAGCTCATCAATCGTATATGTATTGCTTGGATGGAACGGCATAGCGATCATCGGTTTGATCTCGCTGAGATCCACCTCCACGCATCCGTCATAATAAGCCACATTGCCCGGCTGAAGTTTTTTATAGTCTTCTTTTCTTCCATGAATTTCATAAAATTCTTCAATGGTATCGTCTGTCTGCCAGATAGAGGAAAGACAGGTTGTTTCTGTAGTCATAACATCAATACCGATTCGGAAATCTGCGCTGAGGCCTGACACTCCCGGACCGACAAATTCCATGACCTTATTTTTTACATAACCGTTTGCAAAAACTTTTCCTATAATTGCCAGAGCAACGTCCTGAGGACCAACTCCCGGCCGTGGCTCGCCTTTCAGGTAAATGGCAACAACACCCGGCATATTGATATCATAAGTCTGAGAAAGAAGCTGCTTTACCAGCTCTCCGCCGCCTTCTCCCATTGCCATGGTTCCAAGGGCGCCATATCGGGTATGACTGTCAGAGCCAAGGATCATTTTTCCGCCTCCGGCCAGCATTTCACGGGCGTACTGATGAATAACAGCCTGATGAGGAGGCACATATACACCGCCGTATTTTTTCGCACAGGTAAGTCCGAACATATGGTCATCTTCATTGATCGTTCCGCCTACTGCACACAGAGAGTTATGGCAGTTTGTGAGTACATACGGTACCGGGAATTTTTCCAGACCGGATGCTCTGGCTGTCTGAATGATTCCTACAAAGGTAATATCATGAGATGTCAGTTTATCGAATTTAATCTGCAGTTTTTTCATATTTCCGGAAGTATTATGGGCTTCCAAAATTCCATATGCCATCGTATTTTTTGCAGCCTCTTCCCTGGATACAGGCTGAGTCATGCTGTTTTCTTCTACGATGTCATGACCGTTTACAAGATAAACACCGCCTTCGTACAATTTCATAATAGCTCCTCCATTCATAAAATATGGTCTGTATAATTATTTCATTATAGTGCATTTTCAGAAAATCCGCAATGAATTTTCTTTACTTATATACGGATAATCGGTATACTGGGAACGTAGTAAGTAGTAATGTATATACCAGAAAGAGCGTCTTATAGACAGGAGGAATTTTATGTTTCGTTTATGGGGAAAATTATGGAAAAGTAATCGTTTGATAAAGGATACCGTAGTATGCGATGATTCAGATGACACCAGAACACACAAAATCTTCCGGGGTCTGGAAGAAATCTGCTATGAATTTGACCTGGAAAATCCCATCTGGCTTGACAGTACCGTTACGGACTTTAAACGTCATTCCAAAACGAGATTTTACCAGGACAGTTTTATAGAACAAATAGAATTCGATTACCTGGAAATTCAGGTTATCGAAGAAGACTGATCATTTTAATTTTTTGTTGGTAATGGACAGATAATCTCTGTCCTTTGCTTTTTTACGCGGAACAAAAAGAGAGATCACTCTGCGCTTTCCACGTTCTCTTGCATAAAAGAAACCGATCACTGAGAATACCACAGCTCCGATAAAATTAACAAAAAGGTCCTTGATGGTATCATAAAGCCCTATATCCAGATATCCTCCAAGTCCCAGTGCCTGCTCTGTTCCATCTCCATGAACCAGTATCACATCCGCAATTTCCCGGACTGCAACGGAATGATTGGCTTTTGCCGGATCCAGCATTACACTGCTGATCATATTTACAATGGTATCTTTCTGCATATCAAAGTTCAGAAAGCGATCTACTCCAAACTCAAAGAATTCCCACATTACGCCTACAGTCATGGAAAAACAGAAAGCCACCAGCGCCAGGAAAAACGGAGACAGATCAAAAGTCAGTTTTTCATTGTCATTTAATAATAAGACCAGGGAAAATCCCACAGCCGCACACAAAAATCCATTCAATGTATGAAGAATGGTATCCCATCCGGGAATTACAATATAAAAAGCATTAATCTCTCCCAGAATCTCTGCCGCAAATATAAAACACAAAATGGAAATTTCCAGTCCTATCGGGATTTCTATCCTCAGTTTTACCTGAAGCCAGCTTGGAATATACAGAAGAAGCAGCGTCAGTACACTGAGGAAAAAGCTCTCATAATTGTGAAGAAAAATCTGGCGGACCATGCAGCCAATAACCAGGATCCTCAGTACAGAAAACACAATAAATGTACTTCTGTGCTCTTTTAATTCCATATTAATGGCCTGTCTCAGCGCCTTCATACGATTCTTTCTCTTTTGTCTTTTATCTTTCATATCAAGTCGTCTCCTAATGGCATTTTTTACATCAGCCACCTTTTTACAAAAGGAATCTTTCTAAGTAAAGATACGGCAATCCAGCTTACTGCAAAAATAAGGAATATAACAATGGGAATAGCAATGACCGCATTGCGCATCATCATACTGTCTATACCGTTTCTGTAAAAAAGGTCACGCACCAGCGCATGGATCAGATAGATTCCAAAGGTGCAGCCTCCCATATTGCAGATAAATTTTTCTTGCTTTTCACTCCATTTAATTTTTGAAATATAATTTTTAAAGAAAAGGAAAATTGCCACACTCCAAAAGAATACAGCAACGGTAAAATTGTCATAAAATGCCTGTATCGGCTTTCCTGTTTCTATTGATCTCTGCTGACTAAGCCAGATACCTGCAAAAATAAACCCGATTCCCAGAATATAAATCATTTTTTCCATTTTCTTCGGTACACCATATTCATACAGATAATGCCCCAGAACATAATATCCTACATAGCTTGTAATCAGCTCCGGATGCACAGTATTAAGCAAATTCTGAATATGAGGTTTCCACGGAAGATCAAAGCAACTTATGGTATAAGTCAGGATCTGAAATACCAGAAACAAAGCAATCATATATTCGCTCCACTGCTTTCCTCTGGAACTGTTTACTATTTCCCACAACAGCGGAGTAAGAATCAGAAGTCCGATCAACATGGGAAGATACCACAGATGAAACCAGGGTTCACTGATATAAACCAAAAGCTTCTTTATAAATTCTGGGCTTCCGGGCGATGGGCTTCCCTGGATCAGTATTCTGTATACTGCATAAAAAATCTGCCAGAAAAAATAGGCTGCTGCCACTGAAAGAATATTTTTTGTCCATAAACGCTTTATATCCCAGTTTCTTTTTCTGTCAAGATACAGACTTCCGCTGATCATAATAAATCCTGCTACTGCAAACCGATTAATGCCATGAAAAAAATTCGATACTTTCCAGGTGAATGTATCTATGGGAATATCCCTGAAATGCTGAGAACCTGCATGAATACCAATCACTGCGATACAGGCTGCTATACGCAGCAGTTCAATCCATGTAATTCGTTTTTTTTCCATATCAATAAACCCTGTTTCTGTCCTCTCCGGCCAGAAATGCTTCTATATTTTTTACAACCTCATCTCTGCACCGGAATCTCGTTTCCACAGGCGCCCATGCCATATGAGGTGTGATCAGAAGCTTTTTGCTGTCCTGAATCTTAATGAGAGGGTTATCTTCTGCCATAGGCTCCTGTTTCAATACGTCAAGCCCTGCTCCTGCGATCATATTTTGTGTAAGAGCAGTATAAAGATCCTCCTGATTTACAATAGGACCTCTTGCCACATTAATAAGGACCGATGTAGGTTTCATTTTTTTCAGTGCCTGAAGATCAATAAGGTTTTCTGTCTGACTGTTTAACGGCGCGTGGATTGAAAGAATATCAGATTCCTTTAATATTGTGTCGAAATCTACCTGTTTTCTGTTGGAGGGAAGCTGATATTTTCTGCCGGATGCAGAATAGCAGATCACTTTGCAGCCAAAAGCTTCCGCAATACCGGCAACTTTTTGTCCAATGGCTCCCATTCCGATGATTCCCCATGTTTTCCCACTGAGTTCATAAAAACGCTGAGAAAAATATGAGAAACTACGATTTTTCATATAAGCGCCTGATTTTACATAGTCGTCATAAAAGCTCAGCTTTTCCCACAGGTAAAAAAGCATGGCAAACGTGTGCTGGGCAACTGCATCTGTGGAATAACCGGCTACATTGCAGGCATGAATACCGCGTTTTTTCAGATATTCTCCATCCAGATTATTAATTCCTGTTGCTGTCAGACAAATCAGTTTCAGATTTTTTGCACCTTTAAGAGTTTCTTCACACATGGGAAGTTTGTTCGCCACAATAATATCCGCATCCTTTACCCGTTCAGGCATTTCCGCCTCTGAAGTGGATGGATAAATCGTAACTTCCCCAAGATGAAGAAAAGGGGTGAAGACCATGTCCTCACCCAGATTTTCTCCTTCAAGAAAAATAATTTTCATTAAATATCAGAGTCTTTTAAGAAGCTCTTCTCTTTCTTTTTCGTAACCCGGCTTGCCAAGAAGAGCGAACATATTCTTCTTATAGCTTTCAACTCCCGGCTGATTAAACGGATTTACTCCAAGAAGATATCCGCTGACACCACATGCAAACTCGAAGAAATAGAATAACTGTCCCAGGTAGAACTCGTTCTGCTCCGGAATGTCAACTCTCAGGTTCGGAACCTGTCCGTCTGTATGAGCAAGGATTGTTCCGTTCATTGCGCTTTTATTAACAAAATCAACGGTTTTTCCTGCCAGATAGTTCAGTCCGTCCAGATCTACGGCTTCTTCTCCAAGAACAAGTTCTGCACCGGATTTCTCTACATTCATAACAGTTTCAAACAGGATACGGTTTCCGTCCTGAATAAACTGACCCATAGAATGAAGGTCTGTTGTCAAGTCTACTGCTGCCGGGAAAATACCTTTCTGGTCTTTTCCTTCACTCTCTCCGTAAAGCTGTTTCCACCACTCATTGATATAATGAAGACTTGGCTCATAGTTTGCCAGAACCTCTACTGTTTTTCCTTTGCGAAGAAGAATATTACGGATTGCCGCATATTTCAGCGCATCATTATCCTCAAAAGCATTGTTCAGCGCGATCTCACGTCCGGAAGCAGCTCCTTCCATCAGCTTATCAATGTCAGCTCCGCTTACTGCAATCGGAAGAAGTCCCACAGCTGTAAGTACAGAATAGCGTCCTCCTACATCATCCGGAACAACAAACTCTTCATAACCTTCTTCATCTGCAACTTTTTTCAGAGCTCCGCGAGCCTTGTCTGTTGTTGCGTATATTCTCTTTGCAGCTCCTTCTTTGCCGTATTTCTTTTCAAGAATTTCTTTAAATACACGGAAAGCGATCGCAGGCTCTGTAGTAGTACCGGATTTGGAGATCATGTTAATAGAAAAATCTCTGTCTCCTACTACATCGATAAGACCCTGGATATAGCTGCTGCTGATGCTGTTTCCAACATAGTAGATCTCCGGTGTTTTACGGATTTCTTTGGAAACATTATTATAAAAACCATGTCTCAGAAACTCAATTGCCGCTCTGGCTCCAAGATAGGAACCTCCGATACCGATTACAAGAAGTACCTCAGAATCCTCCTGGATCTTCTTAGCTGCTGCTTTGATACGGGCAAATTCTTCTTTATCATAATCAACCGGAAGGTCGATCCAGCCAAGGAAATCATTTCCTGCACCTGTTTTTTCTGTCAGGGTTTTTGCCGCTGCCTCAGCCAGTGGCTTCATCGCCTCAACTTCATGATCTGCGATAAAGCAGCCTGCTTTTGAATAATCAAATGTTACTTTGCTCATGGCTCTCACTCCTTTTATTATTTTCAATCCGGATTTCTTTTTCAGAAACGGATCGGGATATCTGAAAATTTTTCAGCACCACTTCCTGATGCTGTCCACGCTAAGTATAACAAAAACTTGTCTTTTCTACAAGAAGGAGATACCAACAAAGTATAAAAACCAACGCCATAGAAACAACATCATCTGGTTTCTGAACTATATCAGTTCATAAATTCTCTGATGATCTCCCTCATAATTTCCTCTTCTTCCGGGCTCAGCATTTTACTGAAATGACTTCCCGTAGCTGCCGTCTGCCGGATACTTGCAGTGATCTTTTCTACCATTTCCTCCTGAAATACAGGATCCTGCTTCTCGCACACTGCTGTTTCTGACATTCTCCCTGATGCAGAAATTTCTTCTTTCTTTGCCCGGGCCTGCAGAATATAATCTGCCAGAGAATTCATAACAAGATCTTCTCTGTAAGTAAAATCAAGAGCCTGTCTTAAAAGAAGCAATATCACAGGCACTGCTGTTCCAATATAAAGATACTGCAGAGAAAGGCCGTTCTTAAGCTCCAGTCTGGTAGCAAAAAAAAGAGCCAGTCCCAGACACGCCACTGACAGAAGCGACGGTCCCCACACAAGAAGATTCATCCTGTTAAGAAGCCTGTCCCTGGTTTTCCAGAGATTCAGCCATTTTTCCTTCAGGTTCATCACTGCTTTTGTTTTTCGCATGGCTCTTCTGTAGGTAAGGTGTACGGCCAGCATTCCCACTGCTCCCAGCGCTCCCAGCGCAGTCATGGTGTAAAGCAGAAGGTGCAGATCCATAATTCGTTCCAGCATGATTCCCTCCTTGATTTTCATATTCCGGCCGGTCATGTAATGAAACATCTCACCGACCGGCTTATGCTTTTCATTTTACACCCTGAAAGTCAAAGAGGGAACAAAAATCGTTCGTCAAATTCTCCCCGGTTTCTACAGTTTTTCCAACGCCTGAACCACATCCTCAAATTTCATGAAATGAGACGCTTTTACCAGAACCGTATCTCCCGGCTGTATGTAATCGCTTAAATGTTCCAGAAGTTCCTCACGGGTTCTGATATGGCAGATATCAAAATCAGGATCTGTTTTCTTGGCCGCCTCTGCCATATGTGTGGAAAGCTCTCCTACACAGATACATTTGTCGATTCCGCAGGATGCCGCATGAACTCCCACTTCCTGATGAAGCTGGATCTCATTTTCTCCAAGCTCTCCCATATCTCCCAGAATAGCAACTTTCCGTCCGGATCCGTCTTTCAGAACATCCAGGGAAGCTTTCATGGACATTGGATTTGCATTATAGCAGTCGTCTACGATCAGAAGCTTATCTGTTTCGATCATGTGGAAACGGCCGCTGACAGGCTCCAGACTTTCAATCCCTCTTCTGATCTCCTCTGTTGTCAGTCCGTAAATTTTTCCGATTGCAGCTGCTGCAAGGGCATTGTATACCATATGGATCCCCGGCATTGGAACAAGTACGGAAAAGCTCTGTTCTCCCATATGGATCCTGCAGGACATACCTTTCAGTCCCAGACTTTTAATCTCGTCTGCATATACATCGTACTTTTGGTTTAATCCAAAAAATACCGGACGGATTCCACGATATTCTTTTACTGTGGCAAGCTTGTCATCATCACCGTTGAGAATGATATTTCCGTTGGGTTTCAGAGAGGCAAAAATTTCTGTTTTTGCCTTCAGGACTCCATCTCTGTCACCAAGATTTTCCAGATGACAGGTTCCGATATTTGTAATGACACAGGTTTCCGGTTTTGCAATTTTTGCAAGCCTGGTCATTTCGCCAAAATCACTGATCCCCATCTCCAGAACTGCAATTTCATCCTCATCTCTCAGACGGAACACAGTGAGAGGAAGACCAAGCTCGTTATTAAAATTACCCTGAGTTTTTAATGTTCTGTACTTTTCTTTCAGAACAGAGGCAATGACTTCTTTGGTACTTGTTTTTCCCACACTTCCGGTAATTCCCACAACAGGGATCTGAAGCTGCTCCAGGTAAAACTCTGCAATATCCTTTACTGCCTGAAGCGAAGATTCTATCTGGATACAGGCGTAATCAGTCCCTTCCGGCTCTTTTTCGGAAAGAGTTGCAAGACACCCCTTTTCCATTACGTCCGGAATAAATTTATGAGCATCCACCCGCTCTCCCACAATAGGAACAAAAAGAGCGCCTGCTTCAGCTTTTCTGCTGTCCGTGATAACAGAAACCACTTCACGGTCCAGAAGTTCTTCCGGTCCATGATAAGTACCGCCGCATACCTTTGTTATATTTCTTAATGTAAGATTTTTCATAATATCTGTTCCTTACCTTCCGGATAAAATGTTTCCCGGAAATTCTTATTTATATTTTTTCTCAGATACCCGGATCAGTTCCTCGCATAAAGTAGGATAATCCATACCAAGCACTGCCGCTTCCTGAGGGATCAGACTGGTAGGAGTCATTCCCGGAAGGGTATTTGCTTCCAGACAGTAGATTTTTTCATCATCTGTAACAATAAAATCAAGTCGTGCATAGCTTTCCAACCCAAGAGCCCGGTAGCCCTGAACTGCATAGTCCTGAAGCCTTCTGGTAAGCTCCTGAGAAATCGGAGCCGGACAGGTTTCTTTGACTGCTCCGGGCTTATATTTGTTTTCATAATCATAAAATCCCTGGCAGGGTACGATCTGAACAACCGGATAAGCTTTTCCGTCCACTACAGCTACTGTATATTCGGTACCCTGAATAAACTCTTCTACTACAACCTCTTCCTCATAGGCAAAAGCTTCATCCAGAGCTTTCATGTATTCTTCCTGATCTTTTACAATATAAACGCCGATACTGGAACCGCCGCAGCAGGTCTTTACAACAACAGGAAAGGCAAGTCCCAGCTCTGCCAGATCTTCCTTCCGTGTCTGACGCTTCATGGTAACTCCGCCCGGAACAGGTACTCCCTTCATCTGGAACATCCATTTCGTCACGCCTTTGTCCATTGCCATGGCGCTGCTGAGATATCCGGTTCCTGTATATTTGATTCCCATAAGGTCAAAAGCTGCCTGTATTCTTCCATCCTCACCATTTGCTCCGTGAAGTCCAAGGAAAACAAAATCTGCCTTTCTGCACAGTTCCAGCACATTTGGCCCAAAGAAATCCTTACGGGCTTTTTTCAGCTGCTCAATATGGGGATTAAAGCTTTTTATATATGCGCTGGCAGCTTCCACATCATATTCCTGTGGAAAAGGGTCTGTCCAGTCAACTGTTTCCACTCCGCAGAAAACGTCCACAAGAACAGCCTGATGTCCCTTTGCTCTCAAGCCATTGCAGATACCTGTTCCTGAAACAATGGAAACATCTCTTTCTGTACTTGTTCCTCCTGCTAAAACAACAATCTTCATAATTATTCTCCCTTACTGCCGGAGGTCTGGTCTGTACCGTTTATCCGGCTACTTTTAATGTAAAAACTGCTGCAAAAATCCCTGCCGGAATCTCTGCAGCAGTTTCATTCTGTTTATTTATAGATCACAACCGGCATACCGGATCTGACATTTTGATAAACCTCTGATGCCATATCTCCCGGAATCTCAATATAGCCACTGTTATCTGTCCATATGCCTCCGTCTGTACTGCTTTCTCCTGAGCCAAAATCACTGACCGCAGAAAAACCTTCCTCCCAGAAGCCTACGTCACTCTGAGTCAGATTGGGATTATCCACGATTCCTGAATTTTCTTTATAGGGAATCCAGAAATTCACATTCCCTCCGTTGACCTCTGCCGGAGACTGCATTTCTCCAACTGTATAGATCCCTGTTTCGGTTCCGCTTCCCGCACTGATCCCGGTATCTGCCACAGGAATACCATCCTGATATACCACCAGTCTCTGAGCCGGCAGATTGATCTCCACATATGTATAACCAATATCATTGGTATTACGACTCATTCCACTTTGTTTGTATTCCGGCTTACGGACCTGAGTATTTTTGCTTATAATCTCCTGATAAAGAATTTCCGTTTCCTTTTTCTGGTCAATAACCCATCCGTAATTGCCGCCGGAAACTGTAATCTGTCGGTTATCATAAGTTTCAAAGGTTCTCTCCGTACCTACAGTATCATATTTTTCTCCAAGAGTCTTTACATAATCTGCAATCTTCTCTTTATCAAGTACAAGATCTTCATTTCCATCTCTGGAAAGAAAAGTACGGATCACATTCCGGTCCACAGTTTCTTTTCGGTCATCAAAATCATAGGTGATCACAACATCTGTCAGCTCATTCATCTGGTTACAGTCCTTTATAAGTCTTTCATCATCACTGTAAACCTGAGGATTTATATAGCATCCATCCTCTTCAAGATCTGCCACCGGATCCCCTGTGGTCAGCGCTTTTATCACAGTCTCACGGAGCTTTTCCTGATCCACCAGATTTCCCTCTGTTTCAGGAACAATGGCAAACTCGTTTCCTGTATCTTCTATAAACGCATCTACTGGCTGTACATTATCCTGAAGGCACTTGAGGCTCTGAAACTTCTGCTCAAAAAGCTCCTCCTGACAAGAAACAGAGGAGGGAACTTCCAGAGCGCTGTGCTGTCCAAACGACAAAAACCACAGAAAGCGGTTCTGATCATGCATCAGATTTTTCACGCTTCCATCTGATTGATATACCAGACCGATTTCCTCTGCAGTCATACTCTCCTGGCCGTTTCCTCTTGTGCGTATCGCCAGCACATATGCCCGGGTTTTCTTCTCCAGAAGCTTTTCCGTTTCTGCCTGATCCATATAGGAACAGTTAAATCCGTTTACCAGCGTTCCCGGAAGGAAATGTCCGGAAAAGTAATAAACCCCGTAGCCATAAGCTGCTGCCGTTAATACCAGAAGTACCGTGATCAGGCTGATCACCAGTTTTCTGCCTGTACTCATTTTTGTCTTTTCTTCTGTACCGTTTTCCTTCACAGGCTCCTGCTCTTTATTTTTTTCTTCCATGCAGTCTCCCTTCTGCTGCTCAGGCCAAGCTGCCTGACATATATTTTTTGCTGAAAAACAGTATCTGAATATCTTTTATTCTCCCAGCAGCTTTTCTACACTTGCCAGTTTTACACATACCACAAATACATAAGCTGCTTTTTCAAGCTCCTCCATGGACGGGAAGGTAGGTGCGATACGGATATTGGAATCGTCAGGATCCTTTCCATATGGATAGGTAGCGCCAGCTCCTGTCATTACAACTCCGGCCTCTTTGGCTTTCGCCACAATATTTTTCGCACAGCCATTCAGAGAATCAAATGAAATAAAATAGCCTCCCTTTGGAGTTGTCCACTGTCCGATTCCAAGTCCTCCAAGTTCTTTATTCAGAACATCAAGCACCAGTTCAAACTTCGGACGGATGATATCCGCATGTTTTCTCATATGTTCATGAATGCCTTCCAGATTCTTAAAGAATCTGACATGACGGAGCTGGTTCAGCTTGTCATGGCCAATAGTCTGGATCTGCATATATTTGCGGAAGTCCTCAAGATTGGCTTTGGATGCCGCAACTGCCGCAATACCTGATCCTGGGAAGCTGATTTTGGAGGTTGAAGTAAACTTATATACAATATCCGGGTTTCCGGCTTTTGCACACTCAGTAAGGATCTCAAGAAGAAAATCCTGATCCTCATCATAAAGATGATGTACACTGTATGCATTATCCCAGTAAATACGGAAGTCAGGAGCTGCCGGTTTCAGGTTGGCAAATCTCTGAACTGTTCTTGCTGAATAAGTATAGCCCTGAGGATTGGAGTATTTTGGTACGCACCAAATACCCTTAATAGCCGGATCTTCGCTGACAAGCTTCTCTACCATATCCATATCCGGGCCTTCCGGGGACATGGGAACATTGATCATTTCAATCCCAAAAAATTCTGTGATTTTAAAATGTCTGTCATAACCCGGTACCGGACAGAGAAATTTCACTTTATCCAGCTTGCACCAGGGAGTGTTTCCCATAACACCGTGAGTCATAGAACGGGCAATGGAATCAAACATGACATTCAGACTGGAATTTCCATAAATAATAATGTGTTCCGGGTCCACTTCTGAAATCTCTCCCAGAAGACGTTTTGCCTCCGGAATACCGTCGATCACACCATAGTTACGGCAGTCTACTCCTGTTTCACATTTCAGCTCTGCTCCATTTGAAAGGACATTCATCATTTCCATGGAAATATCAAGCTGATCTGTACTCGGCTTACCACGGGACATATCCAGGGCAAGTCCCTGCGCTTTAATGTCTGCATACTGCTGATCCAGCTCTTTTTTCAGAGCAAGAAGCTGGTCTCTGCTCATTTCACTGTATTTTTCCATGTTTTTCCTCCTCATTCCGCTCTTTTCGGACTTCTTTCTATTACATTGCTAAATCATGCTATCTCGTCTATTTTAGTATGCTAAATTCCCTGTTGTCAAGTCCTGTAAGCGTGTATTTATAAAAACTCTTTCGTTTATTCCGGGATTTTGACATATATGCCAAAACACCTGTCGGGATAGCGGCCTGCAAACAGCAAAGATATCACCTGTAAACAGGAAACTCCACTCTTTTTCACTTGCAGATTTACTGCAATTCCCCTATACTGAGTGTATCATCAGTACAGACTGATTTTATTAAAACTAATGAGAGGTTATCATTTATGTGGATTGCAGATCAATGGAAAGAATATGAAGTAATTGACACTTCCGGCGGTGAAAAGCTGGAACGCTGGGGCAAATATATCCTGGTCCGTCCGGACCCGCAGGTTATCTGGGATACCCCAAAGGTAAGCCGGGGATGGAAAAATATGAACGCCCATTATCACAGAAGTAAAAAGGGCGGCGGAGAATGGGAATTTTTTGATCTTCCCCAGCAGTGGGATCTTCATTACAAACATCTCACCTTCCATCTGAAGCCATTCAGCTTCAAGCACACCGGACTTTTCCCGGAACAGGCGGTCAACTGGGACTGGTTTGGAGAAAAAATCCGAAATGCAGGCAGACCGGTGAAGGTACTGAACCTTTTTGCCTACACAGGAGGCGCAACTCTGGCTGCCGCAGCCGCAGGCGCAAGCGTTACCCATGTGGATGCTTCCAAAGGCATGGTTACCTGGGCCAAAGAAAACGCTGCTGCTTCCGGACTGGCAGATGCTCCTATCCGCTGGCTTGTTGACGACTGTGTGAAGTTTGTAGAACGGGAAATCCGCAGAGGCAATCATTATGACGCTATTATTATGGATCCCCCTTCCTACGGAAGAGGTCCAAAAGGCGAAATCTGGAAAATAGAAGATGCCATTCATCCTCTGGTCAAGCTGTGCAAAAAGATTCTCAGTCCTGATCCTTTGTTTTTCCTGATCAACTCCTATACAACAGGACTTGCCCCGGCTGTCCTTACCTACATGCTGGCAACAGAACTGAAAGAGTTTAACGGAACCGTAGATTCTCAGGAAATCGGACTTCCGGTTACCTCCAGCGGTCTGGTTCTTCCCTGCGGCGCCTCCGGACGATGGGAATCTTTATAACTCCTTCTTTATATAAAGCCATGGGAGGAAATTACAAATGAGTAATTTTTTATCAGCCTTCAAAAATATGGATGCAAAAATAGAGCTGAAACGATACAGCTGTGCAGTGATCGCTGCAGTGATCTTTGCAGTGAACATCAAAACTTTTGTAAAAGCCGGAGGACTGTATCCGGGCGGCTTTAACGGACTCACTCTTCTAATCCAGGGTATTTTTCAGGAATTTGCAGGAATGGAAATTCCCTATACTCTGATCAACGTTATACTGAACGCAATTCCTGTTTTTATAGGTCTGAAATTTATCGGAGTAAAATTTACCATGAGTTCCTGCGTGGTAATCGTTCTGTCCAGTGTTCTGACAGACCTTATTCCCTCGCAGCCTATTACCTACGATCCGCTTCTGATCAGTATTTTCGGCGGTCTGATCAACGGTTTTGTGATCAGTCTTTGTCTGATCGGAAATACAAGCAGCGGCGGAACTGATTTTATTGCCATTTACTTTTCAGAAAAAAACGGACAGGATATCTGGAATTACATTCTCTGCGGCAACGCAGTGATCCTGGTTGCTGCAGGGCTGCTTTTTGGCTGGGACAAAGCTCTTTATTCCATCATCTTCCAGTTTACCTCTACCCAGGTAGTACAGATGCTTCATCAGCGCTATAAAAAGCACACGCTTTTTATTATTACCAGGCACCCGGATGAAGTATATGAAGAAATTTCCAAGCTGTCCCACCATTCCGCCACAAGAATTGACGGTACAGGATGTTACACCGGGAATAACACAGCCATGATCTATTCTGTCGTTTCCAGAGATGAGGCAAAAATCCTTGTAAAAAAAGTAATAGAAGTAGACCCTCAGGCTTTTGTAAATATCATTAAAACAGATTATATAAATGGAAGGTTCTACCATAAAACCGATTATTAAAAAGTGACCTGTTCCGCTTATGAAGGAGCCTATTGCTACTGATGGAACGTACATAAAAAAGTACAGGATCCTTAAATAAAGAGTCCTGTACTTTTTTACTGCATTGAATCATGAATATATCTCTATTTATTTCGTAGTGTACCATTCTGCTTACAGAAATTTTAAATTTCTTTCTGATCTTTTGGCAGGGTTACAGTAATCTCTGTTCCTACATCTACTTTACTTGTCAGCTTTAATGTGCCTCCCAGGAAAGTAACTCCATGTTTTACAATGGAAAGGCCTAGGCCTGTTCCTCCGATTTCTTTGGAATGGCTTTTGTCCACACGATAGAACCGTTCAAATACCCGGTTCCTGTCCTCACGCGGAATTCCGATTCCATTATCCTCCACGGAAATCTCTACAGAATCCCCGAGATCTTTCAGGTGAATCGTTACTGTTCCATTGTCCTTATTATACTTAATTCCATTGTCACAAAGATTATACAGAACCTCCTCAAAAACAGGCCGCACAGTACGGCAGATCAGACTTTCTCCGTCAATATAAAGATGAATGTTCTTTCTCTGGGCAATTTCCTTCAGATTTCCACATACGTTTCGGGCAACTGTATAGATATCCACATTTTCCCACTCATAAGGATTTTCGCCTTCGTCAAGCTGCGAAATCTTAATCGTATCCTCCACAAGCTGAATAAGTCTCTGAGCTTCTCTGTAAATTCTGCCTGCAAACTTTTTCACATCCTCTTCTTTCACAAAGCCGTCCTGAATAATCTCGGCAAAACCTGAAATAGAAGTCAGAGGTGTTTTCAGTTCATGAGAAACATTTGCAGAAAACTCTCTTCTGAGATTCTCCCGCTGGATTTTTTCCGTTTCATTCATCAGAAGCAGAACTGCGCCTACCGCTTTTCCATCTCTCGTAACCGGATTTGCGATCAGCTGCACATATTCATTGTCCAGGCGCAAAAGCGCATTTCCATGTTTCCCCTCCAGAACCTGCTCGATCACCTTTCTGAACTCTTCATCTCTGTCCAGAGAGTACACGCTCTGTCCTGTTCCCGGCTCATTTACCTGAAAAATTTTCCAGGCGCTTGAATTGCCGGAAAGGATCATAGTATAAGAATCGATCACAAGAAGTCCTTCCTGCATATTTTCTGTAATAATGGAAAACTCTTCCTGATTTCTTCTCGCCTCTTCCAGCTGTTTCTGTATCTGACGGTTCTGACGGTTTATTTTTCCAAGAAGAGGAGCCACCTCTTCATAGATCTCATTTTCCTCCGGTTTTTCCAGATCAAGCTCATTAATCGGCTCCACGATTTTTGAAGCAACTCTTGAAGCGATCACTCCTGCTATGATCAGCATTACAAAAATAATACAGAGTATCGGCTGTACAAGCTGAAGCATCAGTGCAAATACAGAATACTGTGTACTGGATACACGAAGAACAGAATTATCAGAAAGCCTTATTGCAGAGTAAACAGTTTTTTCCGAAAGGGTGTCAGACATACGCACGGCCTCACCTTTCCCCTTATTCAGCGCCTCCTGAAACTCTTCACGATTTTCATGGTTTTCCATTTCATCAGCATCAGCTGTGTTGTCATAAAGAACCGTTCCGTCCTGATCTATGTAGGTAATTCTGGAATCACCATATTTGATCTGTTCCAGATATTTCTCTCCTTGCTGTTCTACTCCGTAAGCCAGATATCTGGCTTCCTTTTCCAGCTCACTGTTCAGCTGCCGTCCAAAATACTGGTACAGGATTCCAAGGACAAACAAAACTCCCAGTATCAGGACAGTAGCAGAGGCAAGAACTGTAGATTTAAAAATCTTTTTTGTCAATTCCTGTTTCCTCCTACTTGGTGTTCGTTGTTTCTGTGAACACCTGTAATAGAATATTCTACCCATTCTGCAATGTTCACCGCATGATCTCCGATACGCTCCATATATTTTGCAGTCATCAGAAGATCAAGCCCTGCCTTGGCATCCATATTCTTGTAGATCAGATCCGCCAGTTTATTTTTTGCCTCGTTGAACAGCTCGTCTACAATATCATCATCATTAATCACTTTACGGCAAAGTTCCAGATCTGCCTTCACAAAAGCATCAATACTTTCTGTTACCATAATAACTGTTTTTTCCGCCATTCTCTCAATCTCATCCGGAATCTCCACATTACTGCGGTCAATAAACTGGGATAAATCAGCAATATCCGCAGCCTGATCTCCGATACGCTCCATATCTGAAATCATTTTTAAAGCGGCAGAAATTTCACGAAGATCTCTGGCAACCGGCTGCTGATGAAGAAGTAAGCGCATACAGAGCGCCTCTATCTCTCTTTCCTGACTGTCAATTTCTCTGTCTGTATCAAAAACCTCTTTTGCATCACCTTCACCCTGGATCGCTCTGGTAGAAAGAACAATTGCTTTTTCACAATAACTTCCCATCTTAATAATCTGAATATGAAGCTCTTCAAGCTGTCTTTCAAAACGTGTCATCATATCAGCCAAATCTCCCTCTTTTCTTCATTTTTCACAACATTACATTTTACTGCTGTGATACCATTGTACGAAAATCATGTAAAATCGACTACCGCTTGATTGTTAAATCAAAGTAAAATCTATTTCCTCCCCCTTTCTTTGGATATTCTTCTATCCTTTCTTTCCCTCCATCAAGATTTTTCTTCAATGATAATTTTCTTATATTATTATGTATAAAAATAGATGATTCTGACTTTTATCTTTTCAGAATCATCCATTTCTTTTCTATCTATTCTTTTTTTTATTATGTTTCCTGAACCAAATAAGCGCTCCAATTAATAACAAAGCGCCTGCTGCAATGAAAACATACAGCATAACAGGCGTTGTATCACCTGTTTTTACCGGCTTGCCTGGGGTGCCTGGTTTTGAAAGATCAGAGGGATTTGAAGATTCCGAAGGATTTCCCTGATAAGAATTTTGAAATTCCAGCTCCCCGGATTTTTTTCCATCTCCTTTTTCTGCTATTACCTGAGTAATAAATTCCCCATTCTCTCCATTTTTTACATAGACTGTAATCTCATAACAGCTTTTATCATATTGATATTTATCTTTGTCTTCTGTTGTCTGTTTCAACTGATAACGATAAACACCCGCATGTGCATATTTCAATGAAAGCTTTGTTTCTGCCTGCTCACCGTTCAATGAAAAAGAATAGATTCCATCTTTTGCATTTTCCGGAATGGGCGCTTCCTGATCCAACGCACAGAATTCATAATTCCCTGTAAACTCCATCTCTTTCACAGGATTTTTTACAATAAATTTTTGTTTTACCTTCAATGACACTTCCGCCATATTTTGAGATGCAAAAACCTGATTTACAGGAAAACACAGAAAACTGAATAATAGAGCAGCCAAAATAAGTATCTGTTTACTCTTTCTCATATTGTAAGTCTCCCTATTCCCTTTCGATTTCATCCATTATTCTTCCAATCAGAAGATGTCTGCCATTGGTGCTGTCAGAAGTACAGGTGGATAATGTTATAAATTTTTCATTTTCCCGAAATGAAAGTTCCTGAAAATGAACTGCCTGCTTTTTCACATAATCCAGATAAGCCTGCGTATCCTCTGGCTGCAAAAACGTATTATAAAGCATGGTGTCATACGCATCTGCCTGAAGAAAAGCAAAAAACTCCACATCATGCCATGCATGTTCGTAGTAAATAGTCCCCTCCAGATGCTTTTGAAAGTAAGACTGCTGTTCATAATACTCCAACTCACCAAACATGGCATCCTTTGCCATATGATGTCCATAAATGATATGGTTCACATCCGAAAAATCCTGCTGATTACGACAATCCAGAAAAATACTTCCTGATAAGGAAAACTCTCCCAATACGTCCATATTTACATATTTTGAATTATTTTCTCCCTGTACCAACGGATAATCAATGTGCGTATCTTTTACTGTCAGCCAGCCAAAGACTTCAGGATTCTGTTTTTGAAGTTCCGCAAGAGATAAATCATCTTTGTCCACCGGACGGTATGTTTCATAAAGAGACGCATCTGCCTGTTGATTGATATGCTGAGAATCCCATACAACATAAATCCCATAGCAGAGAACCGGCAAAAAGCACAGTACGATCAACAGGCTGATGCCCCGATCTATCATCCGGATTAATTTCTCCCAACGCAATACTATCTGTCAGATGTTCTGCGTTTTTTTACAAATGCAAGCGCACCAAACGCAAGCACTGCAACACCGATCAGAAGAAGAAATGGAAGATTGTTCATAATAATACCCGTTAATGGAACTTCATGGTAAGCATTTTCAAATTCTACCTTGTTTTCATTTTCTCCTATATGGTTTCCACTTTGAGAAGAAACTAAATCATCGGCATCTGTTCCAGTAACAACCTCTCCTGCAGTTCCATTCTCTGTTACCTTTACATGCGCCACATATCCATCTTTTGCACCTTTTTCTGTTACTGTATATTTCGTACCTGCCGGAAGATTCTGGAATTCTAATTTATCCCCGTCGGCAAGTTGAAAATCAGCAGTTCCCTTAGAACAGGTTACTGTTTCTGTTGCTCCGCCTTTTCTTGTAAGTGTTCCTGTGAAATCTGCTAAATTCTCTTCTGTTGCTGATTTTTCAAATCTAATTGTAAAATCAAATCGTTTACTCTTATCTGCTAATTCTCCGCTTGTCTTTTTTTCAATAACAAGGGAAGCGTTTTTGCGATATGTATTGGTAAATAAAATCTTCTCTGCTTTATTTGCCTGATCTCCGCTGTTCGTTCCTTTTTCAGCTGTGATCGCTTTTACAAATACTTTACCGTTCTGTCCGTTAGCAACATATACTCTCAAGGTATAGGTATCTGTGGAATAAGTAATGCCCTGATCAGTTCCCTTCGTTTCTTTTACTGTATAAACATATTCCCCGGCATGCGGAAAATCTCCAAAAGAAATCTCAGAGTTTTTGGAAATTGTATATTTTCCTCCGTTTGCATCTCCTTTGTTATCCTTATCTGTATAGGAAATAGAAGAAATCGTAGCCTCCGGCGCATCTGAAGTTACCTTTTCAGCTGTAAAACCAAAGGTAACTGTGGGAATGCTGAGTCCTTCTGCCATTTCAAAATCTTTTGTAATAGAAACAGTAGCCGGTTTCTGCTCTGTTCCGTTTCCTACTGTTGGAACTTTTGCATCCGCTGCAAAAGCTGTACTGCTCATCCCCAGCATCATCGTTCCTGCTAATAATAATGCTCCGATTCCTTTTTTGCTCATCATATTTTTTCCTCTTTTCTTTATTTATCTGTCACAGTTTTCATTAAAATCCTCTGTGACGAAGTAACGTAATTACTGTTCCCTTAATTTCTTCTTTTTTTATTGCTCCGTAAATACGGCTGTCCTTTGCATTGGAACGATTATCTCCTAATACAAAGTATTCCTCTTCTCCTAACGTAATCGGAAATGAAATCCCCTGCTCATAGGGAAGTGTTTCCGAATAAACAGCTGCTTCCTGTTGTAAATAACCATTTACTTTCAGTCCCTCTGCAGTTATGTCTACGCTGTCCCCGGATTTTGCAACAATTCTGCGAATTTGCTTTTCTCCGTCTTTTTCGATCACAACAGTGTCTGTCGGCTGATATTCTTTTTGTAATCGATAATAAATTGCGATATCGCCATCTTTAAACGCAGGCGACATCATATTGTCACCACAACGACAAATTCCAAAAATGACGAAAAACATTACCGCAAATAATGCCAGAAAAATTACGATCTTCAGTGCAAGAAACAAAAGATCCTCTTTGATTGTATTTCCTCTTTTTTTCTGTTCCATCGCTGCTATCCTCTGCGTCTGCGGAAGAAACCTTCAAGGAAAAGCAAGAAAACTGCCACAAGGGAAAGTGCAATACCAATGCCTGCACCGTGACCTGTATTCTCTTTTATTCCTGTAGGCGGAACAAACTCTCTGTTATTTACTACCTCAACAGACGTATCCGTTTCTAACTTTCCGGCTGGAATTTCTGTTTTTCCGTTATATGTCGTTACATAATGTTCCTGATCCGCTTCTCTTTCTACAATGCTGTAGGATGCCTGATATGGAAGATCATAAATCGTAATCTTCTGTCCATGAGAAAGAGAAATCTTTGCTTCTCCTTGCGTAAACCGGATTTTACCATCTGCCGGCTTTTGTGCTCCGGAGCCTTCCTCCACACTTCCAACATAATCGTAGGTTTTATTTACCGGTCGTCCGTCTTTATCTTTTAATGTTATGATAAATTCAAACTGCTTTGTTTTATCCCCCAATTCTCCGGTAACTGTTTTACTCAGTGATAAATCCGGAAGCTTGGTGTTGGTAACAACTACCTGGATCTCATCACTGATCGGAATTTCTCCTGTAGAATTTGTAATACCGCTCTGATACCCCGGCAGGCTTTCTTCTTCTACGACAAAATGTACTCCCGCCGGAAGGTTGGTGGCTTTTTTGGTTTCTCCGTCTTTTAAGGTAAATTCAGCAACACCCTTATGAAATTCTAAATCTCCATATACACCATTGATTTCTTCATGCTGCAGCAATCGCAATGTAAAATGAAAATCATTTTGGCTGTCTGTTTCTCCCACAACTTTTTTCGTAATCGATATATTGCCTACATTCTCTGCTCCAATGCCTTTTGTAATCTGCAGCGTTTTATTATGTATAATAGCGCCAATCATATTCTGAAACTTTTTTCCATCAAACACGACATCCGACATCGGAGAATATTGCTTAAATTCCTGAAGCCAGACAAACTCTGCCTGTATTCCAAAGGATTCGCCAATAGTCGGTTGGTGATCACTTACAAGTTCATAGTCCTCGTTTCCATATACATAATTCAGATTATCACACAAGGCGGTTATTCCTTCTGGCAATTCTAATCGGTATAACCCACGATATACGTCCGGTTCCCTGATACGCAAAGTACCGCTGTGCCACATTCCATCTTTTGGATTAAATGTAAATTCCAGATCACCTAACACTTCTATCTGATCGCTGCTCGGCTCATAATTAAGCAAACCTCCTCGCTCAGAATAGGTAAATAATATTTTAGAAAGTTCCGAATGTGAATCTAATGATGCTAAATCATTGTCTTCTATGCCATAAGTAAAAAGCAAATGCCAGACTGCATACTGCGTTGCATTATAGGCCTCTTCCTCTGTTACAAAATAATGCCCTCCATAAATCGTCTGAAAGTTTCCCAAAGGCTCTACTGTGTTATCAGGATGGTTAAAGCAATCTACAAAACTAAATGCTGCTTTAAAAAAAGGCATAGCTGTAATATCTGCGATCGTTAATCCATTGACTGTTGCTCCACCACTTGAATTCAATTTATAAGTATCTGAAATAAATTTTGTTAAATACTCTATATGCTGCTCATTATTGGTTGTAAAATCCGAATACTTAAAATCGTGATGTCCCAGATAAGGAAATGCTGTCTGCAATATGGGCGGAACGATTAACATCTGATTGAATTCTTCTACTGTCGGCATATAGTTTGAAGAATCTGCCACAATCTGATACAGACGTTCTCCATTGTAGGGATAACCGGCATAGAGAAGCTTTGACAACCGTCGCATACACTCATCATAATCTTCCTGAGATTTAAAATCCTCCGGCGTTAAATATCCCTCTGTATATCCTGGCACCTGTACGTCTCCCATCTCTGGTGTATGATGCGGCCAGTGTCGCGTATTATTCATACAAAAAAGCGTGATTTTTTTATCCGGATATGCAGGATCAATAATGTAATGGATTCCATTCTCATATATGATCTGATTTCCTTCTGTCCCGAAAACACTGTTTCCATCCGAAAACACTTCTTCCTCTTTTTCCGGTATATCCTCCGGATTCTCATCGGTATCCTCTCCGATATTATCACCTGAAATATCTTCCTGATTTTCGTTTTCTACTTCTAAGCCAATCTCCTCATCGGTAAATGATCCTGTTGATTGTATACTTGTAATTTTGCGTGATCCTGTATATGAAATGTTTGCATCTGTCGGAGATGCTGCCAGGTATTCCACAAAATATTCGGTACCTGCTTCTCCTACAGTAAGAAAGTTCGACCCGTCATATCCAAAATTGGGATCCGTATTGCATATCACGGACGTTACTGTAACGTCTAACGGTTCCTGATCCGCACCATATGCGAAAACATTTTCCAACAGATCAATTTGTGTATTCTCTTCCACCTCTCTATCTTCCAGACCCTGAAATCCACCTGTATCTGCTGCTACATAAGCCGGAAAAGAACAAACGATAACACATAAGATCAAAGAAAGTGACAGCCAACATCTCAACCATGATCTTCTCTGTTTCTTCATATTTATCTTTATCCTTTCATCTGGTTTTCATAAACTCCCTGCTGTTTATATTCTTTCCCCTCCCTTTTCCTGTATTGGAGTATTTCATTCTAAAGAATAATACCCAATTATTCCCAACATTATTATAAATCTTTTCCAACTCATCCGTTTCCCAATTTTAGTCTTTACCCCCCCCCTTAAACTGGGAATCTATACTATTTTAGTGCATTTTCCTGTAATATTGCATTTCCAACATAAATGGACTAAAATGAATATAGATTATTTTTTATTGGAGATGCAGGAAATGCTTGAACATTATTTAGAGAAAAATATACAAAACAAGCTAAAATTGTTTAACATTTTGTATTCAAAACCTTCCATAACAATCCATGACATTCTCTACTTTTTACCACTAAGTATAAATGGAATCCATTCTTTAATTCACGAACTGAATATTGATTTAGCCGGACTCGCTGAAATAAAAAGACAGGTCTCCGGTTTTACGATCATTTTTTATAAAAAAACCACTTTTATGGAATTACTGCATATTATCTGTCAGTCTTCCAATGTACTGCAATGTCTGAAATTTATGATTCTAAATGAAGAAAATCAATCCCTTACTTCCTTTATAGAAGAACGTTATCTTACCAAATCTTCTGCATACAGGATTCGGGAAACTTGCGGAGAATACTTACATTGTATTGGCTTAACCCGCAATGGCAATCAAGTCATTGGAGAAGAGTACCGCATTCGATTTCTGATTGCCTTATTGTACTATCAGTTTGGGATTGACTGCTACGCGATCACCAGAAATGATATAAATCTTACAAGAAACTTTATATTATCTACCACTCATTCTATTGATTCAAACTACTCTGACACTACGGAAAATGAATATGGATTTTTTGAGTGTCTGTTTATTTTATTATGGAAAAGGAAAAAATTTGCAACGGAATCGATTGTTTCAAAAGAATTAGAAGATTGTAAGTCATTGTTTGTCTACGAAAAGCTAAAAAATGCTTTAAAAGCATTTGAGCCAAAATTAAATATCATGCTGTCCGAATATGATTATGATTATCTTTACCTTGTTTACTGCACTACAAACAATTACTTATTCGCAGATCAGTGGACAACCCAGGACATCAAACTACTGCACAAAATTGTTTTCTCCACCCCTGCGTTTTCGGATTTATTAGACAGAACCGAAAAAAGACTTGGGAAGGTTATCGCAAACTCTCCCATATTAAAAACCGCCTTGGTATATTTTTACAAAAAATGCATATTGGAGCTCCAATGCATTATTCCAAATAAAAACTTTTATCTGGATGCAACCAAAAGCCCTATCACGCAACTGATTTACAATACCATTTCCGATACAATGGACGATTGGAGAAAAAGTAACCATAAAAAATATGCGATCAGTGACGGTCATGTTTTTTATCTGGCATTACAAATGGAAATGATCATCAAACAGTCTTTAAAGCCGGTTTCTGTATGGGTCCTTTCCGAGCTTCGCTCTGAATTGGATATTATGACCGCTTATTTAAAACGACTGTTTCCGGTTGAACGGGCAGAAATCTGTCCTTTTTGTATCGGCGCCGATCAAAAAGAAATCATTTGCTCCCAAAATCAAAGTGTGATCATTATAAACAAAAAATTTCGGTATCTGATCGAGAAATGGAATCTATCTGAAGATAACACAATCCTGCTTGTTACCGTAGAATTAAATAAATAGGAGCTTATTGACATTTCAACTGCCATTATGCAGCACGAAAAAGAAAACTTCTTTGCCTTTGTAAGAAAAATTTCCTCTTAAAAAACAGGAAGAACCATTGATTTCTCTTTGATTCTTCCTGTTTTACCGTTTATACTTTCGCTCCCATATATTCCGTAATCAGATCCACAACCGCTTCTTTTCCGATGCTGACATCAATGATATGCTGCTTTTTCCACACTCACGCACGGGATCAAAAGATCACAACAAATAGAATACATAATTCGGCGCCGGTCTGATAAGGCATTTGGTCATACAGATAATGCGTACTGAAATTTCCATATTCAATTAACCAAATCTTCCTGTAATATAATCCTCCGTTTTTTTATTTTGTGGGGTAGAAAATAATGTATCTGTCAGATTAAACTCAATCAGCTCACCCAAAAGGAAAAACGCACAGCAATCAGAAATACGAACTGCCTGCTGCATATTATGCGTAACCATAATCACCGTATATTTTGATTTCAGTTCCATAAGCAGGTCTTCTATTTTTCCTGTGCTGATCGGGTCAAGCGACGCTGTACTCTCATCACAAAGAATTACTTTTGGCTGTACTGCCAGAGCTCTCGCAATGCAAAGCCTCTGCTGCTGTCCTCCGGACATTCCCAACGCAGATGTTTTTAATCGATCTTTCACTTCATCCCAAAGAGCCGCATCTCTTAAAGACCGTTCCACAATTTCATCCAGTTTCACTTTAGAGCGAATACCATGAGTTCTGGGCCCGAAAGCTACATTGTCATAAATGCTCATGGGAAATGGATTCGGTTTCTGAAATACCATTCCAATCTCTTTACGCAGTTCATTTACATTTGCATTGGAGGAAAATATATCCTTTCCATCATATTTTACCTCTCCCGTAATACGGACATTATCCACAAGGTCATTCATTCGGTTTAATGTTTTCAAAAATGTGGATTTACCACAGCCACTGGGGCCGATCAAGGCAGTAATTTTATGTTCCGGAATATCCATGGAAATTCCCTTTAACACCTGATGGTCTCCATACCATAATTTGAGATCTTTGGTTTGTATAATCGAGTTCATTTCTGTCTCCTTTTTGTCATTACTCATATGCCCTTATCCTTTCGCAATTCGTTTCGCTGCTTTTCCTGAAAGCCAGTTAATAACCAGTACAAAAACAAGAATCACAACTGCCGTAGCAGATGCCTGTTCCATATGCAGACCCTCGCTGGAAAGCACATACATATGAAGAGCCAGCGTACGTCCGGAGCCCATCAGATCAGGAACCTGGGCAACCGTTCCCGAGGTATAAAGCAGCGCTGCCGTTTCACCTATAATACGGCCAATAGCCAGAATGATCCCCGCCAGAATCCCAGGAACTGCCGAAGGAAGTACAATGGTAAAAATAGTACGGAGCTTTCCTGCCCCCAGACCAAAACTGGCTTCTCTGTAGGAATCCGGAACTGCCTTCAGAGCTTCTTCTGCAGTTCGCATAATAAGCGGAAGAACCATAATTACCAATGTAAAAATACCAGCCAGAAGAGACATTCCCCACTGTAGCGCAGTTACAAAAAACAACATACCAAATAAACCAAACACAATAGAAGGAATACCGGAAAGCGTCTCAGCGGTAATACGAATCACTTTCACCAGACGGTTTCCTTTTTGTGCGTATTCTACAAGATAAATCGCAGCAAAAATACCAACCGGAGCCGCAATAACAAGGGTCAATACTGTCATAATAAAAGTATTGATAAGAGAAGGCATCAGGGATACATTCTCAGAGTTATATTCAAAGCTAAATAATTCCGGTGTCAGACAGGGAATACCTTTTACCAGAATATAGCCTACCAGAAAGATCAGTACCGCAAAAGTCAGTATCGCCGCCAGTCCTGTCAGAAGAGCAAGAATACCGGAGCCCGGATGATGCAGATAAGAGCGAAGCTGATCTGTAAACGAAGAACTGTTTCTGTTTTTTGAATCGGCCTGTGAATTCAGAGTTGCAGTATCAGTTTGCATTTTCCGTCCTCCTGTTCAGTAGTGAAAGACTTAAATTAATAATCAGGATAAAAACAAACAACACCACACCGGTGGCAATAAGCGCCTCTCTGTGCATGCCTGTCGCATATCCCATTTCAGTGACAATATTTGCAGTCATCGTACGCAGTCCCTTGAGAATTCCCTGAGGCATTCTCGCCTGATTTCCTGCTACCATGATAACAGCCATAGTCTCGCCAATAGCACGGCCTATTCCAAGGACTACCGCTGCAAGAATACCGGATTTTGCCGCCGGAAGCATTACACAGAAAATACTGCGCTCCTTTGTAGCTCCAAGAGCCAGCGCGCCTTCATAATAGCTTTCCGAAACGCTGCGGAGCGCTGATTCTGTAGGACCGATAATGGTAGGAAGAATCATAATCCCAAGAAGCAGGGAGGCTGCCAGCCAGCTTGTTCCTGTTCCCCCGAATGTTTTCCGGATCATTGGCACCATAACCACCAGACCAAAAAATCCATACACGATCGAAGGAACTCCTGCCATCAGTTCAATGCCTGATTTTAATGGTCTGTAAATCTTTTTCGGGCAGTAGCGGGCCATAAATACAGATGTGAGCAGGGCTACAGGAACTCCCACCAGGATTGCCCCTCCTGTTACATAAATACTTGCCACGATCATTGGAAAAATTCCATACAGATCATTGGAGGGACGCCATTCTGTTCCAAAAAGAAACTCCAGAGGACCTATTTTTCCGATTGCCGGAATCCCACTGGCAAAAAGGAACAGACAGATCAGGAATACTGCCAGTACAGAAGCGCAGGCAGCAACCATAAATACAATTTTCATTCCCCGTTCTTTGACATTATTCATAAAATGATTTCTTCCTCTCTAACTTCCTGACTGCAGAACGGAAGCCCGGATTTCCGGGCTCCTCTGCGTTCTGTCATGTTATGCAGCTCTATTACTATGCCAGATCTTCCCACTCTGTTGTTTCGCCTGTGAAGATTGATTTTACCTGATCGCTTGTCAGATCCTCGATCTCGTTCTCATTATTTACAACTACTGCAATACCATCTTTTGCAATTACGGTAGCGGTAAGATTCTGCTTTGTTTCCTCATCTTTCAGTTCACGGGAAGCCATTCCGATATCACAGATACCTTCTGCTGCAGATGTAACACCTGTTGTGGAATCGCTCTGCTGAACCTCTACTGTAACATTTTTGTTCACTGCCTCATAAGCCTCTTTCAGCTTCTCCATTACAGGAGATATGGAAGAAGAACCAGCTACAACAACCTTACCTTCTACATCGGCTGCTTCATAAGGTTTTGCTTCTGCGTCAGCTTTAATATAGCCGTTGTCCTCAACAATCTGCTGACCTTCTTCACTCATAATGTAATTCACAAAATCCTGTGCTGCCTCGCTTACTTTCTCGCCTGTTACAATGTTAAACGGACGGGAAACTTTATATGTATCATTTGCAACGTTCTCAGCAGTTGCCTCATTGCCGTCAATCTTTACAGCTTTTACAGTATCATTGAGAGATCCAAGAGAAATATATCCGATTGCATTCTCATCACCTGCTACAGTTGTCATCATAACAGATGTGCTGTTTGTGATACTGGCATCTACAGTAGTGTTATCAACCTTTTCTCCGTCTTTTTCTTCCTGAATACCAAACAGCTCAATGAAAGCGCCTCTTGTTCCTGATCCATCCTCACGGGAAATTACATTGATGGTTCCGCTTGCCGCACTTGCTACAGTTGCAAATGCTGTTGTTCCGATTACTGCTGCTGCTAAAATTCCTGCAATTTTTTTCTTCATGATAAATCTCCTCTTTTTTATAAATAATATTTTGTTTTCTCATTGACAACTGTCATTATAGGCAGGAAAAGTTAAAACAAAAATCCTGCCTGAGTAAAATCTTTGTAAAAAACTTTGAGGTTTCAAATAAAAAAAGATCCTCCAGATACTGCAATAATTAACGAAAGCAGTATTTGAAGGATCCTGATAAGGTCACTCTATCCCTGTAAGTTTTTTTGCTTTTTCCCAGTCTTTTTTATATACCAGGATTTCATATTCATACATCTTATCTGCAGGTACGCCTGCAGCTCCGGTCTTTCCACGCACAGTCCCAGCTCCAGTCCATTGCCCCATCCGATTTTTTACCTTATGTTTGTAGGTGATCCCAGCCTGTTCCAACTGTTCACGAATCCGGTTAAAGCATTTCATGTCTGTTCCAATCCACAGACTCTCGGAATTTAATAATATAAGCATGGACATTCCCCCTTTTCACTATAAAACCTCACCGTCAGTTATAATTTCACTATAAACTGCCAATCCGGTAAATGCAAGGGAAAATATTTTTATATAAGGGCTCCTTATCGTTCCACGAATTTCATCTGACTGTAATAGAAATCTGCATAATATTAAGGAAACTAATCCTGCTCATCTAGTGGAAAACATACCGTGATTTTTGTCCCTCTGCCTTCCTGGCTTTCTACCAGGATTCCGTAATTTTCACCGTAAATAAGCTTCATGCGATCATCTACATTGTTCACTCCAATTCCGGTAAAATGTTCTCTGGAGGCATTCTTTTTGTCCAGAAGATCCCGTAAGGTTTCACTGCTCATTCCGATTCCGTTATCCTCAATTTCCACCTTCAGAAGATTATCACTATGGCGCACAAAGATAGAGATCGTACCTTTTTCCCCCTGTGGAAAGGCATGGAAAAATGCGTTTTCCACAAAAGGCTGAAGGATCAGCTTGGGAACTTTCTTTTCCTCACAGTCCGGCATCACATAAAACTCTACATTCACCTGATTCCCATACCTTATCTGGTTGATCAGCACATAGTTTTTCAGATTTTCAATTTCTTCTTTCATGGTGATAAATTCATTTTTATTGCTGATAGTATTTCGCAGAAGCTGGATAAAAACATCGATCACCTGCACTGATTTTTCTTTGTCCCCCTGCCAGATCAGCCACTTAACGCTTGCCAGAGTATTATAAATATAGTGAGGATTGATCTGCATCTGAAGAGAATGGATCTCCGCCTCACGTTTGGATTTTTCTACCTGCATTAACCTCTGAATATAATTATCCAATTCTCCCAGCATGGCATTATAAGTAACGGAAAGCTCCCGAACTTCCTGGGTTCCTTCCACTTTTACCAGCCTGTCCAGTCTCCCGTCCTGCACTTTCCGCATATTTTCCACCAATTTGGAAAGAGGCTTTGTCTGCTGTCTTACCAGTACAAAAATAATCAGAATAGCCACAGCTGTAATCGCAACTGTTACTTCTATAATATACCGGAAATCATATACACTTTCAAAAGCCTGATCCGGACGGACAATACCCATGACCCTGTAATTGGTATTATGAAACGTCTGCATCAGATAAACCGTCAGCCTGCCATTCTCCCGGGTGGTGATTATCAGACTTTTTTTATCCCGCATCTTCTCAACCGCATCCCGGACTTTTTCTGCCTCACTGGACACAGTGAAATATTCTGCCTGATTAGAGGAAATAAGCTCATTATCCTGGTTAAAGATCAGAATATCATTGAAATTAGTAGTAAAAACATCATAATTATTTCGAAAGTCTTTTTCTTTAATGGTAAGAAGAATCACACCTTCTATGTTTTTTCCTCCATTGCTGGTAATTGCTTTTGCCATCATGATAACAGGATCATTTTTCATTACATCTGTATATCCGCAGTTTTCGTATCGGCAGATCAGTTTTTCAGGTGTCTCATATGCCAGTTGTATAATCTCCGTTTCCAGCAGTTCTTTGCCCGAAAGGATCAGACGTGAAGTTGTATTATAATTATAGGTTTTGCCATTTTTTCCAACCAATATAAGACTCACATCACTGTATTTTGCAAGAGGCTGCTGATGAAGGATTTTTTTTACATCCAGAATATTTCGAAATTCGTCTGCTGCCTCCCACTGTTCTTTATTCAGATATTCCCACACTGCGGAACTGCCACAAACAGCAGAGGTAGTAGAAGTTACAGTCTGAAAAAATTCATAAATATTTTCATCGATCTGCCGGAAAATCTTCCTTTGTGACTCCACAAAATTCTCCACAAAAACGTCCTGGGAAGCCTTGATGTTCAGCATACTCAAAGCTGCCGCAAGACACAGGATAGCGCCCAGCACAACTATAATAATCTTAAAAAAAAGTGTGTTCCATTTATTTTTCATTGTTCTGCTCACCTGAGTTTTTTCTGTGCCGGTACTGGCTTGGCGTCTGTCCCATCAGCTTTCGGAATATCCTGCAGTAATACCCGTGATCGGAATATCCAACTGCTGCACTGATATCAGAAATAGACATTTTTGTGCCGGTCAAAAGAGCGCAGGACTTTTCAATCTGTACGGTATTCAGATATCCGCTGAAGCCTTCTGAAATATGCTGATTAAAATAGGAAGAAATATAATGATAATTAAACCCGAATTCCTGGGCAATATCTGACAGGTCCAGCTTTTCACTGTAATGCTCATTTATGTAATCTCTGATCTGAACAATAATCGGATCTGCATCTGAACTATCTTCAATCCCTGACACAATTTCTCTCAGGCAGGAAAACGCCCCTTTCTCACAATATTCCAGATACTCTTCCACACTGACCGTCTGGTCGATCCTGCGAAAAAACTCTTCTCGAAGCTTATCGCTTTCCACACCATATTTTTCAATTTCCATCAAAAAATTATACAAAAGGTTTTTCAGAAGGTTTTTACTGAGGTATTCATCATATTTATTCTCTGCCAGATATCTGATATATTCCTGAAAAATATCCAGAGCCTGGCTGTATTGCTTCTGCTTTAGAAGTTCCGTATATTTTTCATAATGAAAACGCCGGATTTCCACAACAGAATATTCCTCTTCTCCGATCAGAACCTTATCATTAAAATAAAACTTCTGCTGTAGACATGGTTTTACTCCCTTTTCATATATTTCTTTTATATGGGTCAGATCTGTAAAAGGTCTGCTTACCACAAATAAAATCTTTTCCGCGATCCGCCCTGCTCTCTGGGCGCTGCTCTGAATACTGAAAAGAATTTCCTCCTCTTCCTTTTTCTTATAGTTTACAATATAGCACAGAATTTCCTGCTCAAGCCACAGAGCCTGGTATATATCAAATCCATCCTTTTTCATTCTGTCCTGAAGCATTTCCTGAAGCTGTTCCATCTGACGGCGGTTATTTTTGCATGCTTTTTTCATATCTACTGCAAAAATCCGGTAATTCAGATACGGAAAACAGTTTTTCAGACCTTCCTCTTCCAGTGTTTCTGAATATCCTGTAAGATATCGCTCCAGCTGAGTACCGATATCTACTTTTTCTTTCCGATCCAACTGGAAGCCGGGAATATTCCGGGCAGCTTTTTTCAGAGCCCGGAGCAGTATCTCCGGGTTCAGCGTAGGTTTTAAAACATAATCCACTGCTCCGTTAAGAAGTGTTGTACAAACATATTCAAAATTATCATAACTGCTCAGAATGATCAGTTTAATATCCGGATATTTTTCCTGGAGAATAAGAGAAAAATCAATGCCGTTGAGAACAGGCATCACAATATCAGCCAGAACAATTTCCGGCTGATATTTTTCGATCATCTCCAGACCTTCCTGTCCGTTGGACGCCTCCCCTACAATCTGAAATCCTTCCTGCTCCCACAAAATCATATGCTTGATTCCCTGACGAGTGATAAATTCATCATCAATTACCAGCACCCTGCAATATCTGCTCATAATGTATCATAGCGTCAGCGTACAGGATAAAACTCCCGTACACTGACGCTTCCTTTCTTTTAAATCATTCACAAATTTTTCTTTTATTTTACACTGGTTTGATACGGAATACAACGTCCATGTTCCTGTCAGAATGTATTCTGTACCGATCGTGTACAGGCGCTCCCCAGCTGTCATCTCCGCCTACGCCCATCTGCGCTGCAAGAATACGGACCCAGGTATGATGAGGAACCGGAAGCTCTTCCAGATGTGATGCGCTGTCAAGCTGCGCTGCACTGTAGGGAAGCACGCTCATTTCAAAAGGCTGATCCTCCGCCTCAAAACGCAGACCTTTTCCGCCCTCATCTGTTACCTCCAGCCAGCGCACACCTGTGCGGTTTCCACATTCCTGAGGAACAAGATAACCGGACATATTTCCTTTGGCCGTATTTCTGTAAATACCAAGTCTTGCCCCTTCCATACGATCCACATAGTTTTCTTCCGGTCCATAACCATAGTAACGGAAATTATGAAGCGCTTCTTTCAGCTGCCATTCCATACCAAATGCAGGAAGATCCGCCAGCCCCTGTTTTCCCTTATAGGAAGCATGTACAGTTATGGTTCCGTCCGCTGTAGCACAATAAGAAACACAGGATTCTACTTCTCCGGAAACAGGCACTGCAAACTTAAATGTCACAGTTACAGAATTTTCATTTTCCTCTGTCTGAACATCACTGATTTTCTGATACTGCCCTGCATTCTGCCAGCATCCGCAGTCAAATCCAAGAGCGCATCCTCTGTCATTGTCTGTCAGAGCTCTCCAGTAAGTCACACGGGGCCTTCTGGTGATAAATTCTTTTCCGTTATAACACAGCGATACAAGTCCTCCCTCTGCTCTGGAAAACATGGCTGTAAAGTTTTCTCCTTTTACTCCAATGTTTACATCTCCGTGAATAATTTGAAGCTCTTTATCCACACAGAACTTCTTCTGTTCTTCATTTTTCCACACATATTCACCGAAAGAAACCTCAAACCCTTTTTCCGCCCAGATTTTTTCATGACTGAGGACCGCGGAAACCTGAAGCACATATTCTCCCATCTCTTCATTGAGAGAACCAAGCGCCGGAATTTCTCTGTATTCCTTTTCAAGAGCCCTGACCTCTGCGGAGAAATTTCCTTCCTGTATTACATTGCCGTCTTTCATCAGTTTCCAGAAAAACTCATACTCCCCTGTGGAAATAAAGTTGTTTCTGTTTTCAATGAACACACCATTTCTGTCAGGTATCAATTTTACAGGCGCATAAAGATGTTTCACCTCCTGCGCTTTAGGAGAAATTGTTCTGTCTGCATATACAATTCCGTTTGTACAAAATTCATAATCAGAAGCGCGGTCGTCAAAATCTCCTCCATAAGAAAGTACGGTTTCCCCAAATTCATTGACACGCTCTGCGGCCTGGTCAATATAATCCCAAATAAAACCTCCCTGATACTTCTGGTATCTGTCCTCAAGATCTGTGTACAACTTCATTCCGCCGCAGGAATTTCCCATGGCATGCATATATTCACAGCTGATGTAAGGCTTTTTCGGCTCTGATTCCAGATACTCTGCAATCTCGGCAGGCTTTGCATACATTCTGGATTCCATATCTGTAATAGCCTCATATTCACGGTTCCACACACAGCCCTCATAATGTACCAGTCTTGTATTATCTCTCTCCCGGAAAAACTCCGCCATTGCCAGAATATCCTCTCCTGCATAAGACTCGTTTCCACAGGACCAGATCACTACAGACGGATGATTTTTGTCACGTTCCAGCATGGAGCAGGCTCTGTCTACAACATTCGCCCTCCACTCCGGCAAACTTCCGGGTACGTTCCAGGAAGGATCACATTCTCCCAGCTTCTGCCAGGAACCATGACTTTCCAGGTTTGTTTCATCGATCAGATAAATTCCGTATTCATCACAAAGCCTGTACCAAAGACTCTGATTGGGATAATGGCTTGTACGCACAGCATTAATGTTATGGCGTTTCATAAAACGAATATCCCAGAGCATTTCCTCTGCTCCGATAGCTCTGCCCTTTCTGCGGTCAAACTCATGACGATTGACACCCCGGAACACCATACGCTTTCCGTTGATAAGCATAAGCCCGTTCTTCATTTCAAAGCGCCGGAATCCCACCGCCTCTTTCACTACTTCGATCAGACTTCCATTGCCGTCATAAATCCGCACATACAGGGTATAAAGATAAGGATCTTCTCCACTCCAGGGCTTTACTTCCCCAATCTCCTGCGCCTTTACACCTCCGCTAGAAGCAGCTGTTCTTTCCTTATAAAGTACATTTCCACTATGGTCTTCCAGAACAAGCTCAAGCTCTGCGCCCTCCTTGTGTCCAAAAAGGTCCCATTCTGCAGAAAAAATACCCTTTTCATAGCTGTCATCCAGATCTGCCTTCACAAAAAGATCCTGCACATGAAGCTCCGGTACCGCATACACATACACATCTCTGAAAATACCGGAAAATCTCCAGAAATCCTGATCCTCCAGCCAGCTTCCACTGCATCTCTTATATACTTCTACTGCCAGCTTGTTCTTTTTATCCTTTACAAAAGGTGTGATATCAAACTCAGCAGGGGTAAAGCTGTCCTCACTGTACCCTACAAAGCTTCCGTTCAGCCACACATAAAAGGCAGCCTCCACACCCTGAAAGGAAACAAAAAGCTTCTTTCCCTTCAGGTTCTGTTCCAGTTCAAATTCCTTTACATAACTTCCCACAGGATTGTACTCACTGGAAATCTTAGGCGGGCGAAGTTCTTCCTGTCCATCCCAGGGATACATAGTGTTGATATAATGCATATGGTCATAGCCCTGTGTCTGGATATGACCCGGAACCTGGATCCGATCAAAATGACTGATATCATAGTCTTCCTGATAAAAATCCTTTTCCCTTCCATCCGGATTTTCACTGTAGGAAAAACTCCATTCTCCGTTCAGATACTGGCGCAGGGGCATTTTTTCTCTCAGAGAAACTTCTGTTTCCTTTTCGTAGAAAAAATGATCTGAATGTGCTTTTATACGGTTTACCTGAAAAATTTCCGGATTTTCAAGCCATTGCAATGATGCTTCTGTTGTTCTCATAAACTGCTGCCCTCCAAATATTTCTGTTTATCATCCTTTTACGGAACCGGTCATGCCTGCTACAAACTGCTTCTGCAACAGGAAAAAGATCAGAGCTGTAGGGATCGTAGCCAGCACGACTGCCGTCATCATCATACCATAATCCGGCGTATAAGAGGATCCCATTGCGGAAATAACCAGAGGTAATGTTCTTTTTTCCGGAGACTGCAGTGCGATCAGAGGCCACAGATAGCTGTTCCAGCTGTTCATAAAGGTTACAATAATCGCTGCCGCATAAGTAGATTTCATGGTAGGCATAAAAATTTTGAAAAAGATCCCAAACTCTCCCACACCATCAATTCTGGCTGCCTCGATCATCTCCTTTGGAAAGCTTTCTGTATTCTGCCGGAAGAAGAAAATCAGAAATGCAGTCGAAATTCCAATTACAATAACTGCTCCCGGTGTATTTAATGCAATTGTTTTTAACAACGGAACACTGTTAAACTTGCTGAACAGGCGGAACAGAGGAACCATCAGCGCAGCAAAAGGCACCATCATGGATAAAAGAATAATGTTAAATACTCGCTCTCTGCTTTTTGACCTGTAGATAACAAAAGCATATCCTGCCGCTGAAGAAACGATCATAGCAAGAATCGTAGTCACTACAGAAATTATAAGAGAGTTTTTAAATGCAGTGGTATACTGAAGATCTGAGCTGAGAACTGCCTTTAAATTCTCCATAAAATAGCTGCCCGGCATCAGAGTTCCTTTTGTTACATCCACAGATTTGTTTGTTGCCGCAATAATCATCCAAAAAAACGGAAAGATAGAAATAAAGGCACAAATACTTAAGAATATATACTGAAAGGTTCGAATTACTTTTTTAGTCATTTTTATCCCCCACTTTCATCTGAATCATAGACAGAATTACGATCAGCACAACCACTACATAAGACACTGCAGCCGCATATCCAAAGTCAGGTGAATACTTAAACAGAATGTTGTATATATACTGGGAAATCGTAATAGTAGCATTTGCCGGACCGCCCTGAGTAATATTCATAGTCTCGTCAAAGAGCTGTAAAGTACCAATCGTTGAGTTAATTGTTGTAAAAAGAATGATCGGCTTCAGCATCGGAACTGTGATACTCTTAAATTTCTGCCATACTCCTGCACCATCGATCTCAGCCGCTTCATAAATGGAATCATCAATTCCCTGAAGTCCTGCCAGATAAAAGATCATATTATATCCTGTCCATCTCCATGTAATAGCAATAATGATCAGAACCTTTGACCATACCGGATGCATAACCCATGCAATAGGCTCACTGATAATATTCAGGTTCATAAGAAACGCATTTACAAAACCGTCTGTAGCAAACAGACTTTTAAAAATAATAGAATATGCCACAAGGGAAGTTACACATGGAAGGAAGATCGCTGTCCGGAAAAATCCCTTTGCCTTCAGACCTTTTGTATTCAGCATAGATGAAATCGCCAGAGCAAGGATGATCATAATCGGAACCTGGATCACCAGATACAAAAGTGTGTTTCCCAGAGCTTTTCGGAATGTCAGGTCATTAAGCAGACGTTTATAATTCACAAGCCCGCTGAATGTAAGCTGATTTCCTGCTCCAGTCTGAAATGATGTGATAAAAGCCTGGATCATTGGATAAAATACAAATAAAATAATAAGAATCAGACTGGGCAGCACAAAAGTCCAGGCTTTTCTGTTCAGCTTTGGACTGTAGCTGCGTTTTGATTTTATATTTCCACTCATAATGCTCCTCCTGAAATTTTCTTTTTATCTGAAAAAGGGGCAGGCACTCAAATGCCTGCCCTTTTCTGTATCAACATATATTAATTTGCTGCTACACCTTCAATCTGTGCCTGATACATCTCAAGTGTCTCATCAATATCTGCACCGCTTATGATAGCCTGTACAACCTCTGTCATAACATCTTCGATTATATAGGTATCTTCGCCGTAATTTACATTTGGAACATTATTTGCCCACTCTGTAAAATCTTTAAAAATTTCCTGACCGCCATAGAACTCAATGCCCTTGCTGTAATTTTCACAATCGCTGGATGCTTTCAATGAACTTACCAGATTAATATCTTCTGCAAGTCGGTTCATAAGGTCAACATTGGATGCAAACGTATCTTTCAGGAAAGCTTTTGCCGCCTCCTCATGGCCTACATTTTTCAGTACATACCAGCCGCCGCCAATGGAGGAAGCATTTACAGAATTTTCGTTTTCTGCCATTCTAGGATATGGAGCTACTGCCCACTTGCCACTCTGATCCTCGCTTTTTAAGATAGATGCAGAAATCCAGCATCCAGTAGGAACAGTCGCAACTTCACCGCTGTTAAACGCTCCTACGAACTGATCCCAGTCTACAGTCTGTTTCGCAATTCCGGAATCAACAATTTTTTTGTATATTGTAAGAGCATCTTTCAATGCCTGGTTATCTTTAATATTTACCTTTCCTTCAGCGTCTGTATACCAGGATCCAGCGCTCTGAAGCATCATACGGATCTCACCAAGGTCGCCCGGATCTATTGTAAACATATATTTTCCGGTTTTTTCCTTAACTGCCTGTCCGATCTCAATATATTTGTCCCAGGTAAGATTCTGCATATCCTCTGATGTGTATCCAGCTTCTTCAATATAATCTGTACGATAGAAAACTGCCGCTACACCGGAATCGAACGGAATCCCATACATTTTTCCGTCAATCGTGTTTACACCTGTTTTATACTCTGTAAAATCATCCGGGGAAGCAATATCGGAAAGATCTGCAAACTCATCCGGGTATGCATTCAGATAACCCTGGATTCTGTAATCCTCGATCAGCACAATATCCGGAAGACCTTCATAGGAACCGGAAGCAAGACTTGTGTTTAATTTCGCAACAATATCACTCTGCGCCATAGTTACTACGTTCACTTCTACATCAGGATTTATCTCTTCATACATTTCTTTTGCAACATTTGCAGCTTTGATATTAAACGCTTCGTCCCACGCCCAGATTGTAATCTCATCTGCGGCTTTCTCTTCTGCACTTACAGTTGCAGTTGTTCCAAACAACACGGTTCCCGCAAGTAAAACCGCTGCCAGTCTTTTCAGCTTCATAACTTTTCCTCCTTAATCACGTCTGATTCACTGTTCTCTTGATGATGCTATCTTATCACAGTTTGTTCAAAAACCATTAATAGAATCTTCACCGGAATTTGGATTTTGTTTGGATTTTAGGCTGCTGTGAATGTAAATTAGGATTATTTTTATGAATTAGGATTTTATTTGGATTTTTGTATGCATCTTCGCTTTTCCATATAACAGAAAAACCCCGGAAACCTTACGGTTCCGGGGTAATCTTACGTTTGGACACAATGTACCTTACGGTACTCTATATTTAGATATATTCACAGTGCATACCTTCACGATATCAGAGCGGTGTGTTAGGCAGTGTATTTAATTGTATTTGGGGTATTTTCTACGGAAAATACCAGGGTTTTGCATGGGTTCCATGTAGTTTCCAGAGAATTTTGTTATAAAATTGTTATCACACTATATATTTTCAACTTGCCTATTAATGATTTCTCAATAATTGCCACAAAACGGTATGTCCCAACCAAACTACCATCTTTGCTGACCATGAGTTTGCTATAAATCATATTTTACCATGTTTTCATTGCTTTTTTCAGATAGGCATTGTTATAATCAACACATGGGTGCTGCCATTCACGGTAGGCGGTTAGTCCTTTTACGGAGTGACTGTGACCCTCCGATTACATAGAAATCCCCAGCTCGTCTGACGGAAATCTTGCTTAAGGAGGGGATGCTGATGTTGACGCTTGAAGGTCTGATTGCTGTTATCAGCTTATGCTTAACAGCATTCGGACTCGGATACACAATCGGAAGCAATAATAAATCACAAAAATAGCCGCCCTGTCTGGTAAACGAAGCGGCAATTTTTGCTAACATATTTATCGGACTAACCGTCTATCGGCAGCGCCCTTTTATATGATCATAGTACCACCTAAATCTAGATCTGTCAAATAATTTTCTAATCATCAACGCTGTACTATATCATTTTTTAATTTATGCAGCATTCTGAAATTCCTCAATCTTTTCTTTAAATAACTTCTAACAGTTTTTATCGCCTTTCTTCAAAGGAGAAAACGTAATCTTATTTGCTAAAAGAAAAAGAATTATTATTACAATACCAAATCCCACAAAAATTGAACTTGTATCAATAACAGTAACTTTGTATAGTATACTAATCATAAAAGAAACCACTGGCGCACATGCATATGTAAGTGAAAATCGAATTGCAGAAACACGTCCTATATATTCTTTAGTAACTTCTTTCACAAATTTCACTTGTACATAAGTAATCATTAATCCCAATGCTGCACCAATTATGATTGAACCAACCAGTAACAATAGTTTTTGGATTATCATATTTGCAATGTATCTTGAAACAAATGCAATAAAAACATAGTATATGCCCAAAACAATTCCGCAAAATGTAACAAGTGTATTATTTTTTTTCTCCTCTTTCATTTTTGCGAAAATCAATGAGCCCAAAATAGTACCAATAGTTACACTTACACTTAGTAATGAAACAATTTTTGCATCTCCACTAAACATTTCGCTTGCAATCGGAGCAAGCAGTGCATCAAACGGAACCACCGCTGAATTAATTAGAACACATAAAAAACACAGTTTTAATAACTTCTTATGGTCAAATACATAACTAAATCCATCTCTAAGCGAAATTAAATATTCTCTGCCAATTATTCGGTTTGTCTTCTTTTCTTCCTGAACAGAAAATTCTATTTTTACTATAAGCAATGCTGATATTAAAAATATCAAAGCATCTATCGCTAAAGAAATACCTATTCCAAATGAACTGATCACTATGCCTGACAAGCCAGTTCCAACTAATACTGCTATTTTGGTACAAGACACATTGACACTTACACCTTTATCATAATGTTCGTTAGGAAGCACATGCTGAATCACTGCTACTCCTGCTGGCATATGAAATGCTTCTATTAAAGAAATGGCTATTGTCATAAAAACCAATATTAATGGTGAAAGCATGTTTTGCGTATATACATATAATATATACAAAACTAACAAAGCGCGAGCTATATCTGAAAGTACTAACACTTTCTTTTTATTCATATTCTCGACTAATGGACCTATAAATGGTTGAATAATTACAGAAGTCGCTTGATTGATACCAAAAATAATCGCAGACCACCCTGCACTATTTGTAATTAAATATACTAACCATGTAAAAAGTATTGTATCTAATGAATCACTACAGCGGTTAATAATATTAGAAGTCAGCAGATAAACATAATTGTGATTATGATATAACTCATGTTTATTCATGTCTGTTACCTCTCTAATTGTAATTCGGATTATTTAATTTCAGAAAAACCCCGGAAACCTTACGGTTCCGGGGTAATCTTACGTTTGGACACAATGTACCTTACGGTACTCTATATTTAGATATATTCACAGTGTACGCTTTCGATTTCGCTATGCTTCATCTCAGTCGGGGCATTCGCCCTATAAGTCCTTCGTCAAATATCCTTCTGCAAGTAGACTCCCATCAGATATTTTCCTTGTACTTGCACTGCTCATTGCTTATCGAATATTACTCGATGATTGTAGCAACACGGCCTGATCCTACAGTACGTCCACCTTCACGATATCAGACTGGTGTATTGTGGTGTGCAAATGGTGATTTTTCGTGTGATTTGTGTAGGAAAATCCGGATTTTCCGTTGTGTCCGTGTGGTTTTGGGGGATTTTGTTATCATGGTGTTATCACACTATGCGTTTTTTCAACAATTCTAAATTGATCTTTTATTCCATTTTCACATCACATTTCTTAATAACAATCACCACATTTAATTACGATTCTTTTTTAGTAAAATCAATAAACGGAATATTTAACGTTGGATACTTTGAACTATTAGTCATACTAGATACTATCGGTCTAATATAAGACAATAAAACAGCAGGAGCATTGATATTCAACAACTGTTTAGCCTTTTCTATTTCGACAGACTCATCCCAAGTAAAGTTAGCTCCCATTTTAACACATATATCAAAAGGTTGTGAATCTGTCGAGTTACCTATACTTAGCGTCAATTTTACTAATGCCTCATTTCCCTCTAACATCTGTACTTCTATATTAGATTGCATTGCAATCCCATCATATTTTTCTTCATCAAAATTCTGATTAACTGAAAACTCTATTTTTTCTAATTCTGGATTAGAAAATTGAAATTTACTACGATTCATAACCTCTCCTTATGCTGCATACGGCAAATTAGCACTAGTATCTTGATTAAACGAACCAGTCTCTAAGAAATTATATTCCATCTGGTTTTTATTATTTCTTATTCCCTGATTACAAATGTCTAATTCAAATTCATCATTAATTTCATATTTATTATCAGCAGGAAAAACAAACTCAAACTCAGAATTTTTGTTTGAGAGAACATATTCTTTGTCATAAACTTCTTTATAAAATTGGATATCCTGCTCTGTTGCCTTTTTTACTTTTTCTATACAGCTTTGTAAAAAAGTTAAACTTTTTTCCTTATTCATGTCTATTCCTCCTTAATTTCTTTTTCAACAATACATTCTTCATTACGTATACTATATATACATTTTATCCCCATTGTAGGTTCTGATTTCATAGATCGATAGTCAAATTTAAAAAATCCTTTATTGGGTGTGTGATTATATTTACCGTATACTTTTATTAAGTCATATTCTTCTTCAAAGTTTAACGTTTCGAATAGAAAATTAAGTTTTTTACCCACCGGTACATTGGAATCCAAATTACATAATTTGCAAATTTCCTGCCATAACTCTTCCATTTTCATATAAACTTCAAAATCTGTTAAATCAAGTAACTTATCCAAAACAGCATTTACAATCACAATGCTATATCGTTTGTCTTTATTTCTACTTTCTTGTTTATCCTTCCACCAATTAGCATTCCCTTTATTATCCCAGAAATACATACCTTTTCCAAGCCATATATCATCTTTTGAATTCTCACTTATAATAAGACTATTTTCTTCCTCTATAAACTTTTTACATTTACTTTCTTCATCGCTATGAAATAAAATTATTTTCGACTCCACTCGTCAACCCCATTTCTCTTTAGTGGCTCACAGAGTACCATACTAACATATTTTTATATCCATTAATAATTGTTATTGCTATGGACGCTCAAAATATCCTTTATAAATTTAGATAAAACTATTTTTAGTGAACTGTATATTATTATACTATCATTCATGCAATTTTGCACTCTATTTATTTTACAAAGATTTTTTCTACCAAAATTCCAGCCATATCATTACGTATAATATTCTGCATTTGTCTATAGTTTTCTAATTCATCTGCGACACGTATATATTTGTCTAAGAAATCATCATGCGAAATAAGTTCTCTCTCTTGTTTATCTAAACTATGATATTCTTTTTCAAAAATCATTTTACAAATTTGTAATTTAGCTTCTTTGCTCAATTTTTCAAATTTAACATAATCATTAATTCTAAAAAACAATGGATCACCAATTCTCTGTCTTATAGCGTCTGGACTTAATTCATTAGATGTGCAAATAACAATAGCATTTCTCATATCAACTGAATAATTTTTATCTTTATACACGCCCTCGTCAAAAAACTGGTAAAATGCACTCCATATTCCCGGATGTGCCTTATCAAATTCATCTAGCAAAATTACATTACTTTCCCTTTCCAACAGTTCTTTTGCAAAACTCCCTTTATTATGTTCTGATCCATATAAATATTCATAGAAATCGCCTGTTTGATACATAGATAATTGAAATCTACATATTTTTCCCCCAAGCAATTGACCTATAAACTTAGCAGTTTCCGTTTTTCCTACGCCAGAAGGACCATAAAACATCAACACCATTGGTTTATTTTTATTTTTCTGTTTATATAATTCATATAACGTAATTGCTAATCTTTTCTTTACTTTTTGCTGTCCTATAATAGTTTTATCGTATAATTGTAAAAAATGATTCAGCCTTTTTTTAGTCATTTTAGGATATTTATAATAATTGATTTCTAAAATATCTTTCGGATAATGACGAACAAGTTCATCTTTTACACAATCCGGAGGATTTTGCAAATACAACTCTTTTAATCCATTTCTCTTTTCATTTATTATCGCAACAAAATTTTGAATACCACCTTCCGTAATTCCAGAGTATGACATCGAAAATCCAACTACCTGATCTAATTTTGCCTCCATTGAAAATCTGGATTTCTTATTTAAATCGCTTACTTCAATCAATGTATCCAATAGAAAATAAGTTTCAGGAATATATTTATTATATTCTCGATTGGGACCATAAAAAATAAATATCTTTTCCATTTAATCAACACCTGCAAGTATTATATCATAAATAGGCAATTGTTTACTATTATTCTCTTCATCTTTTTCCAATGAGGTAATCGTTTTGTGAGCAACTGGTTCAAATACTTTTGTAAAATCCAACTTTTCTTTTTCTCCTATTCCAACTTCAATGCCATAATATTTTAGATTCATTTGTAATAAATCTGTTATACCATAATTATTCTTAAAGGATCTATTATTAAATCTAAAAATAGATTCTTTTCCCTCTTTTTTCCCGATTACTTCATAATAACCCTTTCCCAATTTTAGCGTATCATACATTTTATTAATACGTATTGCCAAATTTTCATCTACTTTCAAATTTCCTTCTGTCATCCCTAAATATGGTGTTATAGTTTGAAAATAAGCAATTGAGTTTTCCATAATATATATTTGAAAATCTTTCAACTCTATAATCTCTGTACTATTTTCATCTAATATATCCAGAAAATCTGATAATGTTGTATTGGTAATAGTTGTTTTTATTAAATTTTGTCCCGATGTATATACACCAATATTAGAGTCAATTGCGGCATCACCTTTTACAAACAAGGAATTAAACAATATCTTCAATTTTGCTCCGGCTTTTATCTCTCCATGACTTTCATATTTTTCTTTATCCTCATCTTCTATTACCAGCGCACCACCATTTTTCATCACTAAATAATCTGTTGCAGAATTTTCATCAAAATAAATTATTTTTTTCATATATACTTTTCTCCACTTCGTATTTTATCAATCATACCTTATAAATCAACAAAAAAATTCTTCCGTTTTTGTAATCGAAAAGAGCCAGCACTTAATCTACTTATTATTCCAACTACAGATTTTTCCTTTAACCTAGTGACAAAACTACAATATAATCTTCTATTTTCCACAAATTAAATCAATATTTTCTCGCAATGAACTGTTTTGTTTATATCGATTCCATAATCTCTTGATTACATCTTTATAATAATTTATATCACTTTTCAAATAATCCGATGGTGCAAGAGTTCTTTGCTCTTCTTCAGCCTTGTATAACGCACTATCAAAACAATATCCTAAAACTTCATCTCCTATAACAGAAAATATCTCCATAAAAATTTCTTCTTCATCTTGTAATTTCACAGATATAAGTTTTTCGATATTCCCCATATTTCTGATTGCAATCTTTAAATCATCTACATTATTTAGCATTCCCGCAATCGTATCATAGGAAAATACGCCATAATTGATTTTACATAAAAATGTTACACAAGCATACTGGAAAGTTCTACCATTTTTCATCATTGGCAACACTGTTTTTTCATCATATCCTTTATCCTTAATGTAGACCTTAACAAATTTGTCATAATAATACGACATTTTCAATAAGTCTGCGATTACACCCTCTTTTGCATCTTGTCCAAAAATAGAATAGTAATACTCATCATTATACATTCTCTGAGAATTACTACGAGCTGATCCAGGCATCTGTAAAACTGCTGCTAAGCCCAACTTTCCAACCTGTTCAAGTGTTGCTGTTTGATAAGGTTCTGCATATTGTTTTGGTGTTTTATCGCCTTTTTTAGTAATGTAGTACACTTGGCATCTATTGAGTCGTTCTTTTAATCTAATTTGTTCCGGAGTATTAGCTTTTAAATCTGCTTTTTTTACAGGTTTCTGAGAATTAGTCGCCTCAGCTATCTCCAATGCAAATTTATCCTTCATCTGAGTAGTATTTCCTTTTGATTTAACCACTTTGCATTGGAGATAGAAGTCTTTTTCAATATCTAACTTTCCAATTCGATTTGTTGTCTGACCACCATTTACAATCGAAAAATTCCATAATTTTATTTCTTTTCCATCAATTTCATAATCATCACAGATAATTAAAATTCCATTATTTTTATACCAAAAATTTTCAGGTTCTTTATGTATAGTTTTTTCAATTCCTGTATCAACAGCCTTTTGTCTTACGTAATATCGTAAGTTCATTCCAAGTAAACCATTTCTTCTTCTATTTTGAAGCTCTTGCAATGATAAAGCAGAAATATTAACAATTATTGAATCTTCATATTTCAAATAATTATTTTTATCATCAATCGCAATTTTATCATAATCTACACATAACTTTCCGTTATCGCACAATTCAATCTGTGCTTCTATGTCTGATCGAAAGTTCATTTCCAAATCGTACTTGCCAAAATAATCTCTCATGGATTTATCTAATTTATTACGTTCCCTTTTATTTTTGGTTGGTACGATGTGAAAAATACAATTCGAATATTCGCATTATCTTCCATTTGGCTAGTTGCATTTCTATAAGCTGTAACTAATTTATCATTAAATTCTGATATTTTATTACTTTGAAGTTTTTTCAACGTTTCATTAATCTTATATAATTCCCCTGCAACGTTATCTATTCCTAATGCTGTATTTTCATAAAATTTACTTTGAACAATTATCAGATCATTCCCTTCACTCGTAGGATCATTAAAAATTGCATCTATACCTCCATCATTAGCACCATCAGTCAAAAATTCCTCGATTACATCTTGGTCGAAAGAAATACCAGATTCACTATAAAAAAAGTATTTTATACATAACAATGTAAATATATGATAATTTTGATACTTCCCAAAAGTAGGGTATTTCTCCTTCATTGTTTCTATATGGTATTCGAAAAAATCTTGACTCATAGCATTTATCTCCTTTGTACTTTTCCTATATCTATATCAATATTATGGCTCATATCGGCTATTTTGACAAGATCACATGTATTCTATTTTCAAGATTTCCCTACTATTTTAATAAATTTTTTAGCACTACCTCTTCTGCAACATTCTTGATATTATTCATCCTCCGCACCCACTCCATCTAATCCTGCATCTTCAGTTCTTCTGTCACTCCCCACTGTTCAGCCATCTGCTCCGCCAGCATCTCAACTTTTTCTCTGACCTCTTTATCAATTTGATTCAAATGCTCCGTCAGTTTCCCGGTCAGTACCAGATATTGATACCTGGCACTCCTGTGTTACTTCAAAAACTGTTTTCGCATTATTCCATACTTCCCATATGTAGGTTCTTCCTCATTGATTTCCAGGTCTGGCAGATAATAATCTCCATGCAGTGTGTAGTTCAGTCCGTTCTTTTCATCATAAATCTGTTTCTTCATATTCTTACAACTCCATTCCTCTGTACTTTGCTTTATTCTTCTTAATTTTTGCATTGTGTTCTTCACTTCGTTCTCTTGCCCATTGTATACGGTCACTTATTTTTTTCGGCATCTGCTCTTTCTGCTTTTTCGCTTCAAGTTCCGTCTGCATTCGGATATCGTCCTGCACCAGTCGTTCTACCATATCTTTCCCCAACATGCGTAAAAGTCGGTTATACCTGTCTGCAATTCCTTGCAGTATTTCTTTCTCACCAGACAATTTCTGATAATCTTTCTGAACTTCTGCCAGTTCCTTTTTTGTTTTTTCATGCTCTTGCTTTTTCTTCTGAAACTTACTTTTCCAACTATCTCTTTCTCTTGTGAGTTCTTTCACCTGTGCAGCCATCGCACCGATTTTGTTTTTCATTTCAATGAATAATGGTTTTATTTTCTTATCCCGGTAAGTTACCGCACGTTCCAATGCTGTAGCTTCCGGCAGAAATGTTTTAATCATTCCATATTCTTTTATTTCCTTACTGACATTATCCATCACTGGTTGCAGGAATTCTCTTCTGTCCTCCAGTTTTTTCAATTCCGTTTCTGCTTTCTCCGCACGTTTTTCCGCTATCTCTTTATCTTTCTGGAACTGAATTTTTTCTTCTTCCAGTAGCTTAATATCTGCCCTTGCGTCCACAATCTGAGAAGTCAGTCCTTCATTCTCTGCTGTCAGATTTTCTTTTTCCTGCTCCAGTTCCTGCACTTCCTTTTTGCGTTCCTTTTTCTTGAAATTGTAAACATCCAGATGCTCTTCATGTGTGCCTTTCTGTTCCCATTCAATTCCATGTTGTATTGCGATTTCTGCCAGCACTTCTTTTTCATGATTTATCCACTGATTCAGTTCTGTATCATGCTTATTTCCACCTTGAAATCCAAGACTTTTCAATGCCTGCTTCAGTGAAACTCTGGTATCCATTCCTTTTCCCTTCCAGTTGCTCACATAAGGCACAAAGTCAATATGCAGATGCGGAGTAGCTTCGTCCTGATGCAGATAGCAGTTAAATACCCGAAGTGACGGATTCCTTTTCTGGAAGTCTTTCATATATTCATCCAGTACCCTTACGGCCAAATCTCCTTCTGTCGTGCCAACTGCCATATCCTCACGATTACCAATCTGAAATATTACTTCATGGAACAACTTCTCCTGTTTACCCTGTCGGATTTTTTCATAATAATTTGCAATTTGCCGATCCTTTCTTTTCCCGACATTGTATCTCTCCACCGCATCATCAAACAGTTCTTTATAGACTTCTTTCAGATTCTCATTCTTATAACAAATGTTCAGTTGTACTCTGTCTGGATTTACATTTTCTGCTACAAAATCCCGTCTGTTATGAGCCAGTGAGCCGGCTCCGATCATGCCACTGATTGTTCTTTTCATCATAAATTTTCTCACCTCTTTTCTGTTTGAGTGCCAGATATGGCACATAATTTTTATTTACGCCAGACATGGCGATATTTAAGAAACTTTCGCCGGATACGGCGGTTTTGTTACTTTTGTCAAAAGTAACGCAAAAGCACTTTCGACAGCCGTACCGTCCATCAAAAGTCCCCTTGCGCCCTGCCGGGGGCATAACGTCCGGTGGACGTCTGCTTTACACCAGCCGAAGCGGATCATAGACCTATTTATCCAGGTATCCTTGCCTGCACATATTCCAGATCTCCACAATAAGGTGTCCCCACCAGATACCATTCTCTTGCCAGATTCATCTCCATTCTGGTCTGTATCCATTCATCACCTACCAGCACTTCCAGTCCTTCTCCACAGTGAAATCCTGTATCAATCCATAAATCTGATGATAATAATCCATATCTTCCATTACTACTGTTGTATCCTAATCTTCCCTGTTTCATCATTTTCTGCTCCTTTCCAATTTGTAAACGGAATTTGTAAACGGGGCTCAAAAGATTTTAAAAGTTAACTTTTTAAGTTTTTCCTTCAAGTTCCGTTTACATCGTTTACAATAATCTTTACTCAAACGGTATCTCCAACTGTTCCGGTACTTCCATAAAGCCGTCTTTATCTTTCTTCACAGAATCTTCCATCCTTTTCCATGAACGCTGTATTCCATATTCCTTTCCGAACCGATGTGTACCATGTGGTTTCCAGCCTTCAATTGCATTGTTCATAATATTAGCAATCTCTTTACCTTCCCACTGTTTCATTTCTCCGGTTCGATGTAGCGCTTCATCGAACAGAATTCTGGTACATACATACTCGTCATCGTAGTCATCAAGAAATGCCTGTATGATTCCGGCATTGGTATCTTCCGGCATAAATTCTTTCTGCAGACGCTTTGCCTCTTCCTCAATTTCCTTTGTAAATCCTAAGAACACATTTCCCTGTCGATACAGTACCATTGCCTCCGCCCAGGCCTGTTCGATATAGGCTTTGCTCTCTGCCTCATTGTCAAGAATATGAACTTCTGCTTTTGACATATCTGTCATCACCGGAGCAAATCGTCTGTTTCCGGTTCTGTCCAGCGGAAGAAAATTCAGATCATTTGAAGTACCGCAAAATACACACTGTCTTGGTCTGTCTTCCGGGTGAACTTCATAAGGTACTTTGTAAGTTTCTTTCTGTCTGCTCAAAAACGATTTTATCTGTTCAATATTCTTTGCTGTGATAGTTGCCTTCATTTCCCCCATTTCGATAATCCAGTGATTCTGCAGTTTTCTGTAAATATTTTCATCATCCAGATGATCCAGATTGTCGCTGAACCATTCTTCTTTTATCGCCAGATATTTGAAAAACGTAGACTTTCCGGCTCCCTGACTTCCAACCAGGCACAGCATAATGTCATATTTTATTCCTGGTTCATAAATTCTTGAAATCGCTGCCAGCATGTGCATTTTCATTACTCCGATTGTGTATTTGCTCTTTTCTGCTCCCAGGAAATGCGGAAGCATATTTTCTATTCTTGGAATTCCGTCCCAAACCAGGCTCTCCAAATAATCTCTGATTGGGTGATATTTATTTTCATTGGAAACAATATCTACTCCCGCTTTGATCACACGCTCGCTTGTTAGTTCATAATTTTCTTCCAGATACATCTTCAAATTATTTTCATCAGTATCTGTAACCGTAGGACTGTTATTTCTCCGTTCCCAGGGCACCTCTTTCACAATGTCCATTCTTCCGGAAAGCTCATTTCGTTTAATCGCTTTTTTCAGCACTGGATCTTTTTGTAATACGGTTACACAATTTCTGATTGTCTGCTTTGTTCTTCCTTTATCCGTATGCTCCAACATATTATTGACATCTTCTGTTGTAAGCATTTCCTCGTTCACAATATCTTCTAATTCCATCAAGGACTTCTCGCTGATATTCGTTAATTCTTTCTTCAATTTTTTCAACCTCCCTTCTCTTCATCTTGAAAAACTCTACAATCTCTTCTCCTGTTCCAAACATCAGCACGTCCAGATAGTCATTTATCTTTCTTTCATTTGCCAATGCCTCCGTAAATAATTCGTGCCACTCTTCATCCGGTTCTGGTTTGTAAAACTCTTTCCAGAACTGAATCCATTTCAGATATCTGATCAGCACGTCTGTTGCATGTTTCAACCACTGCTCCAGTTTTTCTCTGATCATCACAACTTTAGGTTTCTTTGATATCAAAGTATTCCTGCTTTGGTGCGTCCTTTTGTATTTGTTTCTGTCTTCGATTTTTATATCCAGTCCAAAATCTTCTATCATCTTTTTCGCAGCTTCATACTGTGATATTCCAAATAACCTTGCTGTAAAATCTATCGCATCACCGCCCACTCCACATGCAAAGCAGTGATATATTTTATCTGCCTTCATACTTGGGTGTCGGTCTTTATGAAACGGACAACACGCCATTCCATTTCTTTTTACTTTAATCCCGTAATGCTCCGCAGCCTGTCTGGCTGTCACACATTCTTTTACCTGTTCAAATAATGTCACTTCTACCTCCTGCCCCTCCGGGCAAGTCTCTGATGAACAGATATTCGGGAATTGTTGTATCGTTCAATTCGTGATATACTGAATCTGCCAAGATGATATATCAGTGAATCTGATTATCAGAGAACTTGCTCAGATATTTTGTCTGGGCTTTTTCTTTTTGTCTGTTAGTAGCCATAGTTCCACTCCTTATACGAATCTCCTTGTTGGGATAATGATAATTTCAAATTTGCTTCCATCCTCTAATTCAAGAAGAATCGCATAATCCGAATCTCGATCCGGTAAAATGGAACTTATCTTCAGCTTCTTACTATAATTGAGGGTATCAAATATTTTTCTGACTACTTTCTTTGTTTTCATGTGTCTTTTCCTCCATATTTAACGTTTGTTGTCCAACATCTCAGCTACCTTTTTTTGCTGTGACGGATACAGATGACCATAAGTGTTTAATGTCATCTGAATATCTTTGTGCCCCAGTCTTTCCTTGATGATCAGTGGCTCTACACCCTGATGAATCAGATATGCTACATGGCTGTGACGGATATCATGCACTCTGATTGGTTTTACACCGGTCAATGCTTCATACTTCTTGAGCCGTTTCTGCAGTGTTCTCGCCACAATCGGAAATAACCGCTGATTTTCCGGAAATCCATAATGCTTCTTCGCATACTCCTGCACCTCTTCTTTAAGAAAATTAGGAATATCAATGGTACGGACTGAATTTTCTGTTTTTGGAGTATCAATCACATCTCTTTTCCTGATCCGGTTATAAGTCTTATTGATATGCAAAAGATTACCACTCATATCAAAGTCTGAAAGACTCAATGCCAGAAGTTCTCCTTCCCTGATTCCTGTCCAGAACAGGATTTCAAATATCAGATAATCCTCACTCTCTGGCTCAATCCCGGCAATAAAGCTGTCATATTCTGCTTTCGTCCAAAATTCCAGCTTATTAGCATCTGATTTCCCCATCTTTTTTACTTTCTTACATGGATTTTCCTTCAGATTGTAAATTTTCTGTGCATGATTAAACAGTGCATTTAACTGATTCTGAATCATACGCTCATAAGTCTTGCTGTAACCTTTTTCTTGAATGGTGTTCTGCCACTGGATAATCTCTGCCGGTGTGATCTCATTCATTTTTCTTGTTCCAAAATACGGAACAATGTGCTTGTTCATCATGTGCTGCTTGTTACGGATTGAATTTTCTTTCAGTTCATTCTTTTTATCTTCAAAATAGACTTGAATAAAACTGTTCATCTCCATTTTCATATCCGCTGCAGTCTTTCTTATGAATTCCTTTTCATAATTCAATGCTTCTTTCTTTGTCTTGAACCCTCTTTTCAGCTTCTGCGTTTTCTTACCTGTCCAGTCAATATAGCGGAAGCTCACATACCAGGTTCCCTGTGTTTTGTCCTTGTAAGCTGACATCTTAAAACCTCCTTCATACTGCTCTCTGAGAGCATCCATAAAATTTTGTTTCCCAGTAGGGACGTGGAATCTTTCCACGAACTGCTACATATCCTTCCTTTGCCAGTTCATCATTGAGCTGTTTCAGAATAGAATATGCTTTACTGCGTTTCACTCCTAATTCTTCCATGACATCATCAACAGTCATCATATAATTAGTTCTCATAGCGTCCTCCTTTCCAGTCACTTTTGTGACTCTTTCGTTGTTCTCTTATAATAATTCACTTTTGTGAATTTGTCAATAAACATTTGCGAATTTATTTTTTCCATTCCATACCTATCGCTTTCGTATCAACAATTTGTTAAATCTCACTCTTTTGTATCATTCACTTTTGTGCTAGAATAGAAGCACAAATATTATTAAGGAGGCAGCATTATGATTGGTAAAAAAATCCGGGCATTCCGGGAATTTAGAGGATACAGTCAGATACAATTAGCCGAGCTGTCCGGCATTAACGTAGGAACGATCAGAAAATATGAACTGGGAATTCGGAATCCAAAACCGGATCAGTTAGAAAAGATAGCAACTGCACTGGGATTAAATGTTAGTGTTTTTCTGGATTTTAATATTGAAACAGTCGGAGATGTGCTCTCCCTGCTGTTTTCTATTGATGATTCAGTGAACCTCTCACTTGCTGAGATGCCTGATCAGAAGATTTCACTGACGTTCGATAATCCTACAATGCAGGACTTTTTCAGGAAATGGTGTCAATTTAAAAATGTCTATGAAAAGGAAAAAGCTGAAATATTAGCTATCGAAAATGAAGATAAAAGACAGGAAGAATTAGATAAGCTGAACGCTACCCAAGAAGAATGGAAACTGCGTGCTATGGGAACTACGATAGGTTGTCATACCATCGTTAAGAAGGG